>Ga0153915_10004807_pt1 | contig 12503 bp, 7 predicted proteins | sample Opewatmetagenome_2_FD_107003 | JGI IMG/M metagenome (GOLD analysis project Ga0153915, IMG submission 107003) | Freshwater wetland microbial communities from Ohio, USA - Open water 3 Core 3 Depth 3 metaG | ecosystem: Environmental > Aquatic > Freshwater > Wetlands | place: USA: Ohio, Lake Erie... | reverse complement strand
CCTTTTTCCTTGGGGATTAAAACATGCAATAAGTAATTCTAAAAGAAAAAAGATAAATATCTCTGTGTCTCAAAAACAAATCGATCATTGCGCAAGCCTTTTAGTCTGGTTTGTGACTTGTTTAATCCGCTTTAGAAGGTAATTGCTGTTGTCAACATCGGCTTTTGCAGCAGAGGTCAGAGTAATATAATAGTCGATATTGAAGTTCAAACCTGATTGATCGCTGTCCGCAATGATTTCCGTGGGTTGATCCGTTGTCTGGTATGCCCCAAAGGCCTCTCCGGCATCACCGATATAGTAATCATTGTCCCTGTCGCTTCCTGCATAGATCTCATATGTACCCTGCGGGACATCGGCAAATGAATAAGTGTAGAAGCCATCTCTTGCATCGGTTTCAATCATCGCAGGATCCTCCTCGGGGGCATCAGAGTTATATAAAAGCACATAAAGATGTCCTGCATCCGGCGTTGTGCCTGTTGTATTGACTTGTATATTAACAGGCACTGTAACCGTATTTAAATTGGATGTGAATGTTATTGCGGCAGTGTAAGTTCCTGATGAAAGACCGGTTCTGTCCACTTCAACTGTGTATGCGCCCAGGCCGGTCGTCGAGTCAACCGATTTTTCCGTGATTGTCAGCCAGCCGGATCCATCACTGACACTGTAACCGGTCACGCCCAGTGTGTCGGAGCCCAGTTGAGATGCAGTCAATGTGAGTGTATTGAGCGATTGTCCAAAGTTCAAAGATGCAGGAGACACGGTCAGGACCGTTGGCGCTTCGCCGCTGGCGGCGGCAAGCACGGCCTTGTATGCATCTATAAGACCATATCCATATTTATCGTCCCGCTCCGTATCGCCAATATCGTAGGTTAAATCGCCATTAACTAAAAATTGATCAAAATTTTCGGGCGTCAATGTTGAATTCACGGCCTTCATAAGTGCGGCCACGCCTGCTACATGCGGGGCTGCCATAGATGTCCCGGCCATCCAGACATATTCAAAAGTTATGGCCCCGGAAGAATCGTCGCCACAGGTACTTAACACATAATCCGAATAACCGTCTCCATTGAGATCACCGGAGTCGCCGCCCGGCGCCGCAACGTCAACATAACTGCCATAATTGGAGTATGAAGCCAGATTATTATTTATGTCCGTTGCGCTGACCGATACAACTCCATCATAGGATGCAGGATAGAATGCCTCAGCGTTTGAATCATTGCCGGCGGCGGCAATTACAATCACACCGGCAGTACGGACGTCATCATAGACCTCCTGGGCAGTACCTGAATAGCTGGTATTCCCTAAGCTCAGATTAATGATGTCGGCCTTAGTGGTTGGAACTGTTTCGGAATCATTAGAAAGACCGGCTGCATAACGCACGCCCTGCAATATATCATATTCTGTGCCCCCGTCTATGCCCATCGCCCGGACCGGCATAATCTTTGTTGACCAACTTACACCGGCAATGCCGTCGCTGTTGTTGGTTTCAGCGGCGATAATGCCGGCCACATGGGTCCCGTGAAAAGAGCTTAAGCCGGCGGTGGTTGAATCGCCGGGGTCGCCAGGGTCGTCATCTACCCCGTCGCCGTCATTGCTTATGGAAGTATCGGATATGAAATCATAACCGTCATCCGTGAGATTGCCGCTGAGATCAGGGTGATCCATCAGGACGCCTGTATCCACTACCGCCACTATAACGCTGTTGTTCCCGGTAGTCGTGTCCCATGCCTGGGGCAGGTTGATCAGGGGCAGATTCCATTGGTAGCTGTTGTAATATTCGTCATCCGGCACTTTAGTCGTATGAAGTATATAGTTCGGATCAGCAGTCTCCACATCAGACCTCTTTCTGAGGGCCTTGATTATATGGAGGGTGTCAAGCTTCTTTTGTGTCTTGTCATCAACAGCCTTTATATCAAGATTGTCCTCAATACCAAGGGTTTTGAATGTCGATGCCTTTTTGGACGTATCGAATGATACCAGGGCCTCCTGTCCCGGTTTGCCGGCCTTAAGACCAAGCCCCATAGAGGAAACGCGGTCGGATAATTTTTTTACAGATGTGATTGCTGTGGTTCCATCCTTGAATCGGACGATAGCCTGGCCAGGTACAAACTCTTTGGTTGAAGACAAGGCACGACCTGTTGATACGCCCGTCTGACTTCCGATGGAGAGGATATAATTGGATGAGCCTGAGTTTATATGAATTCTAATGTAATATGTGTCTGAAGAAAAGCCATCGATTTCGCTTGTATTAATAAACTCTGAGCCAACGGGACCGTATGAACCGGCTATCAATTCTTCGCTACTGTCATATAGTTCCAGGTCTAAATCGGGATTCATGTTTGTACTGTCATAGTCGGAGATGTATAAAGATATAGAGTCGCCTGCTGAAAGTGCAACCTCGAAATAATCATCGGTGTCCGCTTCGCTGTAAAAACGCCCGTCAGGTTCGCCTGATCCCTCGGCATTTACAAAGCCTCCAAGGGTGACCGGGTTGGATATGGATTGCGCCTCGTCAATGGTATTATTGGGGGTGGAAGGAAGCTGGTAAGGGTCGTTAACATCACTGTCCACCATGTTGGTGGAAGGCACGGTAATTGTGCCGCTCAATGTCACAGGCGGCAGATAGGCAACAGTCAGCGTGGCGATTCCGGTGTTGCCGGCATTGTCAGTTGCCGTGACGGTTATTGTGTTTGTACCGGCTGTCAGGGGGATATCAGCTGTCCAGGATGTCGTCCCGGCGCAGGTCCCGCTGTCGCCGGCGCTGGAAGACCAGGCAACGGAAGATATGCCTTTATTGTCAGATGCCGTTCCTGAGATCGTCAAAGGGGTTGCGGTAGATGTATAGGTGGAGCTGCCGGTGGGACCGGTAATGGATACAGAAGGCGATGTTTTGTCTCCGCCGCCTCCTCCTCCGCAGCTGATGAATATAAAAACAAAGGATAAAACCAAACATTTCATTGCAAGTGTAATATTTTTTTGCCTTGTGTATTTTTCAATCGGGCTGTACATAAGATATCCTTATTTTAAAAAACAGATGCAGATCTATAATCACTATGGACTATTTTATGCGTATAATAATGTCTTCAAATATAATTGCTGAAATCATACCATAAAAGGCTGATTATTCAGAATTATTATTTTTAACAATTATTTTTCCCCATATCCGTTGTCAAAGATAAAACGGAATTAAAACAGGAAGGTTACATGCCCTGTTTCACCGGATATATATTCGGCAAAAAGGCCCTAAAAGAAAAATTGAAATTGAATTTAACAAGTGATATATCGAGCGCCAACATTTTTATTAGGAGAAAGAGATGATCCGTGCAGAAAATCTGACTAAATATTATGACAATCTTTGCGCTGTGGATCATATAAACCTTGATATTAAAAAGGGCGAGATAGTAGGTTTCCTGGGCCCTAACGGCGCTGGGAAGACAACGACTATGAGGATGCTGACAGGATTCCTTGAGCCCACATCAGGTTCCATACATGTCAAGGAATATGATATTGAACAAAATTCCCTTGAGATCAAGAGGCTCCTCGGCTATCTTCCTGAGTCTGCGCCCCTATATCACGAGATGCTTGTCTATGATTATCTCAATTATGTCGCAGATGTCGGAAAACTTGAAAGAGACAAAAAATCTGCGAGGATCAGCCAGGTTGCCGATCTGTGCGGGATTAAAGAGGTCATGCATAAACCTGTGGGAGAATTGTCAAAGGGCTACAAACAGCGTGTAGGTCTTGCACATGCCATGATGAATGATCCCGAGATCCTTATCCTTGACGAGCCCACTTCAGGTCTTGATCCCAATCAGATCGTTGAAATCCGGGATATTATCAAGGAGATAGGAAAAGAAAAGACCATATTGCTTTCCACGCATATCCTGAGCGAGGCAGAGGCGACATGCGATCGTGTTATCATAATCAATCAAGGGAAGATAGTCGCTGATGCGGACATGGAGTCGCTTAAACAATCCGTAAGGGGAGAATACATTATCAATATCGCCCTTAAGAATGCCTCTTTTGAAGAAGCGGAAAGGGAACTCAAGCCTGCTGATTGGATCACGGGGATTAAGCAGATGGATGAGGATAAGGCTATGCTTAGAATCAGGGTCACATGCAGGGCGTCAAGAGACATGCGTGAGGAACTTTATGGAATGATAAAAAACAGAGACTGGATACTCCTTGAATTTCACCAGGAAGAGAGAAGTCTTGAGAAGATATTCATGGAACTCACAAAGGAGAACTGATATGAGACAAGCCGTTTATATTTTCAAAAGGGAATTTAGCTCCTATTTTGTGTCACCTATAGCATATATAGTCATATCCATCTTTTTACTCGTGACAGGGTGGTTTTTCTTTTCAACATTCTTTGTAAATAACCAGGCAAGCATGAGGAATTTCTTTAACCTGCTGCCCTATATCTTTTCCTTTGTAGTTCCCGCAATTACCATGCGGCTTTTTTCAGAGGAGCTTAATATCGGCACCTATGAGATACTGCTTACCATGCCCGTAACCTTTTTTGATATTATCATAGGAAAATTCGTGGCAGCCGTATCATTCATAGGCGCCATGATGGCGCCGACCTTGTCTTATCCCTTTTTTATCTCCATGCTTGGCGATATGGACTGGGGTCCTGTGCTGGGAGGTTATGTAGGAGCCATGCTGCTTGGCTCAGCATTCGCCGCCATAGGGCTTTTCGCCTCTTCTATGACCAGAAATCAGATAATAGCATTTATTACAGGAGTTGCCTTGTGCTTTGCATTGACTATCCTGGATCAGTTGTTGTTTTTTCTTCCGGGCGTAATAGTGGGTTTTTTCCAGTATATAAGCGCTGACTATCATTTCCGGAATATCTCAAAGGGCGTCATTGATTCCAGGGATTTCCTGTATTTTCTGAGTTTCAGTTTCGCCGGCCTCTACGGGACAAAACTGGTTATGCAGGGAAAAAGATAAGGAGAAAAGAGATGTCGGGAAAAGAAAGATACGGCGCATATGTAAAATTCATAACCTATATGGTTGTTATGGCACTTATCAACCTGGCGGGGATTACGCTTTTTTTCACGTGGGATCTGACTGCAAACAATATTTATTCCTTGTCCGATGCAAGTAAAAAGGCCGTATCCACCCTCTCGGAACCCTTAACGATAAATGTCTTTTTCACGAAGAATCTGCCTGCCCCCTATAACAATACGGAGACCTACCTGCACGACCTTCTTGAGGAATATTCCCGGTATGGGAAAAAATATTTTAACTATAGATTTTATGATGTAAGCCCAGAAGAAGGCAATATGAGCGCCGACACAACGGCAAACAGGGAAATGGCCGAGAGTTACGGCATCAATCCCTTGCAGATACAGGTCCTTGAGAATGATGAGGCCAAATTTCAGAAGGCCTATATGGGATTGGTCTTAGTCCATGGCGATATGATTGAAAAGATTTCCGATATAACAACAACGGACAGGCTGGAATATAAGCTGACAACAGCCATAGAAAGGCTTAACAATAAAGTCAGCGCCCTTTTAAGGTTAAAGGACACCGTTAAGGTCAAGCTCTATCTGTCATCTTCCATGGAGATTGTCGCTCCCCATATGAAGATTGAAGGCATTTCAGCGTTGCCCGAAAAAATAAAGGGTATTGTTGAGAATCTGAACAGGAAGAATTACGGAAAACTGGAATTTATACATATTGACACCACAAAGGAAAATATCCCTGAGGGTGAACTTCAAAGAATTAATATACCAACAATCAGCTGGCCCGATCTTCCTGATAAAAACCTTAAGGCAGGCAAAGGCGCCATCGGCATTGTTATGGAATATGGGGAAAAGAGGGCAAATATCCCTTTGCTGAACGCCTATGATATCCCTGTCATGGGCACCTATTATGAATTGGCCGATATCGACAGCATGGAAGAGGTTATCAACACCAACCTGGAATCGCTTATAGACATCAATGAAGCGCTTGGATATTTATCCGACCATGGCTCTCAAAATCTTTGGGGCGGTTTGGAGGAATATTACGGGACATCGACACAGGATTCATTGTCCAACTTTCGTGAAGTCGCATCACAGACATACAGCTTAAAAGAGATTGAGCTGTCAAAGGATACGATCCCGGAGGGTCTCAATACCCTTGTAATCGCCGGGCCCAAGGAAAATTTCACGGAATATGAACTTTATCAAATCGATCAATTTCTTATGAAGGGGAAAAACCTTGCCCTGTTCATTGACTCCTTTACGGAGAGCGCATCTTCCAGTCAGCTATCATACGGCGGCACCGGGTACGCGCCTTTAAAGACCGGCCTTGAAAAACTATTGGAGCATTACGGGGTGAGCATCGGGACATCCTATGTAATGGATGATAATTGTTACAAGCAGGAATTGCAGCAGAGTTCCGGCGGCGGTTATCAGAAACTCTATTTTATACCGATAATAGATAACGCCTCTATTAATAAAGAATTGCCCGTCATGAAAGACATCAAGGGATTAGTCATGTCAAAGGTCTCCCCGCTTGAGTTAAAGGAGGATGCCCTTAAGAGCAACAACATTAAGGCGTATCCCCTGTTTACATCGTCTGACAGGGCGTGGGAGATGAAGGATTCTATCAGTCTTGATCCTTATTCAATAGAACTCCCTGCTTCTGAAGCCGAGTTTAAAAGCATGCCGCTTGCCTATATCCTTGATGGAGAATTCACGAGCTATTTTAAAGATAAGCCCATGCCTGAAAAGGAATTGCAGCAGGAAGCGGGATCAGGAGAAAAGGACAAGCAAGCGACTTCCAATGAGACAGGGACGGATGTCCCGGGCATTCAAAGCTCAACAAATTTTATCAGCAAGGGAAACAGGGGGAAGATATTTGTTATAGGATCTTCCGAGGTGCTTAAAAATTATATATTCGATGCCGACGGCTCCCAACCAAACTCGGTCTTTATAATAAATATAATAGACTGCCTGAACGGGAGGGAAGCCACTGCAGTCATGCGCGCTAAAGAGAACAGTTTCAATCCTCTTGCAGCTCTGTCAGGGGGAGAAAAGGCATTTATAAAATACTTTAATATCATCGGTCTTCCGATAATGGTCGTCCTTTTCGGGATTATGGTCCTGTTCAGGAGGCGGCAGCGGAAAAAGATGATACAGATGATGTTTCAAAAGAAAGACTGATAAAAGCAAGAGGTATTTATGAAGATTAAAAAAGAACCGGTTATCCTGGCCGCAATAATAACAGCCCTTATCCTTTACCTGGTTCTGCGTAATAATGACAGGACCAATTATAAACTCCCTGATATTGCCGGGATACCGGTTGCAGAGATTTCCGGAATAGAGATATCCGGACCTGCAGGCGACCTGTCGTTGAAAAAGACGGATAATAAATGGGTAATCGGCCCACAGGGTTATCCGGCTGACAGTTTAAAGGTTCAGGGTATGCTTGAGGTTATTGAAAAACCTGTTATTACAACCATGGCATCGGAATCAAAAAATTACAGCCGTTATGGCCTGGAAAAGGATAAAAAGATATTAGTCAAGGCCTTCTCAAAGGGGTCTTTGGCGAGGGAGATCGAGATCGGAGACACAACCGGCGATAAACGTCAGACCTTTATAAAACTGAGCAACGATTATCGCGTATATTATTTTCCAAAAAATATCAGGACTATCTTTGATAAAGAGACGGATGATTTAAGAGACAAGGCCGTATTGTCTTTTGATACAAAAGAGATAACAAAGATAGATATTACAAAAGGCGCTCAGGTTGTACGGTTGATTCTAAAGCAGGCACAGGCGGAAAAGGTTAATAAAAGTCCAGCTGATGAAGAAAAATCTGAAACCCGGTGGGAGTTTATTAACGGGGGAGATGCTGACAAGTCCTCCACAGAATCCTTTCTTGACGCGCTTTCAGGGGTGTCGTGCAAGAAATATTTATACGATGTCGCCAGGGAGGCCCTGACTGAGCCGGTATGCACAGTCAGGATGACAGGGAAAAAGGAATACACGCTTTCCATCTTTGCCGGAAAAGATAACGATAATAATGCGTATCCGGCTATCTCATCAGAAAACAGTTATGCCTTCATTCTTACGGACAGCGTGATTGAGGAGATCCTTAATGCGCCGGATAAACTGCTCCCAAAAAATGAAAAGCAATAGTTTGTCATGTCCGTCAATATGAAGGTTTTTTTGCTTGATATATTGATTAATATGATGAATATACAATTCAAAAAACCTTAAAGGAGACAATAATGACTGCAAAACTTATCCTGGGTACGGAAATCCGGGAAGAAATTCTTAAAGAGATTGAAGAAGAAGTGAAACAGATTAAAAAAAAGCATGGCGTGGTCCCGGGCCTTGTTACTATCCTGGTCGGAGAAAATCCTGCCTCGATATCCTATGTAACTCTCAAGATTCAGACAGCTCATCGTGTGGGATTTAAAGAGATCCAGGACAATCAGCCTATAGATATATCGGAAGATGCGCTCCTGGCATTGATTGATAAATACAATAAGGATGATTCAATAAACGGGATACTTGTTCAGCTTCCTCTTCCCAAGCATATAGATGAAAAAAAGGTTTTGAACGCTATTGATCCGGACAAGGACGTGGACGGGTTTCACCCTGTGAATGTCGGAAGGCTTATGATCGGAGGTTCGGAGGTCAAGTTCCCTCCATGCACTCCTGCCGGCATCCAGGAATTGATTGTGCGTTCCGGCGTGGAGACGAGCGGCGCCGAGGTGGTTGTTGTGGGCCGGTCAAATATCGTCGGCAAACCAATAGCAAACATGATGCTTCAGAAGGGGAAAGGAGCCAACTCAACAGTGACTATCGTTCATACCGCTACCAAGGACCTGGCCTTTCATTGTCTGAGGGCGGACATCCTTATTGTAGCGGCAGGGGTTCCAGGACTTGTAAAACCTGAATGGATAAAACCCGGCGCCTGTGTTATTGATGTTGGCGTCAACCGCGTAGGCGAAAAGGTAAGCGAAAAGACCGGCAAAAAAATAGCTGTGCTGCGTGGCGATGTTGATTTTGATGCTGCAAAGGAGACAGCCGGATATATTACGCCTGTGCCCGGAGGGGTAGGCCCGATGACTATAACCATGCTGATGAAAAACACCCTGAGGTCACTTAAGTTCAGACTGGGAGTTGCCTGATATTTCTGCCATCTCATGAAAACTTTATGGGGCGGCGCCTTTTAAAGGCCTGCCCCGATTATTTTTTGGCTAACTCATCTAATTTTAAAATCATGGCGTTCAGATACTTTGAGAATTCCACGCCGTTCTCAAATCTATCCTTGGAATCTTTTTCAAGGGCCTTGTCGAGGATCTGTTCACATACCTTCGGTATTTTGGGGTTTATCTCTCTGACAGACGGATGCTTTACCTGCGTGATCTCATACAGGAGGTTGGTAATATTCTTGCCATGAAAAGGGACCTGCCCTGTAAGCATTTCAAACATAACCGCGCCTAAAGAAAAGAGGTCTGACCGGCCGTCTATATCCTGACCGTTTATCTGTTCCGGAGACATATAATTTGGCGTCCCTAATATTACTCCGCTTCTGGTCTGAGTAGCCGAGACAGCCTTTGCGATCCCGAAATCCGTAACCTTGACGATGCCGTTTTTTAAAAGCATTATATTCCCCGGCTTGATATCCCTGTGTATTACTCCCTGTTTGTGGGAATAATCCAGGGCCAGGGCTACCTCGCTTACGATATGCAATATCTTTCGCAGGGGCAGGAGGGAGCCGATGCCGCAATGTTTTCTTAGGTCCACTCCTTCAAGATATTCCATCGCCAGATAGGTCAGATCATAGTCTTCACCTACGTCATATATCGAAACAATAGATGGGTGCGATAATTTTCCGGCAATCTCCGCTTCGTGCAAAAAACGCGTTTTGATTTCCTTAATGCGGTCTTCTTCAAATTCATCTGAAAAACGGATGGTTTTGATAGCCACGCGACGCTGGATCTTCGGGTCATTGGCTTCATATACGACCCCCATGGCGCCCTGGCCTATCTCCCTTATAATCTCATAACGCCCTACTGTGGGTTTGATCTCAAGATCATTGACAACAAGTATCTTATCTTCCTTTTTAGCAAGGCCGCTTAAGGGAACAGCGTCGATTGCCTTCAAGAGTTTGGGAATGCGTTCTTTCAGGTCTCTGAACTCGCTGTCATTTGCGGCAATATATTCATACACTGCCACAGCCTTATTGATCATCCTTTTCCGTTCATAATCAAGTCCAAGATTATAGATGACATCCTTCATGGAACTGTCAAGGGGACACTTTCTGAATTTTTCAAAGGCCAGATCAAGCAAACCCTGACTCTGGAAACTGAGGCCCAGCATCCTGTTTGATTCCACCATCTCCTTCGATCTGACTCCTATCGATCTCTGGCCTGCAATGATATCCCTTATTGACAGCTCTATATAAAGGGTTATCAGTGCAAAATAGATATAAACCGTCTTGAACCAGATATTAAAGGATATAAAAAAGACTATCCCTGTTATGAGAACAAGAAGTAAAATTCCTCCGACAATACTGATGCGATTAAGCTGATTTGTCCGAGGGAGTGCGAATGAACAGAAGGTAACAAGAAGGAGGAGAAAAATCGTTTCAATAAAAATCATTGCGCCGGGTCTTTTCAGATATTTCCCGCTTAAAAGATCCTCTATTATATTGGCTGTGAATTCCACCCTCGGCATGGCATGATCAACGGGCGTGTCTACAACCGCTCCGTCCTCGGTAGTATTGCCGATAAGGACAATCTTATCCTTGAATAATACTGCCGGGACGTTTTTTAGGCTGAGGATATCTACAAAGGAATAGTATGGGAAAGACCTCCTTCCACCTTTAAATTTAACGAGCATTTCTCCTTTGGTGGTCGGGATCGTTGAACCTGCCAGCCGGATTTCGTTGCCGTTTAATTTTAATAATTCATGCTTTTCACCAAGATAATCCAATGCCAGTCTGAAGGACATAGACGGAATGATATGCCCCCTGTAATCAAAAAAAAGGATATGGACATGGCCGCTTGCAGACTTATCCGGATAAAGATTAACATGCCCCAAGCCGTAAGAGTTTGCGGCTAACTCTGAGAATGGGATTGCCAAATCATTAACAGTAAGGATATCCTTTTTAATTGCGCCGGACGCGAATTCAAGCCTGTTATTGTATAGAAAAGAATCTGATGTCAGGGGAACCTCGGAGTCATATTTTCCGAATGTGCCGATAACAGGCATAATTATATTGCCGCTCTCCTTTACGGACTGAGACAGAATGCTGTCATTGTCCAGTTTACTCTCTATCTCTTTCAGCCTGTTTATTATCCATTCATTACCGGTTTGATCGGGATTATTTTTGGATGCGATCTCGTTATAAAGTCCTTTTATATCTTCAAGTCCCTGATTGGTATCTTTTTCGCTATAAAGGATATCCAGCCCTATATATTTGGCGCCGTTCTTTTTTAAGATCTTTATCATTTCAGCGATAGTGCTCCTCGGCCATGGCCAGGGCCCCAGTTGTTCCAAGCTTTTCTCATCAATGTTTACTATCGCTATCTTTCCGACGCCCATGTTGGGCGAGACTGCAAAGCGCATTCCTATGCCGTATAAGGATTTCTCAATAGTCTCAAAAAAACTGAGGGAACTGAAGGCAAAGACTGTGAAAAGGCCTGCTATGATTAAAGCTCTGATCAAATATGATGTTTTGAACCTTATTTTTATCATTAGAATTAATATAGTTTAAGATAAGTTGTTTAATTAAGCTGAGTATATATTTTACACTTTATTTTTTGTATAAAAATCTATTTTAAACAGGATGCTAAAAGAGTATATGACGGTTATTGATAATTAAGGTTTTGATTATATTTAAATTGTTTTTAATGTCAAAGATATTTGTATGCGACGTTTTTAAACAATTTGATTTTCCTTGAAAAAATATATCAGGCATAATAAACTTAAAAAAAACAGGAACTAATGATGAAAGAACAAAAAGTACAAAATATTGTTGATTCCCAGACTAAAAAGAACTCCTATTCAAGGCGAAAATTAGGGGAACTGTTGATTGAAACAGGTCTTTTATCTGTTGAACAGTTGATGGAAGCCCTTAAGGTGCAGCGTGATTCCGGTAAAAGGCTGGGATCGATATTGATGGATATGAATTTTGTCTCCGAAGAGGAAATAGCATTCGCGCTCGCAATGCAACTTAAGATCCCTTATATAGATCTTCATGATTATCCTATTAAGGAAAGCGTCCTTGAAAGCATACCAAAGGAGGTTTCAAATAAATTTACGGTCATAGCCATTGATTTAAAAGGCAACATACTTAATGTTGCCATGGCGGATCCGCTTGATCTTAACGTAATCAAAGACCTGCAGTTTATAACGGGATATAATATTCAGCCTTCCATATCAACTCCCTCTCATATACAGAACTCTCTTCAGAAACACTACAGCCCGGAGAAGACCATCAGCCAGGTAGCCAGTGAATTTGAAGGCGATGAACTTATGGAATTT
>Ga0153915_10004806_pt1 | contig 12503 bp, 9 predicted proteins | sample Opewatmetagenome_2_FD_107003 | JGI IMG/M metagenome (GOLD analysis project Ga0153915, IMG submission 107003) | Freshwater wetland microbial communities from Ohio, USA - Open water 3 Core 3 Depth 3 metaG | ecosystem: Environmental > Aquatic > Freshwater > Wetlands | place: USA: Ohio, Lake Erie... | reverse complement strand
CCATAATTATTCCAACTAATGGTTTCTTCATTTTTTCCCTCCATACTTATAGTAACGAATATTTAATTCCAATAAATCTTCTCCGAAAAATGTCAATGTACTACGCATGACACATCCGAGAATTTCAATTATTAAAATACTGTAGAACATTTTATAGATACAATGCAATTTAATAATTATTTTTCCAAGTGATTTTCTTTATTGTAAATCCATCCGATTGAAGTAATACACCGCCATTTTTGTCGGTTCTAAAAATGAGAGAATTGATATCTGTCAGTCTATCTATAACAACATTGGATGGATGTCCAAATTTATTCTGATCACCGCAACTAATAAGACCTATTTTCGGGGATGTTACATTGATAAATTCATTTGATGAACCAGTTTTACTTCCATGATGACTAACTTTCAGTACATCTATATCAAGAAAATTCCTGTATTCATCTCTATAGTACTTCTCTCCAGTCATATCCAGATCTCCCGTAAAAAGAAACGAAGTATTACCATATACGATCTTTAAAATTCCGCTCCGGTTATTTGATGACAAAGGTGGTGCAGAGCCATTTTGAGAATCATTCAGAATAAAAATTACCGCATTACCAATTTTAATCTCCTTTTTGGAATAATATTCAGTGGTTATATTCTTATTTTTCAAAAATCTCTCAAAACGTAAGTCTTTTTCAGACTGACTGTCAAGAGATGGTTTATATATTTTTTTAATTACTTTATTTTCTATTAAAGAAACAAATCCACTGTAATGGTCGGCATCTATATGAGATACAAAGCCGTAATCTATTTTTTTAATTCCAAGCTTTTCTAATAAAGGCAAAACAATTCTTTCACCATTATCAAAATCCAAGACTGCATCTCCTGCATCAATTAAAGCTGTTTCATTATCCGGAAATCTAATTAGAAATGCATCTCCCTGACCTACGTCGATCATATAAACATTCAAAATGTTATCCGGAAGCAGTTTTGAATCGTCAAATATTGTATACAAACCAATATTAGTAAGCATCAGGAGGACCAGAATGATCTTTGCTTTTACTGTGGAAAAATATCTCAATAAAAAGATACATCCGAATGTGAATAAATAGAAGATAAGAGTATCGGTTGAAGAATAATTTTTTATTCCGATAAATGCATACTCAAGTTTTCCCACTAAGTTTACAAAAGTAAACATTAAGTGTGAAAATAAATTATTGGCGTTTGCATAAACCGAAGAAATCCAGGCAGATACAGGGAATAATGCAATGGTGAGAATTGCAGTCCCGATAATTATCCCCGCAAGAGGAATTACAATCAGGTTGGCAAAAATTGCCACGACGGATAATTTGCCAAAATAGTTTAGTGTAATTGGGAGTGTCCCTATTTGTGCACTTACAGAGACAGCACAAAATAATAAAAAATTCTTAACTATCCGATTATTCAAACCACTATTTAAAATTCCATTTCTTATTATCGGATAAAAATAAGCTATAGATAAAACTGCAGAAAAGGACAACTGAAAACCGGGATCAAAAATTTCAGATGGATTTATAAAAAGAATTATTAAGGCTGCTAATGCCAGAGAATTATAGATGTTCGTTGTCCTATTAAGAAGAAACGCAATAATCATAACGGCAGCCATAACTACTGCCCTGAATACAGAAGCAGGGGCACCGGTTATAAACATAAACACAATTATTCCCGATAATACAAGAACAGACCGGAAATAAAAGTTCAATCTTCCGAATACCACATAAAAGACTAACGCAATGAATCCAACGTTCGACCCCGATACCGCAAGTATATGTATAACACCGGCATTAATAAATTGTGACATGGTCTCAAAATTAATATCGCTTCTGTCGGCGAGTAGTAGTCCCTTTAACAATCCCGCAGTTTCTCTATTATGCAATTCAGAGAGTAGCTTATTAAGATTTTTTCTTATTGAAAATATTTCAGCTTTAAAAATGTCAGTTCTATTATCAAGAATATTCAGATTGCCTGAATTATCAATAAAAACCATCCCGCTGATGTTCTTTGAATGCAGATATTTGTTGTAATCGAATTCGGCAGGATTCCTTTCCTCTCTTCCTTTTCTGTATATGCCTTTAACTGCAATCCTGTTCCCCGGAAATATTTTATCATATACCCGATTGTATGCTTTATCTGAAAGTTTACAAAGAAGATTTACGTGAATTTTTATCGCACACCCTGTTTTGATTGAATCAGTTTTTAACAAAAATGAAAATCCATCATCTACGGGCAAATCAATATTTTCAATTTCGCCGTATGCTGTAAAGTCTTTTAAGACATAGATAGAATCTGGAATAAAATTTTTACTCTTTTGCTGAATATTATTTGAAGTATATCCAACCAGAATAATTATAAATAAAATTAAGACAGCAGAAATTAACCGGAAAAATCGTCTTGTGTTAAAAATCAGGCTGACGATAAACAGGATTATCAAGGAACAGAGAATAATAAAATTTGACTGCAGGTTCAACGGAAAATACGATTGAAGGACAATTCCGATTATGAAGAATAAGGTGAATTTTATAACCGGAAAATCTTTCATTCAGATATCCCGGTTATGGCATCCTTAATCTGGGTCAGGTCATTCACCTTACCTGATATCTCTCCGGCAAACTTTCCTGCAGTAAAAAATATTGACGGATTGTAAGTATGAGTTTTACAGGATAAATCTTCAAAATTGCCATGGTCAGAACAAATAACAACCGTAAAAACCGACTTATCAATTTCGTTAAGGATTGTGAATAAGAAATCGTCAAGAGTCTGCATCGTTGTTACAATGTCATCATCATACCGACCGTGACCAAGATGATCTGTTAAAAAATATTCATACAAAGTAAAATCATTTTTAGCAGCAATACGGATCAATCTTCTTGCAGCAGTTGCAGCTTTTATAACCGGAAGGTTATATCCTAATTTTCTGTCCCATCTTTGGTTTGTGATTTCTGCTGTTAATGCTTTCCCCTTTCTTACATCAGATGAACGATTAAGTCTGATTCCCGTCAATCTGCAAGATAATGAAGTGACGCTCAATCTTGATTTACCGGATGCAAGATATTCAAAGAATACCCTGGGATAAGCATTTGCAAAGATACATTTCTTTCCCCGGGAGAAATACCAAGCGAAAATATTTTTTTCTTTTATTACCGGGATCAGAGTGGAATAGGGATAGGGACCATAGTGTTTCCCTATATATTTTGCTGCATTTATTCCACAGAAAATAGAAGTCTGTCCGGTGCCGCTTTGTGGAAATCCCTCAACACCAAGAGTGGCATCAACGGGAGTAAGATAAAAACCATTATTGGCAATAATTTGTTTTTTGTCCGACGGTAAATCCCCTAACAGATTCGTAAAAGTTTTAAATCCATACCTGAAGAATGGATTATTCTCATAATCTTCCTTTCCTATACCGACACCATCCATGAAAATCATTAGCACAGGATTCACAAAAATCCTTTTTATTTTGAATCTATAATAATTGTTACGGGTCCGTCGTTAATAATTATTACATCCATCATTGCGCCGAAAATACCGGATTTAACTTTTTCCTCACTAATATTATTTTTCATTTGAGCAATAAATTTCTCATAAAGAGGTATAGCCTCTTCAGGCCGTGCGGCTTCAGTATAACCGGGTCTGTTACCCCTTGAAGCATCGCCATATAGTGTGAACTGTGAAATTACAAGTGCTTCACCATCAACATCTTTTAGAGATAAATTCATCTTTTTATCTTCATCATTGAAGATTCTGAGGTTGCAGCATTTATCGGCCAGAAATTTTACATCTTTTTCGGTATCACCGCTTTTTATTCCGAGTAGAATGACAATCCCCTTCCCGATAGTTCGTTCATAATTTTCCGGAGGGATCTTAACTCCTCCTTCGGATACTCTCTGGATAACTACTCTCATTTTTTAATCCCCGAAATTACTCTTTGAATACGAAAATAGTCATTTTTTATTTTTATTTCTGAAAAACCATGATCCTGAAGTATTAATTTGACACTATCAGCCTGACCTTCTCCTATCTCAAAAAATAATTTCCCATTATCCTTCAATAAAGAAGAAGCCCGGTCAGAAATTACCCTGAAATATATAAATCCATCGGATTCATCTGTTAAAGCCACCCGCGGCTCATAAACTTTCAATTCGGGCCGTAATTCATAGTATTCCGTTTGAGATACATACGGAGGATTTGAAACGATTAAATCAAATTCAGATTCATCCAACTTATTTTTTATTATATCATTAAGCAGAAACCTGATTTGACCTTCTGTTTTATTTATTACAGCATTCCTTTCAGCAACCTTCAATGCTTTTTCGCTAATATCGGTAGCTGTTATTTTTGCACCTGAAAGATAATAAGCTAACGAAACGGCTATATTTCCACTGCCAGTACCTATTTCGAGTATCCTCAATCCGGTTGAATCTTTATAACCGGTTATAATTTCCTCCACCAGCAATTCTGTTTCAGGTCTTGGAATAAGAACGGAAGGATTGACCTCAAAATGAAGGCCGTAAAATTCAACCCATCCTATGATATACTGGTACGGTTCAAACTGCCCTCGTCTTTTTAAAAAACTTCTATAAAGTTCAATCTCCCGATCGCTTAAAGGCCGGTCATAAGCAAGATAAAGATCAAGTCTTTTGCAATTAAGGATATGAGCCAGTAAAAGTTCGGCATTTACCCTTGGTGATTCTATCCCTTTTTTTTCAAGATATTCTGTTGAGAGTTTAATCGATTCGAGAACGGTAAGCATAATGAATTAAAAATATTCCGTTAAGCATTATAAAATTTAAGGATTTATGATGAGAATAGAAAAATTATTAGTCGGACAGAAAATAGTAAATCAGGAAACCAAACCCTACCTGAAGTGCCCCAAATGTAATTCCGCTGATCAGGTCAAATTTATGAGTCTGCTCAAGATAATACTGATCTCCCGTGGTTTGATACTGATCGAAATTATTATCCGCTTTTAATTTAAAAAACGCTGACACCCCCCCCAGAGCAACGATCCCTCCGACCAGAATTTTAAATGTATTTTTCTCAAAAAAGTTCTCAGTTTTTGAATTCCCAATAAAGTTCAGATTTATTTTTTTGTTTAAAGAAATATTATGAGTATTTACTACTTTTGCTTCATATCCGGGTTTCTTCAATACCAATTCCCCCAAATCGGTTTGAATAAATAAAGGTGTATGGCCGACCAATTCACTATCCTGATAGACGTATACGTCCTGCGGAACGGTATTAAGGTAAACCTCCGATTTTAAGTTAAAGCTTAAAGTGGTGTCTTTGCACTCATCTATATGTATACTATCTTTTATTGATCTTGCATTCCACCGGTCCGCTTCTTCCAGAACAATAATATAATACTTCCCCTTTGCCAGATCTACTTCAGCACTGCCTCTTCCAATCAGACTTGTATCAATATAAATTTTTGAAGCAGGCAGGTCAGTTATTATATGAAGTTTCGCTTTACAATCCTGCGCATAAAGATTAAAAGCAAGAAATGCAAGAATTATAAAAAATATTTTTTTATTTAAATTCATAAGCCTGCAGCTCTCCTTTATCGAATCCGATAAAAAGAAGATTCCTGAAGATTACCGGGGACAATTTAGATCTACCATCAACCATAAAAGTCTTTTCAATTTTTCCATTGGCGGCATTTACAAAATAAAATTTCTTATTTAAATCAGGAACAACCAATAGATTTTCTGCCGCATAAGGTGTGGCATCCAGAATTCCATCGGTTGAAGTTTTCCAGATTAAACTGCCGTCACTTTTATTTAAACAGAATAAATCACCACTCAAATTGCCAAAATAAATTTTTGAATCGGTAACATTAGGTACCATTACTATACGTGCAAGTGAATTAAATTTCCAGACAATGTCCCCGGAATGAATATCGATACAGTAAAGATTTCCGTTATCATTCCCTATATATGCTTTGGTTCCCGAGATACTGGATCCGCCGAAAAAAGATTCTCCAACTTTTTCCCTGTATATTAGCTTCCCCTTCTCTGAATCTACACCAAGGATCTCACCTTCATCATTGCCAAATACGATGATATTGTCCTGCATGGATGGGGAACTATGCACTACTGAGGAGGTCTTTGTTTGCCATACCTCATTTCCATTCATATCATACCTATAAACATTTCCATCCTCAGTGTTAAATATAATCCCCTCCGGAAATCCGATAATTTGAGTTACACATCTCCCTTTGACTTCAATATCATTCTTCATTTTACCCTCTGAAAAATTATAATATCTCAAACGGGATATATTTTCTTTGTCATCCGCAACAGCATATATAATATTGAATTTATTTATATAGGGAGATGTAAAGACTGCCCCATCATTTTTAAGCTGACCGATTCGTTTCCCATCCTTAGTATGGAAGCAAAAAATCCTTCCCGACAAATCATTAATGAATACTAATGAATCAGTTATTACCACAGAAGAATTATTAAAACTGCCGAAAACATCATTCTGCCATTTTAAGTGAAGGGAATCTGAAATATGATCATCGATAAAAAATTCTCTTGCCGTAGTCCTGCCAAAAGTTGAATATGGGTCTGTATCGTTGTGAACGGAAGTTTTGATTAAAGAAGCAGCGCAGCCCGAAATAAACAGAATTGACAGCAGCCATATGATTATAAGTAGTTTCAAAAATCCCATCCAAAGAAAAACTGATAAAATAATCCATGCTGAAATTTTGCGAGGTTGTTTTCGATTTTTTTCCCCATATCATATCTCAGGACAATAACTCCGAGTAAATTCATTCTGAAACCAAAACCGACACTTCCGAGTGTTTGAGTGTAACTGTTATCCCAGGCACCACCGAAGTCAGAATAGATTGCACCCCGTATGCTATAAAAACCAAGATTGACGAAAGGAAATTTCAAATAGATCTCATTTATTAATGGAAATCGTAATTCCATAGAGGAAATCCATAACTTCTGACCGCGTATTGACCATCTTGGCCAGCCTCTTAAATCCCAGCTTCCCCCCATAAAATATCGTCGTGCTTCTTTACCGTCATTGTAGAAAACGGCTCCCCTGAATGCAAGTGCAGTAGTATAACCAATTCTGAGGTAAGTTCTATAATCTGCGATTACAGTAAAGAAGTCAACATTACTGTACTTAACATCGCTTGTATATCCAAGCAATAACCTTCCTCTCACACCATCAAGCGGTCCAGTAGGTCCCCACAGCGAATTATCAATTACATACGAAATACTATTGCTTACTAGAAGAGCTTTTCTTTCAATTATACCTGCTATAACCTCCTTATCGCTGTTAGCAACTGAAACATCCGTTTCGATTCTCTCAAATTTAGATAAAGGAAAATTCAGCAAAAAGAAACCGCCGAAGCTTCTTTCAAAAAAGAAATCATCAGATTCCGTAATATCGTATCTTCTGCCGCTGAAATGAAATACGCCATACCCGTAATTCGTGCGTTTACTGAGATCTATTCGTTCAAGCAGGATATTAAAACTTTTCAGAAATTCACTTTGTACACTCGCAGTATTATATAATAGAAAGAAATAATTATCATCCCCGAACAGATCGCTTAACGATAATACTGCTCCACCACGTGTTCCATAGACCGGATCAGTTTCAATATCGCTTTGTGCATAATCAAGTGTATATTCTTTCTGATATTTATATTTTTCTTTTTCAGCATAGAGTCTTAATTGTGTTTCCTCCCATTTCCCTCCCAATGAATCAAAATTCATTACTGTTTTGAAAGTTGAATCTGGAGGAATTTTATCAATTCTATCTTTATAAAGGTTGAACGCGAAATTTTCAAAACCAGAAAAGGTGATTGAAGTCGAATTGATATACCGGGGATAAAATGCACTGGTAATAAAATGTGTAACCTTCCATACTGAATCTGAAAAAGCCGTACCATCAAACTTCATACGCCATATATTCTGAATTTCATCGAGATCAGAAGTGAAGAGAAGAGTTTTTTTGTCGGGAGAAAGCACCGGCGATGATTCATTTGCCGGTAGATTAGTGATATATTTTATTTCATGATTTTCCAAATCATAAGAAAAGAGATTGTAAAACCTGGAATTTTTACCGGCTGTCCTATCAGAGGTAAATATTATCTGGGTGCCGTTAATGCCGAACACCGGATCCCTTTCATCATAATAATCATTTGTCAGCCTTGTTAGTTTATCGGTTACGAGGTTCAGGATATACAAGTCGCTGAATCCCTTTTGATCAATAGCCTGAAAGACCATACTATCTCCTTCTTCGGAGAACCTGGGAGAATTGATGTTTATCAATTCATCATTTTGATAATCCTTAATTACCTGCTTTTCCGGAATAGAATAAAAATGTACTATATCAGTAGCGCCTGATTTTGTTACAAAAGCAACAAGTCCTTTTTTTGAAATATCAATTGACGACTGAAAAAGATGGAATGTTTCAAATTCGGAAGTTTTTTCTCCCCTTATAACGAGTTCCGGTTCCAAATCAGATTTTTTTTCTACATTTATTTTCATCCTGTAAAGAGATGAATAACCATCGCGGTTTGCAGGAAAATAGAGAAAAGTATCACTCTTTTCCACATATGCTACCGGGGAAAAATTAAAACCGAAATCGGTTAACTGATCTGATGAATGTTGAATGGGAGCTTTGTTGGTAAGAAGAGGATAGAATTTTCTTTTCAGGTAAAACATCCAGTCGGAGTCAATTTCCTCAATCGACTTACGGAGAGTATGTTCAAGAACTTTGGTGAAATCACTGAACATCCATATATTATCAATAAGGAGCATCACTTTCTCATTACCATATTTTTCTTCAACAAAGTGGAGAAAGTTCTGTCCTTCTTTATACATTAAAAAAGTACCATAGATCGAGTACATATCTTCAAGATTTACGAAATAGTTATTTATGACGGCATCCCTCATCACCATCTCCGCTTGTGCATCAATATCAGTTGACATATATTCAGCCAGCCCTTCAGTAAACCACAAAGGCGGATACCTGTCTGCCGGTTGTCTGTGGTCGTTGAGGATATGAATTAACTTAGTTGTCATGAAAACATGCACGAGTTCATGGCGGATGACGTGTTTGAAATCATGTAAAGAGCCTGTATAAGGAATCACCACCCTCCCCTTAATAAACTCGAAGAAACCTCCCACCGCATCGGGTATAAGTCCAGGAGTAGTATTAGTCTGCTGAAAATGCAGAGAGGTATTATAGAAAATTAGCGGGATGGGGATTGTAACCAGGTTATTAAATTTAACCTTTAATTCATCATAAGCTTCCTCAGCATATGAAGCTCCTATTTCTGCTATTTCTTCGAACTCACCGTAATAATAGATATTGAAATGTTCTGTCCGGAGAACTTTCCATTCAAAGCTCTGGTATTGAACTTTATTCCTGCCGAAATAATACAATTGCGCTTCTAAAGTGCAGGTAAAAACCAGGATAATAAAAAAAAGTAATCTAAGGAATCTCACAAGTTGTTATAATATTTTCAGATATCCCTTCATTTATAATCAGGATATAAAGGGATTCACAAAGCTAATCTTTCTTTTAATATGTGTATGTAATCTATCTCAGAAGGATCGTATCCTCTAAGAACAGCTGTGTAATAAGTTATCCAATCAAATAAATATATCAAATCCAATAATCTTACCTTGAAATCAGCTTCACTACTTACAATGTTAAAATATTCCAGTCCTTTTTTTGAGGCCAATTCTGAGGTTATCTCAAATCTTCTTTTAATCTGTGATGGATAAGAACTATCCAGAATATTTATAAGTTTTGCATTAATTTGATTTTCTGAAAAAGTTTCCCATCCGATGATTTCATTATGATTGAGCTCCGGAATAATGTTATGGAAGGCATGCATTTTTGAATTTTCATTCAACTGGCACTTAAACCTGTAGCCTGCCGCCGAGGTAAAATCTGCAGCCGAATAAATCAGGGGAATAAAACCAAGCAATTTTTCTGCATATGCGTATGCAGTATTTTCTTCTTCGGAATATTTTTCCCCTTTTCTCCTCCATAAATTTTTAATCTTTTTAACTACTTCATCCTGTTCAGGGACAATATTTAATCCTGAAAGAAGTTTAAGGAGAGAGAAAAAGCTCAAACCAAGTGCATACCTGGGTTGATAACCCTTCTGCAATTTTATTAAAGGGAATTTTTCGCCGGATGCAATCTCCTCAATCTTGCCACCTGATGAGATACAGATGATTCCGCATTTACTCATTATCCCTCTATTTAAAACCGAAATTGTTTCTTCAGTATTCCCTGAATAGGAAGAAATAATAAGGAGAGTATTTTTGTCTGCATATGCAGGGAGTACGTAATTCCGATTCACTGAATAAGGCATTTTCAACTCATCTTTCAGGAAATTTTGTATAAGATCAGCGCTGATTGCAGAGCCGCCCAAACCGGAGACGATTATATTTGTGAATTTTTTAGATTTAAGTTTTTCGATATCAAATTCATTATTCCAGGCATAATCAATCTGTTTATGTGAGTCCTGTAATACTTTAAATTGATTTTGAGGATCGTACTTTTTTACATAGTCTTCGATTTTCATGTAGTACCCTATATGATATTTCTTGTGCGGGTAATTGAATTTTCCTTAAAGAATTTTTCTATTCTTTGAAGAATCTCCTCTTGAGTGACGTATAAAAGACAATCCTTTGCCAGTTCAGTCAGACTTGCCATTGAGCAGCTTCTTATAATTCTTTTCGCATAAGCAATTGTAGAAGGAGACATACTCAATGACTCCAGTCCCAGGCCAACCAATAGCGGTATTGCAAGAGTATCTGCAGCCATTTCGCCGCAGAGGCTGACACTTTTATGGGATTTTTTTGCTTCCTGAACAACGTGATGAATTGTTCTTACCACCGAGGGACTGAATTCCTGAAAAAGATCGGCAACAAGATCATTACCGCGGTCGACTGCCATCAAATATTGGATAAGATCATTAGTTCCTATACTCAAGAAATCGACTTCCTGTGCAAACTCCCTGCTTAAAAGAGCAGCAGAAGGAACCTCAATCATTATCCCGATTTTAATATTTCGATCAAAATTGATTTTTTCTTTCTTAAGCTCGCGTTTGCACTCTTCGATTATTTCTTTTGCGTGTCTTACTTCCCTGATTGTAGAAACCATTGGAAGCATCATTTGAACATTTTTATTCGTACTTGCCCGCAGGATAGCTTTTATCTGAGTCCGGAAGATACCTTCATTTTCAAGAAGAAGCCTGATTCCTCTTAATCCCAAAAAAGGATTTGGTTCATGGTAATCATACAACTTAAATTTATCGCCTCCTATATCAAAGACTCTGATTGTGAAAATTTCCGGATATATCCTGCTAGAAAGATTACTATAAATTCTTGTCTGATCATCCTCTGATGGAAACTCACCGAGTTCCTCAAGAATCTGTTCAGTACGGTAGAGTCCTATACCTTCCGCACCGCTTGTAATCACGACATCAATCTCATCGGTAACATCCACATTTGCCTGCAGCGTAATTCTTTTACCATCTGTAGTAACCGCCGGTTTATCCTTAAGTTCTTCAAGCTCACGTCTCAGATGTTTCAGCTTGTCGAGCTTTAAATTAAAGAATTCCACCTGATCTTCAGTCGGATTTACGAGGACAAATCCATGAAACCCATCAACAATCAAAGTATCGTTTTCCTTAATATGAGCAGTTGCATTATGAGTCCCTACCACTGCCGGAATATTAAGTGATCTTGATACGATAGCTGCGTGAGACGTTAATCCGCCGTGATCGGTAACAAATCCCTGCACATTGCTGCGGCTGAACAGAATAGTATCGGCAGGAGTGATTGAATCACTAACTACAACCACATCCTGCTTTATCTTTGACAGCCAGCGTTTTTTCTGAAGGTTCCTTATAATCCTGTTTTTTATATCCTCAATATCGTGTGCTCTCTCCTTCATATAGGTTTCGTGCGAGATCATCATCATATCCTGGTATTTTGAGATCTCATCATCAACTATATATTCAGGTTGTTTTCTTTCGGTCTCTATTCTTTTCAGAATATTTTCAATAAGAATCGGATCTTCAAGAATCATTATTTGTGCTTCAAATATTGCAGCCCTTTCATTTCCCATTTTTTCACGGGCAATACCAAGAATTTTATCGAGTTCTTTTTTGGATTTTTTCAGAGCCTCGTAAAGATTCCTCTTTGCCTCTTCAACATCAGTAATTACTCCGTCACTTACGCTGAGCTTTTCCTTTGAATACAAGTAAGCCTGGCCGATAATTATTCCCGGTGCTGCAGCAATTCCAGTGATTTTATTTCCTGCTTCGAGAAATATTTGTCTGAATGATTTCACAGCTCGTCAAATCCTCTGTTAAAATATTCGACTATTTCTTCAGCGGCTCTCTGTTCGTCTTCACCGTCAAAAGTTAAGGTGACTTCAGAACCCATTTCAGCTGCCAGAGTCATCACGCCTATTATACTCTTACCGTT
>Ga0153915_10004805_pt1 | contig 12507 bp, 8 predicted proteins | sample Opewatmetagenome_2_FD_107003 | JGI IMG/M metagenome (GOLD analysis project Ga0153915, IMG submission 107003) | Freshwater wetland microbial communities from Ohio, USA - Open water 3 Core 3 Depth 3 metaG | ecosystem: Environmental > Aquatic > Freshwater > Wetlands | place: USA: Ohio, Lake Erie... | reverse complement strand
GATAAAAGGCCTTCGTCTTTATTATTATGATCTCCCCCGGATTCATCATCAATCAAAGATATAATCTCATCGCTGTCTTCCAGAATCATATAGGCCGCTCTTTCCAGCCTTTCATTCTTTTCTTTGAAATAATATTCGCTTAACAGAAATGCGATTGTACTGATTTGGACTGCCAACTCGTAAATATCATCCAAAATGTCTATCGTCATATTTTTATCTTCTATCGATTTTTTCCCAATATCCTGTTTTATTGTATTGTCCATAACAGTCTCCATTGCCTTTCCTCCAATCCCCGTCTTGAATTTTTAATAGCAATCCTCCTTATCTGGAGATTGTTTTGATCCCAAGGGTTTATTCTCTTTAATATGCAAGTAAGTAAACAACTCCTCAGCCCTTTCCCGCATATGCTGCGCACGGTTCCTTATCAGCACGTAACAAAGATATTCCATCCACTCACGATCTTCTCTCTCACCACCCATCATTTGGTCAGCAATAAAATCAAGGGATTTAGCTGTATGAAGCATGTCCTTCCTTAAAAATTCCGCATCTTTCAATAAAATTTCTTCTTCCATGATAACCTCCTTTCCTTTGAAAAATGTTGAATACTCTCCAGGTGATAGTTGATCCGCATGCCCATTATTGGTTTCAGCCATCTCAAATATTTTTTTTTGGCTTTTTTAATATTCTGACACCTTATATATTTATATCCTTATATACGTATATAAAAGCAATGTCAATATATTATTATTGATTTTTTCTTTAAATACTTATATAAATACTCGCATGGAAAGAAGACCATTTACTACATCACTCGATGAAAAGCTTCTCAAGGAAATCAAGAAACTTGCGATTGACCTCAATAAACCCGTCAATGACCTCCTTGAAGAGGGTATGGAATACCTTCTTAAAAAATATGAAAAAGATAGGAAAAAATAGATAGGGCAATATTCTAAAAAAGAGGGAAACGGCATTGATATTTAGAAGGCAAATATCTATGATTTAATACCCCAAATTTTTTAGGCATATAAATCTTCAAAGGACACTATCGATCGTGGATTCTTGATTCGGTTTTATCAGCTCACAGGCATTCTGAGTGTAATCCAGCACTAACCATGAAACCAATTCAGATGCATATTCCAGTGAATCCGGACAGTCATTCCGGGCTGAATCCGGACACCTGTTCCGGTGAATCCGGACAGTTGATCGGAGCGTAGCGACGCTGTATTTTTAATTATTTGACAGAAGTCTTCTCCTTAGTCAAGTTTGTCCTTTTCTTTCTCATGGAATCACCCTTTAATTGGATCTTGTGGGCGTTATGAACCAGGCGATCCAGTATTGCATCGGCTATTGTGGGATCGCCTATTATCTCATGCCAGTTTTTAATCGGCAACTGACTTGAAACGATGGTTGAAGCCAACCCATAACGGTCTTCCACGACCTCCAAAAGATCTCTTCTTTCCGAGTCGGTCATAGGAGCAAGACCCAGGTCGTCTATGATCAGCAGTCTTGTCCCTGCGAGCTTGTTCAAGACCTTGCCGTAAGTTCCATCGGCCCTTGAAACAGCTATGTCATGAAAGAGTCTTGGCACCCTGATATAATAGGCGGAGTATCCCATGCGACAAGCCTTGTTGGCCAACGCACAGGCAATATAACTCTTCCCTACGCCGGTGGGTCCTGTGATGATGATGTTTTGAGAGTCTTTGATCCAGGCGCAGGAAGAAAGACTTAGCATCACCGTCTTATCTATGCCTCTTGGGCTTTTAAAATCGATGTCTTCAATGCAGGCGTTCAGTTTAAGCTTGGCATTGGCAAGCAGCCTCCCCATGCGCCGGTCTTCTTTCCATGTCCAGAGATTGTCCACGAGGAGAGAAAATCTCTCTTCAAAGGAAAGGTCATCCATGCCTGACTGGTTGATCTGGTTTTTAAAGGCATCGGCCATCCCGTCAAGCTTCATAGAATAAAGTTTTTCAAGGGTATGTTCGGTAAGCATAATTATCTCCTTTCAATGATAATATTCACCTCCACGGATATTGGGGTGATTAACGGTTGTTCTATTTTCAGGGGTTTCAAATAAAGATGTCTGTCGGTCTATCCCTTTTCTTAAGATAGACTCTACGCTTTTATAGGATAACGCCTTGATGAAGACAGCGCGGTTGCACGCAGCCTCAAGCCTTTCAGGCGAGTATCGCTTTGCCAGACGCATGATGCCCAGGCAGGATCTGTAAGCCTGTTCGGGGTGGGCTCTGCTGTCAATGATCAGGCGGATAAGTTCCTCTGTTTGCGGCCCGTTTTTTCCTGCCCAGGATATGATTCTTGAAGGAGTCCATTCCAGGTATTTTCTGTGGGATTCGGGCATGTGCTCCGGCAATGTCGTGAAAGCGCCCTGCTTATAGCTCCTGGCATGGCTTGCCACGCGCCGATTCTTGAACAGGATCTCTAGGGCATTCGCAGTAATCCTCACATCAACCTGTTCTTTTATGAGCTGATAGGGCACGCTGTAGTAGTGTCGATAGACCTCAATGTGATAGTCTATGTTTACCATGGCCTTTTTCCATTCGGCGAACTCATATGGATCGGCAGGAAGCGGTTTAAGCGCCGGTTTGTCAACAACCTCATACAATTGCCTACGGGTGGCATCGAGTTTTTTGAACTTCCGATTGTTTAAATCGGCCAGTCTTAAAGCTATAGCCCTATTCACCTCCTGCAGGCTGAAGAAGGATACCTTCCTCAGCGGCGCCAGTATCCACCGCTCTGCAAATAGAACAGCCGCCTCCACTTTCGCCTTGTCTTTAGGCTTTGCAGATCTCGCAGGGATTACTGTAGTGCCGTAATGCTGGGCCAGATCAAGATAGGTGGGGTTTATGTCAGGCTCGTATCTGCATGCCTTAATGACGCCGGATTTGAGATTGTCGGGCACAAGGATTTCCGGTACGCCGCCGAAAAACTCAAAGGCATGAACATGGGATTTGATCCACGAAGGCAAATCCTGAGACATGGAGGCTTCCGCAAAGGTATAACTGCTGGCCCCAAGGGCTGCTATGAAGACCTGGGCATCCCTTATCTCTCCTGTCGCAGGGTCTATTATAGGCACGGTTTGGCCCGCGTAATCGACAAAGAGCTTCTCTCCTGCCCGATGCCTTTGTCTCAGAGAAACATCAAGTTTCTTTGTCCATTCCCTGTACCGTTCGCAAAACTGACTGTATTGAAAGCCTTCCGGGTTTCCCTGCTTGTACTCGTACCAGAGCAGTTGTAGGGTCACCCCTTTCTTGCTCAACTCCTGCCGCAAATAATCCATCGATGGCATCTGACGCTGAGTCAGCGCCTCTTTTGGTATTTTAGGAAAAAGTCTGTTTTCTATGTCAGTATCGCTTAGTTCGGTGGGAAGCGGCCATGTTAAGCCCGCGCTTTCAGCCCGGACAAGATACTCTGATACGGTGCTTCGCCCAATATTGCAGCTTTCGGCTATCTGTCTTATTGAGCAATTGTTTTCTAATTTTAGCCTTAATACCTCTTTTATCTTTCGCATGGATAATCTCCTTCCAGCCATATCTGCCTCCTTTTTTTGAGGTTAATGGCTGAATTTTAAATTATCCAGCGTCGCTTGTTTATGCTATATCTGTATCAAAAGCTCCGTTTTGAGTGTCCGGGATCGCCCGGAATATGCATTCAGAGATAAAATCTTCCTTAGATCAGACCGGCAGGTATACTTTTCAAAGGCCCGACTGAGACTCTCATTTCCTGGTCGCCGAAGAATTTTCAGGCACATTAATTTCCTTAGTACGACTTTCGAGAAATTCAATCACAGCATTCACCGGATAAGCAATCTTCCGACCTATTCTGATACGTCCCTTGATGCCGATATTTTTTGAATCCAAATTTGCGCAATATCTTCCTGAAAGTAAACCCCCGGTAAATTTTTTTATTTCCGTCCTAGCAACTATTGAGGAAGGCCATTTCCTGGCGAGCTCTTGAAGAGATACTTTTTTTTCCATAAAACCTCCCGTTAATTTATTGTGAAATTCTGTCTTATGAACTGCTTCATTACATGATCTTTGACAGACCAAATATATTTCTGTTTTTAGCTCTTGAATATTTGCCATCCCCCTGTTTCTTTAAACCTGTCATAAAATGTTGACACATATATTGTCATTGTTATCGGATTTCCTAGGTTCGGATACTTTCACCAACATACGATTTAGGGAAATAGACATGAACGACATATTGAACCTAATTTATCCAATAAAAATAGACTGTTAATAAACATTAAGATAGGCATGCCCTGTAAGAAAATGTTTAAGGTTAACCATAATTTAATAATAAATTCAGTCAATTGGGAGCTACCTGTTAACAAGAAAAACTCTACCGTTAACCATAAAAGTATTGAAATATCAATGAGATATCCATGTCGTATTAACATTGCTTTATCTTGCCCTAGCATTTTTTCGCGCCCTTCTCTCCTTCTCCTATGTCTTTAAAGCTTTTCCCTTATAAAAGAGGCAATAAGAAAAAGGATCGTTTTATATATTAAACCTCACCTGAACTTTGACTATAAACCTCGCTATTTCTAAAAATATTTTCAATTTTTAAGAATAATTCTGACACTTCTCTTGTCTTTTATTCCTAGTTGAAAGGACATGTTTCCGAGTTCCATGCATTTGAGAAATGTGTAATAAATATAATCTGTTTTAGACTGAGAAATCAAAGAAGCCAGGCAAAATCAGGCAAGATGTGGCAGGAAAAATGAGTTCATGTGAAAATTATTTAATAAAGAATATTTTATAATCTCAACCTATAAAATTGGAGGAACTAATTGGATGATGATCTTAATCATAATATTTTAACAATATAGAGTGTTGTTTGTGATAGGTATTCCTTATCACAATTTTAAGAGAGTTTGCGATCCATGGCAGCTGCAATCTTTGGTAATTATCTTAAAAAAATCATGCTCAAGGTGTGGAAAATTATTTTAATACTGTCATTCCTGAACCGAACTACTGAAGGGGCACTAAATGTTCCATGATGGTACAAATACAAAAAATCATGCAACTTTTTTATGAGTTCTATAAATTGTAATTGATGGAGAAAATATGTATAATAATTTGACAAAAAATGTTTTATAAGAAATCAATACCCTCGTGTGCCCATGCATCCATTCAAGAAACTTATTATTTTAGGAGTGAGCGGTAAATAATTGGACGATCAAAGCAACACATATGAAGAACTAGCCAAGGAGAATGCCTTATTAAAACAGAGGATCCATGAGCTTAAAAGATTGGAAGCAGACCGCAAGAAGATAGAAGAGGCATTGCTCAAGAGTGAGAAACAGTTCAGGACTCTGATAGAGTCAGCGCCAGAGGCAATTTTGGTTCAGAGCGAAGGTCGCCTCGTGTATGCAAATCCGGCCATGCTCAGATTTGTAGGTAGCTCTAGCCTTGATGAATTGATTGGTCAGGATGTTATGGAGGGTATAGCACCTGAATATCATGATAAGGTCAAAGAGCGTATTCAGTTTCAGCATGAAACAGGCAGACCTGCACCACCAATGGATATAGAATTTATGCGTGTGGACGGTTCACGGATCACGGTCGAAACCACTGCCGTATTTCTCCAATTTGAAGGCAAAGACGCTCATCTAGTCTTTATCCGTGACAACACCGAGCGCAAACGAGTAGAGCAAGATAGGGAGAGACTGATCCTTGAACTGAAAAATGCACTTGCAAATGTTAAAAAGTTAACCGGTCTCCTTCCAATATGCGCTAGTTGCAAGAAAGTCCGTGATGACAAGGGATACTGGGAACAAATAGAATTATACATCAGTTCACATTCTGAAGCAGAATTCAGTCATAGCATTTGCCCCACATGTGCAAAGAAGCTTTATCCTAACTTTATAAACAAATAATCAGAAATTAAAGCTTGTGATCCATTGCCAGAAAGCTACATTTCTCAAAGGATCTTAAACCTGAGATCTCTTCACAAAAATTAAATTGAGATATTCTCAATCTCACAACAAGACGTATGACTGAGATCGTGAGTAGATATCACACATCCACGACATGCGAAACATAGTCCATAGTTTATCAACCTAGCCAACAATGTCCCGTTTAATCACGTTTAATCACAACAACGTCTCGTTTAATCATCGGAAACTGGAGAATTTTTACTCGGGAGGGCTTAGGGTTAGGTCTTCCGTAATTCATTTCATTATCAATAGGGAAATACCATCCTTCTCTGGCCACAGGATAAAGGAAGGATTTTTATAAGGTATAACAGTGGTCTTTTTGAAACGAGATGAGCCATGGCAAGCTCCCAACTTCTTCGGCCGGATTCAATCAGGCCACAGAAATTTTAAGGGGTGGACATAAAATCCTTACAATTAAGATTGCCATTTTGAGTAATGTAAATGGATGCTAGATCCCTCAACTGGCACCATATTGACAGAAAGAGAGTCTGTTGGTTTAGAATTCTCAATTTCTTTTTTAAACTTTTCAAATTCTGAAGGTACAATAATCACATTGTCCGCAGCAAAGGAAACCGGACCTAACGGCACATCGGTTCCAAGAATCATTTCAGATTCTTCTCCATCTGATGTGAGTGATATCCGTTCACCATTTTCTATGGCTTTCACCATTTTTTCCGCGACTTCCTTTGTAAGGTTGCTATGAAGATTCCCGCTAGTGAATTCTGCATGCCCTTTTTCTATCTTTTCAGCAGTTAAATATATTTTTTCGATTTCATCTTTCCCTATAGGGCCACCATCATAATTTAAAGGGATATTTGTTGCAGTCTGAATGTATAATAACTTTTCAGCTAACTTAACAAAGTGAATATCTGGATTTTCCCATGCCGCTTCCTCAATGTTTATTTTTGGATATCTTATCCCCGTATCCAGGTTAATAATACTAAATCGCCCTCCTTTTGCCATGGCAAATTGGAAATTAAGAACTTCAACAAGTTTTTTAACATTGATATTCTCATAATTAATATCAAGATCGAACCTCACGCGGTGATTTTTTAAATCAAAGACTATATTAGTCTTCCATGGGCTGGCCTGCTCCCTATTTGATAGGGTTATTTCTTCTGATCCCACTTGAACAGGGCGCAGTTGAATATTATCTAAAGTGCCAATGTTTCCATCGTTGCATTCAATTTCAAATTTGGTTTGGATTATATGTGAGAGGCTAGGAGACCCAAATTTAATTTCTTTAGGTTTTAAATTTTCCTCACCAATAATATTCCTTATAGGATTTGGGATACTGAAACCTTCGATATATTCTTCACTAATAGTAAATGGGGAACCTTTTTTAAAAAAGCTATCGAGTTCATTAAATTTCTTTTGACCTTCAACTGTTTTTGGGAAAGTAAATCGACCAGTTACTTTAAGTGGATGTTCCTTTTCAGCACCTGGATATTTTGGATGCAATGAAAAAGATATAACATCTCCTTTAATATGGGGATCAATTCGATAATGTGGGTTGCTGCTGTCCAGAATTTTCCTGACCTGATTCAGCTTCTCCACCACAGTTCGCTCAGATAAGTATTGCTCAACCAGTTCCCATAATTTGTCGCCATTAATAAATGTTACGTTATTTTTTAAATTACCTGATTCAAGTATTGTATCCAGGGTGTTTAGAGCTTCCTTTTTTATCTTGTTAGAACAGACAACCCAGCAGCGGTTTACTCTTTCTTCATGAGCGGTCACGGGATCAATATAAGGATTGCTAAGACATTGTTCAATCTGCATCCTTACCTCAGCGGCACTTGATTTCCCGCTGGCTTTACCTGAAATATTTACAGCTTTTACGACAACCCCATAATTGACCCTATTGCCTAAGTCATCGGCTTTCCACATTACGATATCTTTGCCCTGTTCTAAAGGTCCCCCATGGTATTGAAAAACATCCTTAAAGCCCATTCCCTTGAATAATGGCATCAAGACTGTTCCCTGGAGAGGTTCCTCTTTGAGTTTGGATATGAATTCTTTTGAGAGAGCCATAATGTCAACCCTGGAGATCTAAATTGATAAATTCGAATTTAATCTTTAATCGATGTACTCTGATAGGCGAAAAAGAAAATTCAAAATGTTACATATTTTATATAGCAAATTCTCCGTGTTTTTTCAACCGGCGCAGCTACAATCCTTTTCCAATGACGTGTGGCAACGACATTTTATTTATCTCCTGTGTTCAGCGCGCACCTTCTTTCCAGAGTTCAGAATCCTCATCATGTCGCCGGCCCTCAGCTTCGTAGCTCTTCGCGATTGCCTCAAGGATGGCCGCTGTCTGCGGGTGGCTACCCTGCAATGGTTCCGCAAGCGCCCGATATTGGGAGGCCAAGTCACGCTCCTGGCTACCGCCAGCACCAACTGCCCGACTAGTTACACCGCGTTTGTTTAAGACTCCAAGGCGGAAACCGCTACGAATTTTTTCGGTGCCCGGATAATCGAGTAGATTCCGCACCGCCAGGCACGGCCATTTGCCATCCGGATCCGCGGGACAGGTCGATATCCACTCGCCGATTGTCGAGTCAGCAGCGTCCAGACGGTCCTGTTCAGTTGCAAGCTTACGCGCCTCCGCAATCCAAGCATCGAACTTGACGTTATCGATTATGCCGTCCTCAAGCTGGCCAGGAACCCCGCGCCCATGATATAGGACATTCCAGGCTAATGAGGCTCCGGCCTGCATAGCTTCGTCGGATGGTTCGTCAGAGCGGGGTTGGCTGTGCGGTCTATAGACAAGACAGACGCATTCCATGAACAATGCCGGATCATCGAGCATCTCGGCATAGAGGTTTTTCGTCCCGTGTTTATCGCGCTCCAGTGCGTGAGAATAACGAAACTCAAGGAAGGCGAGTTGGCGGCGTGAAGCGATACCCGATTTCTCGATCGTATTAATTGCTTCGCCGATGCGCCAGCCATCCGGTAAAGGGCCATCGGGATCGGCACCGGAGCTTATTTCATCGAGCAACGCCAATATTTGTGCTGGATCAGCCCTCTTGAATTGGAGGTGGATTGCATAGAACGCAGTCCGATGTCGGCCAGCCTTCACCAATTGATCGACTAAGTAAGCCAGATCGACATCTTCCTCGATCATCACTCCTGGATATACCTTTTGCCAGTAGCTCCCCTGCGCATCTGGTAACTGTTGCTCAAGAAAATTCCACGTTGCGCGATCACAAGGTGCCGCGCTGACGAATGCTGCAATCCCTGTTGTGTCAAGTTTAGCACAGACCTGCTTAAGCAAAGCGACGCGGCGTTCGGCCGATAGTGTTTGGACCAGGCCGCTTAGGACAGGGTCATGGAATACTCCGCCAGCGTCAGTGAAGCGCTTGAGCGACCAGGTTATGATCTCAGCTTCAGGAAAGCCAGCGCGTCCGATCTGCCTTCCTACCAGGCCAGGGGTGCCAGAACGCTGAATTAAATCCTCGATCCCGGTCCAGCTCGTCGCATTAAAGATCTCCTGCAGGGCTTCGGTACGCAGGCGCTCGCGGATTTCGTCTGCCTTTTTGTAGTCATCATCGCGCCCATCCGGCATTTCGACCCAACCGTTGGAAAATAGCCAAGCGTGGCGCGTGGCAAGATTTGTCGGCTTTAGCGCATCAAATTGAGGGCGCAGGCGATCGGCCGTCGCCCGGGTGCGCTTGCCGCGGCGGTTATAGGAGTAATGCCAGCTGAGGTACTTGCGCAGGGCACCGCGAATGAGTTCGCGATCATCATCAGGAAAGCCAGTGGAGGTCTCCACTAGTTGGACGATTTGCTCGTGATACTGCCCCTCGAAACGGTCAAGCGAGTTGACAAGCTCCGCAATGCGTATAGGCATGTCCTTAGCCTGAGCGATGATGCGCTTGCCTATCTCTGCCCAGTATTGCCCGAATCCTTCCGGATCATTCGGGCCGATGGCACCGGAATCATCGTCGCGCCAGTGCGGCTTCGCATTCGCACTCGCGAAGCTTGTGTCTTTGGAAATAAGCGCTGAGATAAGCATCCAGGCAACGTTATTGTGCCTATTGATTAATCGATCAAGTGCATCGAGGCGCTGCTCAGGTGTGGCTGTAGTCTGTGTCCACCACGCTCTGAACAGTGATATAAGGCTGTTGATCGGTCGATTCATAAGATTCTGTGGTAGGGGTGATGACGTAAGTTGCGCGAGAATATCTGTCACTCGGCCAAAGTACTTGGGCGACCAAGCGAGGGTTTCCAACGCCCACAATAGATCTGTGTGCCAACTCCGACCGAAAAAGGTGTCGCCGCTTGTCTCAGTGAAAAGCCGCCGGATCGGCGCATCATCCCGCTTCAAGCTGCCTTCCACGGCGTATAGGAAGATTTCGGGCGACGCTTCAGCGAGCTCGCGTAAGACACCAGACAGCGAAAGCCACCGATCGCCGTCTGCATCTACCAGTAGCGTGTGGATGAGCCCATTGAGTCCCGATATAATCCTTTCATCATTGTTGTTCTCTGCATAGACGCTCAATTTCGCTAGGGAGTCCGTAATCGAATCAATAACAATGCCCGACTCCTCGCGGACCTTGCCGTAGACCGACGCCATCCAACGCTGATCAGGCTTCAGTTGCAGGGCTGGATCCGGTTTGGCTAGAATCGCTTGCGCCGCTGTGAAGAAGCGGCTCAGCTCATCGCGGGTAAACGCTGGCGCGAATAGGTGCAACAGATCGAGTGGCGCTTTGGCTTTCCAGACCGTTCCTATTTTTAGGACAGGGGAATCATCCAGGCTCGCAATGTGCAACAAGTCGCACTCGAGATCCTCGTATTTCTTACCGGTGATGGTCTCGAGGCATGAGACGTCGCCCGCCTTTGCATCGTTCCAGCCGCCGACCAAGACGATCGCAGTAAGGCACCTTGCTGCTTTATCCTTTATCCATGCGGGTTGAGCGATGGCAGGATTCGCTGCCCTAATGCGCCGATAAACAGACCAGGATCGACCGGTGGACATGGTTAGACGGGCGGCGTCGGATCTATCCTCGCCAAGACCGACAAGTGCTTTCTCGAAGCTCTCCGCGTCGGGGCGCTCAATCACCAAGCGCTGTGCCTCTGATGCTCGTGCCGCCAGCGGTGAAAAGTATTCAGGTCGATCGCCAATGGTCATGGGAATAATCAGGATCGATCCATCCTTCGCTACGCGGATCGCAGCGATCTCGGAACTGGCGGCGATCAGGACCCGCAATTGCGGGTTGGCATCAACATAACGCCAGCCCTCGGAGCTCGTGATGAATGCCGCGTTATCGGCCTGCCCGAGTTCCAGGAGCTCCGCGCACGCGAAAGCCACGGCCTCTTCTATGCTGTCTGCCTCAAGAGTGACCAAAACCGGAGACTTGGAGAGAATATTATGGAAGGCATCAACACACTGTTGCCGACCGAAACTGATGGCTTCGAACGTAAGCCGTGCCTTTGTCTGGCCTCGCCAGGTATCCCAGTACGAACTAATCGTCTCAATGCCAGGACCCCGCAAACCAAGTTGCTCGCCGAACCACAGGGCCACGCTCGGTGCTGTCTCGATCCAAGCTTCCAAGTCGTCGGCATCGTAAGCGCGGACGCTATGCCAGTGCTTGATGGACGTTGCTTTTTCCTGCCAATCCTGTTTGCCTTTCCAAAGGCGCGGTGAGACAAAGATGAAGTCCCAGTTGGCCGCGATTTCTCGGTTTGTTTCGTCTGTTCGTTTATCGAAGTCGGAGTGCACCTTGCTGGCGACATTGGACGAACAACCCATCTCCCAGCGAGAATGACCTATTGGAACCCAAGCATTACCAACGGCGGTGTTGAGTGTTCCGTCCCATCCAGGAAGGTTAACCGAGTCTGCGCCGCGGATTGCCAGCTCTGTCGGCATCGAAGTTGCATTAATGAGCCGACGCACCAGTACGGGTAATAAGCCTTGTGCTTCCGGTTTATCGGCCCACTGCTGTATTTGTTTTGCGGTGATTCTCATAGTTCAAATTAGATAATGCTCCATTAATATTATGGATGTTTTCAATGTTCGAGGAAAGGGCCTATTTGTCCCCTTTTTTCTTAAATCAGTATAAACTCTCCGAAACGATAATACAAAGGGTTTTGCAATCATTACCTTATGGGCTTTTTTTAATATCCTCACATAGTAATCAGCCATCGGTAGCTTCAATCAATCATAGAGTGCGAATGGCAAGAAAGCGGAGGATTCGCTATATGGGTTTGAAATGAAGCAACGTTGTTGACTATGTTGACTGGCGATGCTTTCCAGATGTCACAACACCCCTATTTCATCCCGATAAAATTAAACAAACAAGTGTTGCAGAAAAATAAGTACGGTAGAACCGGTTACCAGACAAGTTGAGATGAAAAACTTGATATGTTTTCAACAAGCCCTTCTGGGTGGCTGAAAATATTTAGCAACATTGATGGAAATGATCTTCCCCCAATTTAGTGGACACATAGAAAAGCCTCATGTAAATAGAGGCGTAAGAGGAGAATGTGTCCATGAAACAGAACCGAAAGAAATATGATGCCTCATTCAAACTGGAAGCGAT
>Ga0153915_10004804_pt1 | contig 12509 bp, 1 predicted proteins | sample Opewatmetagenome_2_FD_107003 | JGI IMG/M metagenome (GOLD analysis project Ga0153915, IMG submission 107003) | Freshwater wetland microbial communities from Ohio, USA - Open water 3 Core 3 Depth 3 metaG | ecosystem: Environmental > Aquatic > Freshwater > Wetlands | place: USA: Ohio, Lake Erie... | reverse complement strand
GCCTGTCCTGTCTTAAGCACGCACGCGGCCACACGCGCGTTGCCCGGCGCCTTTTTCGCGCCGTTTTATCCGAATGTCTAGCTTACAAAATCCTTGCGCCGGAGTAGATTCTCGGCGGGGGGATCACAAGTGCGCGTCTTCGTCGGTCTCGTATTAGCGGCGTTCGCATGCCTCGCGTGCTCTGAGGACTCGCACGACAAAACTGCCTCCCCCTGGACGCAGTTCGTTCACGTGGATGGGCAACCCGAGCCCGTGCCCGTCCAATGGGTGTCCACTCCTCAAGGGAAGTTCGCGCACTCAATCAAGATTCCGAATCCGGTTCCGAAGGACAGCGGCTATCGAAAGGGAATGTCCAGCCAGGAGTACTTCGATCACCTATGCAAGACCGAAGCTGGCGAGTTCATCTTCAAGACCGTCGATGGCGTTGAGGGCTTCTACTTCATGCGCCCGCCAAAGCGGCCAACGGATGCTGATTTGATGGACCGCTATAAGTTGGAAGCACCAGAGATACAGAGGTTGTTTCAGTTATTCCCCGAAACCCCCAGCGCCAGAGCCGAACTTTTCATCAATCCTCCGTGGAGTCAATACACATTCATTGAGGAGCCACTACCGAACCCGACACAGACGGCCCAGTACGTTCGGTCATCAGGTTATCGTCAAGATACCTCGCCAATGACGACTGCAACAATCAGAAATAGAAAAAGCGAGTTTGGTCTGACTTGGCGTGGTTTGGGGCGAGCTCACGACCGTGAACTCTCGATCGCCGGTGGAGAATGGGTCGTTCTTAGCCTCGCGTCGGGATCGGTACTCGCCGTAATGCGCACGTTCGGCCTTTCGCCGCATGTTAGGGGCTCACGCACTGGCCTTTGGTGGCTCAACGCCTCCCAGTGTCCAGGTGCAAAGAAGCGAGGAAGTGCGGCCGGAAACGCGACGCAATTGTACGAATTCATATCCAAGGTACTTAAACCAAGGGTTCACGGCGAAAGATGAGTAGTGAACTCGACACTTGGTATGAATATGCGATTCAACAGATGGCTGCCGAATGCTATTTCGAGGGAGTCGACACCTCGAACGAAGCCGAGATTCGAAGGCTGCTTGCTCAAGGAAATAATCGCGATGAGTTTCCTGTAATCGGGTTTACGCGGTTTGCCGACGATCAGATCCGCGAGTTTCTCCGCAAATTCCAAATCATCCGCCAATGGTCAGACAATCCCACCGCCACGGGAAGCCGTCCAACCAAGCCCGGAGACGTTGGTTATCTCGCCGTCGACGGCAACCAGATTCTCGCGAACACCGGACTGTCCGCGACGCTTATCCGCAGAAAGGACGCATCCGGAAATCCTACCAACGATTTCACCCTAGCGATTCGGTCCACGGAATTCCGTGAAGTCGCCGATGGGGGCGACCGCGATCGCGACCTTTGGGGAGCCGACGTTGGCGGCATCGTAAAGGTTGGTTTCGCTTTCGCACAACTCGAAGCCCTGGAACGCTATTACTCGTGGCTGAAGCAGAACGGCGACCTTCCCCACGGGGCCGTCCTTCATGTCACGGGGTACTCGCTGGGCGGTCATCTCGCCACTGTGTTCACGGAGAGTCACGCTCGTGACGCGGACGTTTCGCTTGCGAGCGCATACACATTTAACGGCGCTGGCCGCGGCACGTGGAGCAGGAACGCGGATGATCCTAGCGCGATACTTGCCTACTACCGGGACGTCTTCACCAATCCGGATTTCGCGCGACCACTCGCGAGCGCCTTATCGCGAATCGGCGCAATCGACAAGAGCTACGCCATGGCACGGCGGGCTGCGGCGCTCGCGCTGCCTGTCAACCCCCTCAATCTGTACAAGGACCCGCGTCATCTCTGGGCACAAGCGGCAGCATATGCTCGCTTCGGGCTTGGATTGTTGAACCCGTTCGATAGCGGCAGCGGGGATTTGCGCAACGGGGTCGCAGAAAAGATTACCCAGCTTTACGGCAAGGAGTTTCCCTCTGAGAAGACTTTAGTCGCCAACTCAGGCGTTCACGGTCCTGCACTAGGTGTATTCGCCGAAGCACAGCCCTTCTTGGAGGGATGGCCGGACTTCGCGGGCGGGGCCGGGGATTTCGGTAACGCGCATGCAATCATACTGATCGCCGATTCCCTCGCGCTCATGCGCGCGTATCAGACGCTGGATCCAAAGTTGACGGTCGAGCGTCTTGGCACATTGTTCTCGATTGCATCAAACAAGCACGCGGTGAGCATTCTGCGAGGCCCACGCGAAGATGCGAGCGCGGAGGATGACGCACTGGAAAACGCGCTGGACGGCTTACGGCACCTTTTTCTTGGTTCGAATGTGGCACCAACGCTCTACCAACCCGGGGGCAGGGGCGTCGGCGACCTCGAGATGCGCAATGCCTACTATGAAAACATCGCCGCCTTGGAGACCAACGCGCGGTTTCGGGCGTCCGCAGGACAGGTGACCATTCTTCCGCTTCCCTCGAATGCAACGGATATTGAGACCGCAGCGCGCGAGGACGTCGCCTACCGGTACGCCCTCAAGACCCTCAGTCCGTTTGCAGTCACCGGCCAGCCCGACCTCTTTACCCCGTATAACCAGAACGGGGAACTCGATCTTTTCGACTCGAACACAGGCAAAGGTGGGTTCACCAAAGAGTACCTGCAAGACCGCGCGGCGATGCTCGCGGCGCAGATCGACGCCAACGCGCGCAATTCTGGATTTAGCGTGGTCGCCAGTGGATTTGCGAGCGTTCTCTATGAGGACCGCCGAGCGCCGATCGCCGGTGTCGAGCGGCTTGCCGGCGCCATCGCGTTCGATCCGAGTACCGCCGTCGACCTGGCGCGGGCATACGACACGCTCGGGAATGAACAGCGAATGCTGTTCATGCGCCGACTCTATGAACGCCAGGCGCAGAAGAGCAAGGGTCGCGCAGTTGTGTTCGGTCACGATGCCGATGCGAACTCGACGAGCCCCGATCTAGACTCCCCTCAAGGTGGACGCGATGAACTGAATGGAGGAACACTTGACGATCACCTTTACGGAGGCGCAGGGAACGACGCGCTGCGCGGCAATGCTGGCAGCGACTACCTGCAGGCCGACGCAGGCGACGACCGTCTGACCGGGGGTTCGGGCGACGACAGGCTCGTTGGCGGCACCGGCGGCGACCTGCTCGACGGCGGCGCAGGCGTCGACAAGTACTACTTCTACACCGGAGGCGGCGCCGACACGGTAGTCGATCTCGCCGAGGCAAGCGACGATACGACACGGCAGCTCGGCGAGCTGTATTTCAACGACGTGCACCTGGTCGGGCGCTTCCTCCCCGTCGGCCCCGACAAGAAGGACTTCACGCTCTACCTCGCGGGCGACCTTTACCGCGCGTCGTATTTCGGCGACGTCAACGCGGCGACGCCCGGCAAGCTGATCGTATGGAAGGACGCCGACGGCTCGAACGTCGTCACGCTTACGAACTTCGTCTCTGGCGACTTCGGCATCGACCTGGATAAAAACGCCCCGACGAGGCAGTACACCGACAAGCCCGGCACCGAAGAGCCGGACAACAGCTACATCATGGCCGGTGCTCACCAGGGGACGCTCGCCTCCGACGCGCCGGACGAGCGCCTGCTCGGCTTCGGCGGCGCGGACTACATCGTCGCCGGCCACGACAACGTGCTCGCCTACGGCGGCGAGGGCAACGACTTCATCACCAACGACGCGGGCGACCAGGGCCTCTACGGCGAGGCGGGGCGCGACGTGCTTGTCGCCTCCGCCAGCGACGACACGCTCGACGGCGGCCCGGGCGACGACGCGCTGCAGGGCGGCGCGGACCGCGACAGCCTGAACGGCGGCGACGGCAATGACGTGCTCGACGGCGGCGCCGGCGAAGACGTGATCGTCGGCGGCGACGGCAACGACTTCATCCTCGGCGGCGGCTCGATCACGGTGTTCATCGGCGACTGGGACGCTTTCGCGAGCGGCGCGCTCGACTGGGGCGCGTTCGACGCCTCCGGCGACGCGCTGATCCGCGGCCTGGTCGGCGTCTCGAACGTAGAAGGCGACGCCGCCGACGTGATCACCGCCGGCGCGGGCGGCGACTGGGTGTTCGCGGGCGACGGCATCGACACGGTTTCGGGCGGCGCCGATGGCGACTATCTCGTCGGTCAGGCCGGAGACGACGCGCTGAACGGCGACGAGGGCGACGACGTCCTCTACGGCGACGGCGCGCAGGGCGACCTGTCCGCCGCGCCCGGCAACTTCTCCGTGTACACGCTGCCCGAGTTCCACGGCGACGACTCGCTGCACGGCGGCGCCGGCAACGACTTCCTCTCGGGCGACGGCGGCGCCGACGACCTGTACGGCGGCGAGGGCGACGACACCTTGGTCGGCGACTCGGCGAACGTGCCGGAGGCGTTCCACGGCGCGGACTACCTCGACGGCGGCGAAGGCGACGACCGCCTGATCGGCTACGGCAGGGACGACACGCTGTTCGGCGGCGCCGGCGACGACGAGCTGGGCGGCGACTCGAGCACGGTCGACGCAAGCCTGCACGGCGACGACACCCTCGACGGCGAGGACGGCGATGACGTCCTGCACGGCGACGGCGGCGACGACGAGCTGTTCGGCGGCGCGGGCAACGACCAGCTCGACGGCGACGCCTCCAACGTCGCGTTCGAGTTCCACGGCGACGACACCCTCGAGGGGGAAGACGGCAACGACGCGCTGCAGGGAGGCGGCGGATCCGATCGCCTGTTCGGCGGCGCCGGCAACGACAGCCTCGCCGGCGACGGTGCCGGCGTGCCCGACCAGTACGCGGGTGACGACACCCTCGACGGCGAAGCTGGCAACGACGTGCTCGAAGCGGGCGCCGGCAACGACACGCTCGCCGGCGGCCCGGGCTCGGACATCCTGCGCGGCCAGGCGGGCGACGACCTGTACCTCGTCGCCGCGGGCGACCAGTCGGACTTCGTCGAGGACCGCGAAGGCGCCAACACGATCCGCTTCGACGCCGGCGCAAGCTACCCGGGCGTCTACGTGTTCCAGACGCTCGGTAGCGACGGCAATGCATATCTCGGGCTGCGCTATACCGGCAGCGACTCGGTGTACGTCCGGGACGGCCTGACCAACGACGCGATGAACTATGAGTTCGCTGACGGCACGGTCGCGACGGCGGCCGACTGGCGCGGCAGGCTGTCGTCGTTCTCGACGCTGTTCGGCGGCTCGGGCGCAGACGACCTCGGCGGCACGGCGCTCGCGAACCTGTTCGTCCCCGGCGGCGGCAACGACACGATCCGCTTCGGGCCCGGCTCCGGCTTCGACCGCGTCTCCGGCTTCGGCCAGACGGCCGCGCAGCTCCAGGGGGTGGACCTCGTACGCGTGGGCGGCGGCCTCGTCGCCGACGATCTGGACGTCGCGCGCGACGTGAACGGCAACTTGACGCTCGTGATCAGGGCCACGGGCGACCGCCTGCAGATCGACGGCTGGGCGGGTGGCGCCTCGGCGGCGCACGGCGGCTACGAAGTCGAGTTCGACGACGGCAGCGGGCTCACCGTGGCGGACCTCGTCGCGCGCGCCCTCGTCGAAACCGACGGCAACGACGTGCTCATCGGCGGCCCCGGCGCCGACACGATCTCGGGTGGCGACGGCGACGACGGTCTGTTCGGCGACAACAACTCGAACGCATCGGGCGACGCGAGCGACGCGAACGTCCTCTCCGGCGGCGCAGGCGACGACCGGCTGACCGGCGGCTTCGGCGCCGACGTGCTCGACGGCGGACCAGGCGACGACGTGCTGCAAGGCGGCCCCGGCGCCGATACCTACCTGTTCGGGCCGGGCGACGGCGCCGACGTCGTGACCGACAACGGCGGCGAGGGCAACGTCGTCGTGCTGAAGGCCGGCATCGCAGCCGAGGACGTCACCCTGTTGCAGGGCTCGATCGTGATCGCACTGAACGCCACCGGCGACACGCTGACGATCCGGGACTGGTACCGCGAAAACGGGCGTCTCGGGACTCCCAGCTTCGCGATCGACGCGCTGCGCTTTGCCGACGGTACCGAGTGGGACGCTTCGCTCATCAACCAGGCGGCGAACCACGCCACGCCGTTCGCCGACACGCTGCGCGGCATCCACACGGGCGACGTCCTGTACGGCCTCGGCGGGGACGACACCGTCACCGGCTACGCGGGCGACGACGTGCTCTCGGGCGGGGACGGCAACGACCTCCTCGACGGCGGCATCGGCGCGGACGACCTCGCCGGCGGCGCGGGCGCCGATTCGCTCGTCGGCGGCGAAGGGAACGACGTGCTGGACGGCGGCGCGGGCGACGACGGTCTGCTGGGAGGTCAAGGCGACGACGTCTACCTGATCGGCGCCGCCGGCGGCACCGATACGATCTTCGAAGAACCGTCCGATACGCCCGGCGGCGCGTTCGACGTCGTGCGCTTCGTCGACGGCATCCGCCCGCAGGACGTAAATGTCCTGCTGGACGGCCACATCCTGGTGCTCGACTTCGACGCAGGCCGCGTCCGAATCGGGCTCGTAACGGTGGGCGACGAGCTGGTGTCCGGAGTCGAGCAGATCCGCTTCGACGACGAAACGGTGTGGCAGCCGGCCGAGGTCGCTGCGGCGATCGAGCCGGCCATTGCCGGCACCGACGTGAGCCCCGCCCCGGCCGACGTCACGCTGCCAGGTAACTATGGCGACACCACCTACCTGTTCGGCCACGGCTCGGGCGACGTTACGATCGTCGAGCCGACCAATCCGCTCCCCCCGACGCTGACGCGCGCGGTCGCCGGCGACCACGACCGGATCCTCTTCTCCGCAGACGTGCAGCCGGAGGACGTGCTGATCGAGTTCGACCAGTTCTCCCAGCCGACCATCCGGCTCGCCGGCTCGAGCGACACGCTGCACATCCAATCCTGGGGCGACGTCGTCGCGCGCATCGAATTCGCCGAGTTCGCCGACGGGACGGTCTGGGACCTCGGCAAGTCGCCGTTCTGGGGCGCCGGCGCCAGCGCTTCGGTCACCGGGAGCACGCGCAACTTCGGCACCACGGGGTCCGATTTCCCGGCGCTGGGGTTTCACGACGAGACGTTCTTCGGTCTCGGCGGCAACGACACGCTGAACGATGTCAGCGGCAGCAACACGCTCTACGGCAACGATCAGAACGACTCCTTCGTCACCGGTACGGGCGACGACGTGCTCGTGGGCGGCGCGGGCAACGACAGCCTTTCGCCGGGGACGGGCGACAACGTGATCCGCTTCGGGCGCGGCGCCGGCGCGGACAGCGTCATGCTGACGCGCTATCAGGGCGACCTGGGAAGCGACACGATCGCGTTCGACGAAGGTGTCCGGCCCGAGCACTTGAGGCTGCGCAACGGCCCGGGTGCGGCGCTGATCGTAGAGCTGGCCGGCTCGCCCGACATGCTCACGCTGAACCCCAGCATTAACGCCCCCTTCGGCTGCGACCGGCTGTGCTTCGCGTTCTCCAACGAAACGGTGTGGGACGCGGCCGAGATCGCGCGGCACGTCCAGGCCGTCGCCCTGATCGAGGGCGGCACCGGCAACGACGCGCTGACCGGCGGCGACGGCGACGATGTGTTCGTCGGCGGCGCAGGCAACGACACGCTCACGGGCGGCGGCGGGCGCGACAGGTTCGTGTTTTACCGCGGCGACGGCACGGACAGCGTTATCGACGAGGCGCCGCACATCGTGTTCGGAGAGGGCATCCGTCCGGAGGACGTGACGCTCTCCGGCTCCAACTTCCAGATCGGACAGCGCGACCTGTTCCTCACGGTGACGGGCGGCGGCGGCCAGGTGATCGCGCGCAACTGGTTCCCGCCGGCGCACGACGGCACGATCGAGTTTGCCGACGGCACCGTCTGGGATGCGGCCACCGTCGGCGCGCGCATTCCCTACGCGTTCGTCACGTCGGGCAAGGGAACGTTCATCGGCACGCCCGGCGGCGACGTCCACTCTTTCGGCGCCACCGCCGACACGATGCGCGGCAATGCCGGCGACGACACGCTCTCGGGCGGCGCGGGCAAGGACGGCCTGCAGGGCGATGCGGGCAGCGACTTGCTCTACGGCGACGAAGGCGACGATACGCTCGAGGGCGGCGAAGGCGACGACGTGCTCGACGCGGGCGTCGACGCGCTCGCGCCCGGCGAGTCCGACGCCGACACGCTCTATGGCGGCCCGGGCTACGACACGCTGCTCGGGCGCCTGGGCATCGACCTGCTAAGCGGCAACGCCGGCGACGACGCGCTCGACGGCGGACCCGGGGACGACCTGCTCTCCGGCGGCGAAGGCGACGATACGCTCGAGGGCGGCGCAGGCGACGATCGGCTTTACGGCGGCCAGGGTTCGGATACCTATCTCTTCGGCATCGGCTCGGGCAACGACGTGCTGGTCGATTTCGACGCCGCCGGCAATGCGCTCGACACGGTGCGCATGGGCGCCGGCGTGCTGCCCTCGGACGTGTCGGTGGAGCTCCGAGGACTCGACCTCGTGCTGCGCCTCGCGCCGAGCGGAGACAGCCTCGCCGTCCGGACCTTCGGCCGCAGCGGCTACGGCATCGAGCGCATCCTGTTCGACGATGGCACCGAATGGATCGCGCCAGCGCTGGCGGTCCCCTACTCGCCGCCGGCGCCAAGCGCACGCGACGACGTGCTGCCCGGCACGGACGGCGACGATGTGCTCCACGGCCTTTCCGGCAACGACATCCTGCTGGGCGGTGGCGGCGACGACACGCTCGACGGCGGCGCGGGGTTCGACACGCTGCACGGCGGCCCGGGCGCCGACGCGTTCGTCATCCGTCTCGACTCCGGCAGCGATGCGATCGCCGACCTTGGCGCCGGCGACACGCTGTCGTTCGGCCCGGGCATCGATGCCTCGGACGTGACCGTCACGCGCGATCGCGAGCACCTCTACCTCGATCTCGGGGCGTCCGGACAGCTGGTCACTCTCGAGAACTGGTTCGCGAGCGGCGCGCAGGGCTCGATCGCCTTCGACGACGGCACGCTGTGGGACGGCGCTCAGCTCGCGGCCGCGCTGGATGCGGCCACCGCCGGCGACGACTTCATCGTCGGCGGCGCGGCGGTGGACGCGATCGCGACGCTCGCCGGGTTGGACACGGTGTATGCGGGCGGCGGCGACGATACGGTCTCCGGCGGCGACGACGCGGACACGCTCTACGGCGAGGACGGCGCCGACACGCTGCTCGGCGAGGCGGGCGACGACTTGCTCGACGGCGGCACCGGGAACGACACCTACGTGTTCGCGCCGGGGTTCGGCGTCGACACGATCGCGGAGAACGACACCACCGCGAGCAACGTCGATACCCTGTGCTTCGACGGAATCACTCCATCTGCCGTGGCGCTTTCCTGGATCGGCAACGATTTTCTCGTCGAGGTCGAAGGCAGTAGCGACCACATCGAGCTGCGCGACGCGGGTATATCGCTCGGCGCGCGTGCCGAGCGCATCGAGTTCGACGACGGCACCGTATGGGACCAGGCGGCGATGTTCGCGCGCATGGCGCGCTACGGCACCGAGGGTAACGACACCCTTTCGATCGGCGCGCTCGCGGCGCTGTACGGCCTGGGGGGCAACGATGTCCTCACCGGAACCGCGGGCAACGATCTGCTCGACGGCGGCGCGGGCAATGACCGGCTTACCGGCGGCGCGGGAAGCGACACCTACGTGTTCGGCGCCGGCTACGGCCAGGACACGGTGTCCAATCTCGATGCCTCTGCAGGCCGGCTCGACGTCCTCGAGTTCACGGCGGACACGACGCCCGAGCAGGTTGCCGTCGAGCGCGACGACAATCATCTGCGCTTCGCGATCGGCGACGGCACCGATTGGCTGCGCGTCGAAAACTGGTTCAGCGGCCCGGCCTACCAGCTCACCGAGGCCAGGTTCAAGGACGGCACTGTGTGGAGCGCGGCCGAGGCCGAGGCGCGCATCGTCCGCGCGCCCGCGACCGACGGCGACGACGTGCTCCTCGGCCTGACCGGCCCGGACGCCATCGACGGGCTCGGCGGCAACGACACGCTGATCGGCGGCCTGGGCAACGACGTTTATGTGTTCGGTCCCGGGTCGGGCTTCGACACCGTGATCGAGAACGACGCCACCCCCGGCAATGTCGACACGGTGCTGCTCGACGCGCTGCCGGGCGAGGTCGCCGTCAGCCGCAGCTCACTCGACATCGTCCTTACGCTCGCGGGCGGCGCCGACCGCCTGACGCTGCAGTCGTGGTTCGCCGGCGACGCGCAGCGCGTCGAGGACGTGCACCTGTCCGACGGCACCGTATGGAACGTGGCCGCCCTGTACACGCTCGCGAGCGGCGCGACGCCGGGCCCGCGCGTCGGCACCGATGGGCCGGACTCCATCTCCGGCACGCCCGGCGCCGACACGCTCGACGGCGGAGCCGGCGACGACACCTTGAGCGGCGGCACCGGAAACGACACCTATCGCTTCGGCGCGGGCTACGGGCGCGACACGATCATCGAGTCGGACGCGACCGCGGGCAACCTCGATGTCGTCGAAGTCGACGGCCTGCCAGGCGATGCCGAAGTCCGCCGCGCCGGCACCAATCTCGAGCTGCGGCTCGCGAGCGGCGACGTGCTGGTCGTTTCCGGTTGGTTCTCGAGCGCTGCGCAGAAGGTCGAGCAGGTTCGTTTCGCCGACGGCACGGCGTGGGACGTCGCCGCGCTGGACGCGATGGCGAACGCCGGCTTCACGTACACGGGCACGGCGAACGCCGACGTCATCGCCGCGTCCGAAGGCCCGGACCGGCTCGAGGGGCTGCAGGGCAACGACCAGCTCTACGGCGGCGGAGGGGACGACACCTATCTCTACTCGATGGGCGACGGCTTCGACACCGTCGTCGAAACAGGCGGTTTGGACACCCTTCAGTTCGGTCCGGGCATCCTGCCGGCCGACGTCTCGCTCAGCCGCGCGGGTTCGAACCTGATCGTCGCGGCGGGCGGCGCGTCGATCCAGTTGGTCGGCTGGTACGGCTCGCCGGCTGCGCGCGTGGAGCAGGTGCGCTTCGATGACGGAACGCAGTGGTCGGAGGGACGCATCCTCGCCGCCACGCAGTTCACCGCCGCCGGCGATTTCGTGCGCGGCAGCGGGGCGGACGACGTGCTCGATGCGCTGGAGGGCGACGACAGCGTGCTCGGCGGCCCGGGAAACGATTCGCTGGCCGGCGGCTCGGGCGACGACCTGCTCGACGGCGAAGCCGGCGACGACACGCTCGACGGCGGCGCGGGGCGCGACCTGCTGTTCGGCGGTCCAGGCAACGACCGCTTCGTGTTCGCCTCGGGCTACGGCCAGGACTGGTTGGTCGATGCCGCCGGCGCCGACGAGGTCGTGTTCGGCGCCGGCATGACGCCCGCGAGCGTGACCTTCACGCGCGACCTCTCCAACCTCTACGCGTCCGCGGGAACGGACAAGCTGACGCTCGTCGACTGGTTCGCATCGCCCGCCTCCAGGGTCGAGAGCTTCGGCTTCGCCGACGGCACGCTGCTCTCGGCGAACGACGTGCGCGCGCTCATCCGCATCGCGCCCAGCAGCTCGCTGAGCGACACGATATTCGGTTCCGACGCCGCGGACGTCATGTCCGGCGGAACAGGCGAGGACGCTCTGTACGGCGAGGGCGGCGATGACGTGCTCGACGGCGGCGCGGGCAGCGACTACTTGTTCGGCGGGACGGGCAACGATTCGTTCTACGTCGACAACCGGCTCGACCGCGTAACCGAGTATCCGGACGAGGGCCTGGATGAGGCGTTCTCGACTTCGAGCTATGTGCTCCCGGCGAATGTCGAGAACCTCACCCTCGCCGGCTCGGCCGCGATCGACGGCACGGGCAACGCGCTGGCGAACCGCATCGTCGGCAATGCCGCGGCCAACGTCCTCGCGGGCGGCGCCGGCGACGACCTGCTCGAGGGCGACCTCGGGAACGACGTGTACGTGTTCGGCCGCGGCGACGGCGACGACGAGATCGCGGACGTCGATGCGACGCCGGGCAACGCGGACGAGCTGCGCTTCGCGGGTGGCATCGCGCCGAGCAATGTGCGCGTGAGGCGCGAAAACGACGACGTGCGCCTGCGTGTCGCGAACGATGGCGGGAGCGTGCTGCTGCGCGGCTGGTACTTGCAGGAAGGCCGGATCGAGTCCGTCGCTTTCGCCGACGGCACCAGCTGGGACGCGGCGATGATCGACCTGCTCGCCAATCTTCCGAATCGCCCGCCCGCGCTCGCGCAACCGCTCGCCGACCAGGTCGCCCTCGAAGACGATCCGTTCGCCTTCACGCTGCCGGCCGGCACCTTCGGCGATCCGGATTTCGGCGACGCGCTGACCTTCAACGCCGTGTTGCCCGCATGGCTGGAGTTCGACGCCGCGAGCGCGACGTTCTCCGGCACGCCGGCGAACGGGGACGTCGGCACCGTCGAGATCACCGTCACCGCGACCGACGGCGAAGGCGAGTCGGCCGCCGAGACGTTCGCGCTCGAG
>Ga0153915_10004803_pt1 | contig 12512 bp, 8 predicted proteins | sample Opewatmetagenome_2_FD_107003 | JGI IMG/M metagenome (GOLD analysis project Ga0153915, IMG submission 107003) | Freshwater wetland microbial communities from Ohio, USA - Open water 3 Core 3 Depth 3 metaG | ecosystem: Environmental > Aquatic > Freshwater > Wetlands | place: USA: Ohio, Lake Erie... | reverse complement strand
TCCGGCGAGTTCTGCATACGTCGAGGAACCAGCGAGCGAATCTACGACGATGACTACTGGTTTGTCGGGGTTAGGACTGTTATGAATACGTGTGACAACTGCTTCAACAGCGCGAAACACATCTTCGATGGCTGTCATCGGGGCATATACCCAATTGCCTTTGCCAGGAGTACGGTCAACGCCGACAGCATCATAAAATTCCCAAAACGGAGCTTTCTCAGTGTCTATAAAAACAGCTAATCCTCCCATCTTCTGCACGTTCGCCATCGCATGGGCACAGATAAGGGATTTCCCGCTGCTTTCGAGCCCGGTGAACATCGTGACTCGTCCGAAGGGGATGCCGCCATTAGGTTTGTTACTGATTGCTAAGTCAAGGAGGGAACAGCCTGTAGACACATAACCGACGATGTCGCTCGGATTTTCTTCACGGTCAAGATACGCAAATTTGCTGTCCTTGTCGAGTTTGTTGAGGTCGTTTGCGATATCGTTTGCTAAGTTGTTACGAAGGTCAGCTTTGGACTCCTTGTCGTCTTTTGCTTTCGCCATATGAATTCTCTAAAATGGGCATATGTGTGGAGAAGTCGCCCTCTCCACACATATACTTAGGTGGGTTACTTCGCATTAAACATCTGGTCAAATTCTTCGTCAATATCCTTGGGTGATTTAGTCGAAGCTTGCGCTTTAGACGCATCAGCCGTTGGAGATGATACAGCACTGCCACCAGTAAAGTGAGCGTCGGCAGCCGAGGAACCCGGATTTGCCTTGCCCCATTCATCTGCATCGGGTTTAACCGAAGAGGTTTGTGGGTTTGCTGGATTTGGAGCCAAGAACTTATCCAATACACCCTTCAATTCGTTGTATGAATATCGCTTATAGACATCAAACAGATTGGGCTGAATCTCAAGAATCTTCTTGAGCAAGTCCTTGTCCGGTGTTATCGGAATTTGATTGGCTCCGATTTTGATGGAAGTCTGTGCGAATTTGGTGGGGCTTTTTTCGGCAGGGATAAAGTCAGCTTTGATATCACGACCGAGAAGCGGGTCGGTAATATCACCATACTCAGGGTCAGCAATGTAGCTGAGTAGTTCCTGATAAGTCGTTTTTCCAAACCCCCAGAATCGAACGCCTTCGGATTCGTGTCCGCGAACGATGATTGGGGCGAATGTGCGCAACTTGGGGACGAACTTCTTGGTCTGAGCCCAATCTTCCTTGCTCAGATTGCCCCCTGCACGGAGGGATTGTGCGAATTCTTCAATAGGGTCGGCTTCGCCAAACGTAAGAGGAGAGAGATACGTCTTGTTGGCAAGGTAGTGGAAATAAGCTTCGATAAACGGGTTATCGGGATGGCCGACGAGAGGAACGATGCGGATTTTGTTTGTGCCTTCTTGCGGTTTCCATAAAACATCACTAGCGCGGGTTTTATTGGATAAATCGTTGAGTTTCGCACGAAGTGCGTTTAAATCTAATGTCATAATTTGTCTCCATCAATAGTTAAGTAATTGAATCGGTTAAACGAAACCTTTACAGCCTTGGTCGCGCCCTTCCGACAAGAGTAAGTATAACACATCTTACTTTCTTTGTCAAGGGGAAACTAATATCCGAGCGGCAATCTCGTGGCTGGTCGTGCATAGGCGTTATTCATTGCACGATAAAGCTTTCGCATTTTTTCAGATTGCGCATGACTTTTATCGGTGGACTGTTTATAGTCTGGCAATACACTGTATTTTGGCTTAATGTCTGAGACGTTCGACATTGTGAAACGAACGTTTCTCGCTGGAAGATTCGTGTCTTTTGTTGGCTCAAATGTCCAATCTTCTGTCAGTTCTTGAAAGAAGTGTTTCTGGCATCGTTTGCAAATGCCATGAGAAACTTTCCCCGTGGGAACGAGTGGCTCATATCCTATCGGTTCTTTGCACCACGCGCAATGAACATTCGGCTCATGTTCTGGCTGCTTTTCTGGTTCGGGTTGTTGGGGGTTAGTCGTATCGCTCATTTGAGTTCAGACACCTTTGCAATAGTACGGAGTTTGGTGTGAATCTTCTTCAACTTACCGTAAGCCGTAACCAAAATCATATTCTTGTAATTTTCCCACGGAATCTTGAAATTCTTGTCTATCTTGCCTTCGTTGAGTTCTGCCACCAATAAATTCAAGGCATTAATAGTATAGAGGGTGTTTGTAGATTTCTTTCTATGTAAACTAATCGTAGATGTCGGTACCGTGTTCGTTCCTTCGGCATCTGAAACGACGACATTATAAGTGCAACATAGCGAATCTGGAGTTTCCGTGTTCTCTAAGATATAAATAGCATCAAATGCTACTTCATATGCTGATGTGATTTTATTCAGTGTTTCCTGTAGTTGTTCCTCTGCGCAGAAGGTACAAAGAAGCTGAGTGGTGTTCATCGGGTATCTCCGTAACGAATTTAATATAGGAGGGTAAGTCTACTTCTTATAAGTATTTAGCAAATATCCCAACCACTCACTTATATTGCAATCATTTCGTGATAATTTACCCCCTCATATTGTCTTGTGGGATAACCCGTAGCCTGTCCTTCAAACGCCGGTAAAGGCGTTTCTAAAGAATCTTTGGTCTGTTTAATCAGTCCTCGACCGTCGTTTTCTACATCCCAATCTATGAGAATGCTGTCGTAGGTATAGAGAACGATTTTAGATGATTTATTCTCATAAAGAGGAGTCAGTCGGTTCATCAGATGTGTTGCAACTTGTGTCTCAGCGGACTGAATGATATAATTGAATATCTTTGCTTTGGTCGGCGATTCGACGTTCTCCAATTGAATGACACGTCCGAGTTTATTCTGGAAAGCGCCTTTTTGGACAGAACCATCGTATATCTTGTCTATGAGTTCATAAACTTTTGTGAAAAAGTCAATGGTCGTATTTGATGTGTCTGTGCCATAGAGATAGCCGAAAGTCTTCTTCTTGCCTTCCTCATATTGTTCTTTCGTGATAACACTAGTCTGGAAGTATTGCTTCGCAAGAAACTCGTGAAACCGCTCAGTCGGCTGCGGATACCCCATCATTCGAGCAATGAGCCGTAAGTGAAACGATTCGAAGTCCAACAGGACGAGCTTGCCATTTGGAAAGCGAGAAACAAATGCCTTACGAGAGCCATCGGTCTTGTTCAACGCGGCGAAGTTGATGCCACCAAATGAATTTGATGGGCGTCCGGTTGTCGTGTATGAGTAATAGTAGCTGTAAACTTTCCCATCGTGAATGAGAGAGCGAGCCTTCGAACCAAAGTGCTTGATAAACTCGGTTTCGTCTATTTGAAGGCCAGCCCGTTCGATAAACTGGTAGGTTGGAATGAGGATGGTGTTGAAGAAGTAATAGCCCATCTTGCTGATTTTCGAAGCGTCAAGTTTCAAGAGCGAGTCTTTCACGCAGTCGGCATATTCTAACCACTTCATCAATGGTGCAGCACGGTTGATGTTGTGCAACGAGGAATGCTTGGTTTGCATCTCTCGAATGGCAACGGAATCACAGGACTTCTCAAAATCCGAAGCATTACCTGTTAAGTAGTATTCGATGCCCATTCCATCATAGAGAGTTGTGTACGAGCCATCTGAAAGCCAATACAGCAAGTCTTTCTTGTTCGGTGTGATGGTATTATAGAATTCTAACTTCTTGAGCCATTCGAGGGGGACATTTGGAGCTTCATTATGAGAAAACGACATCACGTAGACTTCGTTGTCTACATACACAAAAAGCACAGTCGGAGGATTAACCACCGGATGTGCTTTGTTATCAGCCCAAATAGGAACGATAACGCTACGTTCCTGTGAGTTTGCCAATTTTTGTCGAAGCTCCAGATATTCTGCTTCTGTTGTAATAACCTTTGGGAACATAACCGTTTACTCGTGTTGGAAGAATTGTAGAGGGTCTTTCAGTTTATTGCGTATGCCCGGCAACGTCTGTTCGGCTAGTTGGATATTCAATGTATTAGAAGTCGCAACTCCCGTATAAATACGAGCAGTGCCGGAATACACGTCGCTGATTTTGCCTACGATGCGCCACGGAATGGAGATAACCTGATACAGCGGGACTTTCTGAAATTGGTTGTACAACACTTGGTTAATTTCAATAATCTCGCCTATTTGCTGGTCGCTACTGACCGTCCTTGCAAAATAACGGGTGAAGCTTTGTTTGTCAATATCTGACTGTGTAACGGTCGGGACAAAATCGAACGACAATGAATATCGCGAGCCCCCGATGAAATATGTCGGAGGTTTCGCGACCCGATTATATACCGCTTGGTCGGTAAAGCTGATGTCTTCGTGAGGTAGTGGTGCGCTCATATTAGTAGATGACATTGGCAAGCAAGCTCGCCTTCGCTTGCGCCGGGTTAAAGTACAAGAATCTGAATACACCATGAAGCTGTGTGCGCCACCCCGCCGAGCTAATAGACTCGTTGATTTGGGTGATGTGGAAGACTCCGTAGTTATCATATATATAGGGCAACTTGTCTACCGAGAAGACATCGAAGATACTAATGCCCGATAAGCCAACAATCTGTATATCTATCTTGGCTGTTGTTGGGAACGGAGCTACATAACTATTGGAAATTCTTTGGTCGTGACGGTTCAAACCATCGCTGATGATGATGTTCATCATATTTGTCTTGTTGAGATTACACATAGCTATGATTGGGTCGCCAAATGTCAATTCCAACGTCAGTTGTTCGATGCGTTCCTCCACTTGCGCTTGCGTCAATCCTGCAAGTGTGGTTGGATGAGTAATGGCTCGGAAACTGGTGGTTGTAGCCAATCCAGCTTGTTTCTTTCTCAACAAAAACTGATTGTAGTAATATAAAACGTTGTTCACGTATGATTGATTAGCAAACGAGCCCGCGATGACCGGACCAAAAATGAGAGGAGTTGTTGTTCCTTTCCAATCAATCGGGACCGGAGCTTCGGTATTGGTTGCGTAGCGATGTGCCGCGTTTCCGGGACCGGCGTTGTATGAAGCCAACACGAAATCTAAATCGTGATTAACCTTAGCAGCGTGAAGATTGAATAACGATGCTAAATATCGTGTAGCAACATCAATGTTGAAATCGGCATTGTTGGCCAAAAACTGTGTTCGGTCATTTACAACGTTATCGGTCGGATGTGCGGCTTTGTTTGAGGGTGATATTAACCCGAATCGGCTCACAGCAACATCATTCACATTCAATACTTGCATCAATCCACAATCATATACCGGATATCCGGCTTTCTCGTCCAAATGAGATTCGGGGCGCGTAATACCATTCACACCAGATGACTCTTGGGCAATAATGGCTTTAATGAGCAATTCTGGGTCAAATTGAAAATCTTGCGCTGCCGAACTCAAATTAGGAATAGCTTTGTTGATAGAGGGTTGCCATCTCGCAATCGTGTCATATAATGCTTGTATTCCGGCAGATGATTTTGGATTGATACCCGCATTGTTTTTGAGGTCAGCCTCACTCGGTGTCGCGACGGGTTGTGTTCCGGCAGGACCAGCAGCAGCAGATTTCCCTAAATCCGGATTGTGCTGAGTTGGACCCACCGTGGCTTTGCCTGTTGCTTGACCGATAAGAGCATTATTAGCATCACGAGTTCCTGCGGATGTATATTCAATATTAGCGGCTATCGCGCTCGGAGGGGTTGCTCCTCGGTCGCGTTGAACTTGTTTGAAGACGATGTCTTCTAGTGCTGTCCAGTTCATCGCCATCGCGTAGTGCGAGGTCAATCCAAAGAGCGGATACTTCTTCAGGGCTTCCACGAAGGCATTGGGGTCAGACTTCAGCTTTGCCACAATCATCAATTGCGTGACGACTTCAGGTGGATAGGCCGAATCTAAATCTATCTTCAGGCATTCGCCTCGGGTGTTAACGTTGAATTGGTAGAGTTTGCCGCCGTTGAGAGGGTCATCAAGCTGACAAAACTTATCGTCTATGATGCGCATCGTACTGTAATCATCATCGTTATAAACGACTAAGTTCCAATATCCGGCTACGGCGTTGTTCATTCGAATAGTAATCGAACGCATCGCTTGTTCCAGCGTTGTGGATTGGAGGAAACACTCTCGCACCATTTTGGCATTTAACCAAATACCGCTGGTCAATTCCCCACGGTCGCCCTTGGGATTCCCGAAGTATCCAGCACCTTGAAAATCTATAGGAATGTTGGGCAGCATACTTTGCTTGACAATAATCATCGTTTCGGGGTCCGTCGAGCGCAGAAACACATTGTCGCCCACATATAACCGGCGCTCTTCCGTGCCGGGAACCGCAGTGGAAGTCGCAGCAGGCGTCGTTGACGTGCCGGGTGTCTGTGGCGTAGATTGTTGTGTCGGCGGGCCGAGCAACGTCACATCATAGAAATTGTAGAAGTTACTCAACTCTTTACGAATGATTTGGTTACCGTCAGTATCCACATTTGATGGTTCAATGCGATTAATCATATCGTAGAAGATATCTCGGATAAGAAACGTCCAACTGATAAAAGTGTAATCGTGAGGATTGCGAGAGAGGCCACTTAAATCTATGCTATTGATTTGCTCGGCTTTTTTGATGGCCGTTTCATCAACCGTCACTCGTTTAACTTGACCTTGATTGAGAGATATCGCGTGGGAAACAAGTCCCTTTGTAACATCCAAATTTTCGGGTCTGGATATCAAATCATCAAAACGACCACCATATTGGAAGTATTCTTCGAACGTATTCGTAACGAGTGGCTGACTATCAGGATTCGTCAAAAACGCTGTAGATGGAATGCTCAGTCCAAAGAGCATTTCTCCAGAAGCTACGATGGCCGTTGAACACATATATGTGTTGCGCGGAGCATCGTAAGCCACAGTGAAGTTGCCAATGTTTCCTACGAGGTAATCGTAATTTCCGTCGTTGGGAAGTACGTAGTTTTGTACGGTATATTTACGTCCTTGTGTTACGGAATTAGCGAGTATCTGTGTGATTTGACTATCGGTGTAATCCAATGTCTTCACAAGTTTCTTGTTATTGAATTGCTGACCGTATTCTAATACGACGAAGTTTCCCGCCATCATAAAGTGATGACGCAGGAATTCGAGTTGCTGGCGGTTATAGCATTGCCACTTGACGATAGCGCGGACGCCCGCGCCCATTGCGAAGCGTTCGATGGAGACTTCTGTGATGCCGGGCATCGGGAACGCACCAGCGCCGGGAATATGGTCTTGTTTTTGACGGTCGGCTTGAACGGTCGCTGCCGCTTCGAGTTCATTATATTCCTCATCCAACAGGATATGTTCGTTCTTGTATTCTTCAAACGGGGCGCGCGAAAGTTGTGATGTGTCAATGAGAGTCTTTTGGAATCCACCGGGTCCGTTGCGATAAGCATATCCTACGATTTCACGAGATGAACCATAGGTCATGTCAAAGATATTCACGTCATCATCGGTATAACCGTGTAGACCCATCGTGAAGTACTGATACGCATCTGCCGTGTTAGTAGAAGGATTCGCCAAACACGATACCATACGCACAAGCGGTACCATAATCGTATCTGGTAATAGCTTACGACGTTGCAATTCTGCCGTCACAAATGGACGGAAGCAGTTCATTTGTGGGGCAGGGCGGCGGCCGTGTTCTACGGTGTAAATGTTGGTATCAGTAGCCATGAGATTTTCTTACGGTTTGGCGGGAATGATAATCGTAGTACCCGGACGGAAATAAAGGCTTCCATTGAAACGACCATTTGCTGAAGCGATACGCCACCATTCTTGCGAATCACCATAAACGTTTTGAGCCATTACGTCCATGCGAAGAGCGTCGTTAGCGAAAATCGTATTGTTCGATAACGGATTGGTCGGAACGGTTGTAGGAATAACCGACCGATAGACCACATTACCATTCGGCAAAGTGCGTAAATCCAACGGAGTATCATATCGTTCTTGGGTGGACATTTATTCTCTCCTGACTAACGTGAACCGAGCAATCCCGGCGGGAGCGACGGCCCCGGTCGTACCATATGTAGTCTTGCGGCTTGATTGAGCGGAACACCGCCGGTTGTGGCTCCTGTGTTGAGGACGCTTGTAGTATCCGGCAACACGGGTTTGACCGCTGGCAATGGTGGGTGAATTCCCACTTGTGTCGCTGATACCGCAGCCGATTGTGGTTGCGTCTGGGTTGTCGGTACTTGTGTTCCCGGAGCCGCTGGCGTCTGTGAGGCGGTCCATTGACGCTTACGCCCATAGTTGTACAACGGGATGAAAGACGGCGGCGAGCTAAACGGGTCGTATCCGGCGTATTTGTCTGAACGCTGAGCGCCTTTTTCAATGATGGCAAAGGTAATGTTCGCTGTAATGCCATGTGGAGCCTGCATCGGCTCAGTTATTTCCCACGGCGTATCATCTTCGACGTTGTACGTCAAGCTCTGGATGTATCCCGGCTGGTTATTATAGACATCACCAATCGTCAACTTCACAAGTGGCGGAACCATATAGCCTTGGCTATATTGAGACGGGAAGCACAAGCTGGTCAAATAGTTCAGCTTCTCCCAGATGCCGGTCATTTCAATTTCATTATAGGCATGAATAGTGAGACTGAATGAAACACTACGACGCACGCCGATATAGACGATGTTACGCTCGGTACGACCGATATAGAAGACATCGTTGTATTCTGGAGCCACAGACTCATTCAAACTACGAATATTTGCGCGGAACGGAACGGCAACTTTGTTGACATAGTCATAGAAGAACAAATCCACCAAAGGCGTGCCTGATGCAGCCTTGATGGTGTCCATCGCTTCTTTCGTGAGATAATCGGCCGTTGACGTTTCGGAAATCGGCGGAATGGAGTTGAGAGTATCATAGAAGTAACGACGCATACCGTTGTTTGTCGTTTCTACTGTAAACGGATACTTTTTGGAAGCATCAATCGTGATACCATCCGAATCTCCGTTGATAGTGATACCGCCTTTGAATCCTGCTCCACGGTCTTTCGGATTGAAACTCTTGTACGAGGCGAGCCATCGGCCTTTCTGTGAATCAATCGTTGCACGAATCTCTTCAATTTTCTCATCTGTCAGATAACGCTCGCGAATGGACAAACCGGCATATTTCATGGCATCTTCGGCAGGATTGTCCGTTGTATCAGCAAGTGCTCCCTGTTGATTCGGACTTGCCGCTTCACCAGCGAGTTGTTGTTGAATCGCGCGTCCCGGAGCTTGTAAGAGTTGCGACAAAGCAAGTTGTGCTGAAACTACTGGACCTTTGGAAATGGCAATGCGAGTCGCATTAGCAGCATCAAGCCCTTTACGAAGACTCGTTAGAACGTTAAACCGTACCTGTTGAGATGAACCAGCAGATTCGAGAGATTGAAGCGTTGATGTAGACAACGATACCTGAGATGCTGGGTCAGTTGGCGGTGTAATGAGTATATAGTTATCCGCAAGGTCAGGTTGGTCGAGTGTTGAAGCTATGAGAATTCGAATCGTGTCGTCCTTAAACGTCGCTGGAAAGCGATTCATAAAACTCAGCGACGGAACGGGAACAATAGTCTTTCCGTCTTGTGACGGAGCAAAATCTACTGTTCCTTCCAAGTATCTATCGGCGTCTTTAGCATCTGTAATGAAATATCGTCGTCCAGCGGCTTTTGTCGTGTTTTGAGCACGAGTCGAAAGTGATTCTGTTCCTGTTGTTGAAGCATTTCCACGGCCTCGACTGCCGAATAAGCTTCCAACGAAATTGACGACACTTTGTCCGGTAGCAACGACTTGATTGATGTCTCTGGATACCGTGTTAACGACCGCAGTAGCCGCTTTTATGGCTCCGGAGAAGTTTCCTATACGAAGATTAGTCCCTACGGCTGCAAGATTATCTACGGGGCCGCTAGCGCGCTCAAAGCCATTCCAGATTTCTACGGAATACAGGTCGTTAAATGAACCTTTTCCGCTCATGTCGAATTCTGGACGCTGGTCAACACCAAGAATACCTACATCTGCAACGTTGGTTAACGTGTTGATGGTATTGATGATACGTGATGCTGGAATCCATGAAATGATGTCCTGCCAGACGTTGTTTTGGCCGCCGGTCACGATAAGATTGGTGACATGCTTGGATGTTCCAATTTGGAGACGACCAGCAGAACCCATATTACCGGGAGAACCCGGAGATTTATCAGTAGTATCGCCAGTTACAGGACTATCGGATAATTCCATTCCAGTAGAATCAGCAAGTGCTCTCTTGATATGTTTGAACGGCTGAAGATTGGCAATAACGAACAATGGATTCACGACGCGCGTTTCAGCAAAAGTATTGCCTATTTGAAGGTTTTGCTGGTCGAGCATCCAACGTAAACCTTCTGGGCGACGGCTCCATGTTCCGATACGAGTAACATCCGCAGCGATAGACTGTAATGGAACGGCACGAGTATCCATACCGAAGTTACGCTTGTTTGGCGTGTTCGGTTTGACTTCGTAATACGGCGAAGAATTCTTTTCAACACCGTGAGAAGTACGGTCGGTTGTGCTTCCCTTGGCATAGAGGGTGTTCATCTGCGCATTGAAGCGTTCTTCGAGATTCTTGAATACTTGGGCCATTGGTTATCCCCTACCACCGGCTACAACGGTGGAAGATGTTGGTCGGGTCGCGGCTCGATTTGCTAGATGTGATTCAACATCTGTTGCGACAACATAGGCTTTGATGTTGCCTCTCGCGAAGTCTTGACGAAGTCCTTTGATTTCGTCATGCGTGAGCTTCGAGTAATCTGTTTCTCCGTGCTTCATACTTCTCTGAGTTTGTTCTTGTTCGGTTTCACGGGCGGTACGATGACGCGGCATCACGGCGTCACCACGAGCTATCGCAGCACGCAATTGCTTGTTGCGGTCAATAGACGCTAGATTTGCAGTATTCTGAGCTTCCGCGTTCTCATTAAACTTATCACGCATCGCTCCATAACGCTCCATATCATCCCACGCACCTTTAGCAATCGTATGCTTCGTGAGTTCAAATGCTCCAATACCAAATAGACCAGCTAAACCAGCAGTTGCAGCAAAACCACCAGCACCAGCTAAAGCACCCGTACCCAATGAAGTTCCGCCAAACGCCATTCCTGTTCTAGCGATGCCACCAATACCACGTCCTAAACGTCCTAACATTCCAACCTTGGACGCCTGATTCACGCGCATCATCGCTTCAGCATTCGTCTCTAATTGCAAACCTGTTTCCGCAGCACCTTCGGCCCCCGCTACTCCGCGAGCAACTCCCCCACCGCGCTTAAACCAGTTTCGTGGATTCCACATCTGACCAAGTTGAGAGAAAAATCCTGCCCCCATTGGACTCGTATTTTTAGCTGTCATGGTCGTTGCGAGGAATATTCCACCGAGCGTTCCTGATATCGCTGCAATAATCATTGGTGCAATACGAGCAACCGCCGCTAGTATATTCTGCCATAGACTCGTTTGTTTTTGTATATCCGACCTATCTGCCGGTTTCACCGCCGCAGCTTTCCCAGCTTGACTATACTTCACGAGTTCTTCTTCGGAGATGCCTGTGGTACTTGTAATCATCTGACGGATGCTACGCGGCATCTGGCCAATGTCTCGTCCACCGAATGCACCTTGAATAGCTTGGATGACATCACCCGTGCTACCAAACTGTGAGGCAATCATCACGTTCGTCAAATCAAGTCCCGGCATGACCGTCTGAAGCTTCGCTTGCATTTCCAGATAGGTGTCGAAGTCGCCGGTTATCTTGTTGGCGAATCCTTCCGCGCCTTGCATACTCACGCCGATACGTTGCGCTTGGATGGCGGCACGAGCAAGAGAATCAGGAACTCGGTTCGCGGCATTGGCGAGCAATCCAGCATTTGCCGCAAGCTCGCGCATCAAATCGTCCGCACCAACCCGATTGACGCGAGCCATCGCGATAACAGTCTTAGACATGTTAATGGCGGTATTCTGACTGTATCCTGACACACGATACATCATACCTTCAAGACGAGCGGATGCTTCGGTATTGATACCCAGTTGTGTCGTGCGAGCAAGTTCAGTACGAATCGCTGCTGGAGCGGGACCGCCGAACTCTCGTGTTCCCGTCATGCGAATCATCGCTTGCATTGCAGGACTTAAGAGAATTCCGTGAGCAATGTCAGTAATGCTGGTTGTTATAGAACCCATCATTCCACCGACACGCTGTATAACATCAAATCCTGCTAAAGCTCGCTGCATCATTACGACTTGTGCTGCTACTGCTACAAGAACTCCTCCCAAGAGACTCAAAGGACTCAATGTAGCCAAGATTTTGCGTTGAATGCGGTCCCATACTGAACGCTGTTCGCGTTCACGATTTTCGTCATTCTGGGTGCGTTTAGTATTCTGATTAGTTTGTTGTTGCGTCAGCGTTTCCGTCGCCTTGTTGATTTTATCCGTCGCACCTGTAATAGCACTAGATAAACCAGCGGCTCCGGTCAGATTGTTCTGAATGGTCTGAGCCGAAGCCGAAATAGTCGTCAATGAGGCTTGGAGAGGATGTAAAACTTGAACGAGACT
>Ga0153915_10004802_pt1 | contig 12514 bp, 13 predicted proteins | sample Opewatmetagenome_2_FD_107003 | JGI IMG/M metagenome (GOLD analysis project Ga0153915, IMG submission 107003) | Freshwater wetland microbial communities from Ohio, USA - Open water 3 Core 3 Depth 3 metaG | ecosystem: Environmental > Aquatic > Freshwater > Wetlands | place: USA: Ohio, Lake Erie... | reverse complement strand
CTCGTTTCGCCGGTTCTTCCCGACCAGCGCCGCGACGCTCGTCCCCGAGCGAACGCTCTCCGCGATCCGGAACGTGTGGGGCCGCTACCACAACTGGGGCCAGATCTCGAGCATGCCGGTGACCTCGACCGAGGTCGTCGTGCGACTCACCGACACGTTGCGCGAGCCCGCGCTATGCGAGTGGACGAGCGGGATGATCGAGCAGCTGCTGGTCCTGTCCGGCGGACTGGCGCCGTCGGTCGAGCACCACGCCTGCGAGGCGAGGGGTGACGACGCGTGCCTGTTCCGCGTGACCTGGAGCCGTGGCACGTAGCGCGCGCTCAGAACAGGACGGAGTCGATCACCAGGCCGAGCTCGTCGGGCAGGCGCTCGAGGCCGCTCTTGCACAGGAAGCCATCGGCCTCGCACTCGCGAGCGAGCGTCTCGAGCTCGGCGTGCGATCGCGCCGAGAACAGCACGACCGGGACGTGCGCCGTGTCGTAGGTCGCCTTGAGCCGGCGACACAGCTCGACCCCGGACATCCCGGGCATGTCGACGTCGGTGAGGATGACGTCCGGCTTCCACCCACCCAACGTGGTCTGGAGGTCCTCGACGCCGCTCGACGTCCGCACCTCGTACCCCGCGTTCGTCAACGTCGCGGACACGATGTGAAGCGTGAACTCGCTGTCGTCGATCACCAACAGCTTGTACGAGCTCCCACCCATGCGCGAGTCATCATCGCTGGTATCTGCCAGCGGATCAACGCGTTCACGTGGACGCGGAGGAATCTATTCGATCACTCCGACCCGTTCGCGTTATCGTAAAAAGGATGATCGCCGCGAAGCGCATTCTCGTTGTCGACGATAGCCCGGTGATCCTGGCGACCACGGCCCATTCTCTCGGCGAGGCTGGCTACGAGGTCGAGACTCGCAACACGTTCGAAGAGCTCAACACCCGCCCGCTCGACGGGTTCGATCTGATCTTGATGGACGTCCAGATGCCGGAGCTCTATGGCGACGATGTCGGTCTGGCGCTCCGGTTTCGGGGCGTGGTGGCACCGATCTACCTGTTCTCGACTCTCGATGACACCGAGCTGGCGGCGCGTGCCGCCGACAACGGGCTCGACGGCTTCATCTCGAAACAAGCCGGGACGGAGCACATGGTAAGTGAAGTTCGCAGGATCCTGGGAGGCTAGAAATTCACGATCGCTCTCGATCGCGCGCGTGCCGTCCGCGATACTGAGACTCTGTGCCTGTGGAGCTTCCCGCGGTACGCGAGCATGACTTCGAGGCTGCCGTATCGTTCGGCGACGTCGTCGAGCTCCGCTTGAGCGGGTCCTCGAACGTCGGTGCGGCCGTGCCATTCCAGCACCTCGTCGATCAATTCCACACCGCGATCTGCGACGCGACGATCACCGACGTCGTCGTCGATATCGTCACGCTCGAATTCATGAACGCGGCTTGCTTCAACGTGTTCGTGAGCTGGCTCGGGCTGATCACCGAGCTGCAGCCCGAGCGGCGCTATCGGCTGCGCTTCAGATCCAACGCGAACATCCGCTGGCAGCAGCGGAGCTTGCACACGCTGTCGTGCTTCGCGACCGACCTCGTGCTGATCGGAGAGTCCGCGTGACGCTCCCCGATAACATCGTCCACCAGTTCCGCACCGTCGCGCTCGAGCGACTCGAACGCGTCGAGGCCGCGTGGGCCTCGGTGCTCACGTCGCTCGACGAAGACGCGATCGTGTTGATCGACCGCGAGATCCATACGCTGAAGGGCGAGTCCCGCATGGTCGGGTTCACCGACGTGAACCTCGTGTGTCACAAGCTCGAGGATCTGTTCGAGGTCGCCCGCGCGTGCGGCTACGCGGTCGCCGAGGACTTCGATCTCGCGATCACCATGGCCCTCCGGTTCATGGCGATGCTGGTTCGCAAGAAGGTGGGATCGCAGCTCGCGGGGATCGACTTGCCCGGGTTCGTCCGTCAGATCGAACACGTGCTGTCGGAGGCTCGCGGCGAGGTGACGCCGGCCCGAGCGCGCAACATCACGCCGATGCATCGGACGGCGCATTCCTCGAAGGCCGTGTCGCCAGCCGTGCGTGGTCGCCTGGCGCCGATCGCGGTCGACATGTTTCTCGAATACGCGGCGGCACGAGGGAATCACCGCAATCGGCTCCGGGTCTCGTGGCACTCACTGCGCGATCTCGTCGGCATCCATCGCGCGCTGATCGGAACCGGCCAGCTCATCAAGCACGAGGTCGGCGCGTACGCACTCGCGAAGGAGCTCGGCAAGCAGATCGAGGTCGCGATCGAGATCGGCGGCGCCGAGGTCACCACCGACGTGCTCGCGGCCCTCGATCTGGCGGTGCTCCACCTCGTCCGCAACGCGATCGATCACGGGATCGAGCTGCCCGCCGAGCGAGCTGCCGCCTGCAAACGCGCGACCGGCAAGATCCGAGTCGGCGGCGGTGCGATCGGTGACGTGTTCGAGCTCGTCGTCGAAGACGATGGTGCCGGGATCGCATACGGCAAGGTGCGACAGCGCGCCGGCGAGCTCGGGCTGAGCGCGCCGGCCACCGACGACGATGATCGGTGGATCGATCTGCTGTGCCACCCGGGGCTGTCGACACGCGCCGAGGCGACGGACGTGTCGGGGCGCGGCGTGGGGCTCGACGCCGCGCGCGCCAGCATCGTCGACGTCGGGGGCAAGCTGTCGATGACCTCGAAACGTGGCGAGGGGACGCGCTGGCGGATCGCGATCCCGCTCACGTCGATGATGATCGAAGGCCACGTCGTACGTCCCCCCGAGGTTCCGGTGTCGGTCTTCATCGAGTCGAGCTGGGCACCGACCACGTCGGGGCGAGGCACGAGCGTGGATCTCGGGCGCATGCTGGGATTTTCAACTGGCGATCACCCGTGCGTCCAGACGTGGTTCGCACGTGGCGACGAGGCGTTCGGGATCGGATCCGAACGACCCGCAACGCCGACCCAGGCACGCAAGCTCGTCGTCACGCCGTCGTCGGCGATCGCCGAGGTCGTCACGATCGACGGTGTGGAGAGCTTGCTGCTCCGACCCGACGTGCTGATCGCGCTTGGATGACATTCGTCCACATCAGCGCCGACATCACCTCAGACAAACTCCGTCTTGCCGCGTACTTGTTTTCATCTGTATGATTATGCGGCAGGTGGGTTGGGTGACTTTTGCAGAGAGGAGTTGTTGAAGAAATGCAGCAGGGACAGAAGCAGTCGACTCACTTGTTAGCCACGTCTACCTCGCGGGATGGCGAGACGATGGTGCTGACGTGCAGCGGATCCGCCGAGACCGAGGCGCTGGAGTCGCTGAACGCGGTCTTGAACGGCCTCCACCAGGACGTCGTCAGCAATTCGACGCGAAACGTGATCGCCGACGTTCGCGGGCTCGAGTTCGCGAGTAGCTCGTGTCTCAAGGCGTTCGTCACGTGGCTCCAACGAGTGCAGGAGCTCGACGACAGCCATCGCTATCAAATCCTGTTTCGTTCCAATCCAAGCCACTCCTGGCAACGGCGAAGCCTCGGGGCACTCGCCGCGTTTGCATCAGGTGTGGTTCGCATCGAATCGGAGGCTCAATGACCCAGAGTGAAAGTTTCGAGCTCAACGGCAACCTCACGGTCGATGACGTTCCGGAGGTTCGGCGTTTCGTCGAGAAGCTCCATCGCCGGAACTCGAGCGCCGAAGACATCTCGCGCGTCGCGATGGCGACTCACGAGCTGCTCGAGAATGCCGTCAAGTTCTCGACCGACGGCACCGCCAGCTTGCGCATCGAGGTCGGTGCCTCGCAGGTGACGATCACGACGCGCAATCGCGCTCGTCCCAATGACCTCGAGGAGCTGAGCGAGCTCGCTCGCGATCTGACCTCGGCGCTCGATCCGATGCTGTTCTACCTCGAGCAGATGCGCCGCTCGCCGAAGCGAAGCGGTGGACTCGGTCTGGGCCGCGTGGCCGCGGAAGCCGAAATGAAGATCGAGCTGATCCTCGACGGCGACATCGTGCAGATCCGGGCAGAGGCAAAACTCGGACCTCGCCCTGCATGACCTGGCGACGGGCGCTGCTATTCGCGGGCCTGGGGGTCTGGTTGGCCGGGGTGGCGATGACGTTCTTCTTCTTGTGGCGTTACAAGATGACGCCCGGCCCGCTGGCCGAAGCGCCCGCCACGTGGCCGGTGGCGTCGTCGATCGCGCGGGATCCCCAGCTGCCGAACATCGTGATGTTCGCGCACCCGCAGTGCCCGTGCACGCGCGCGAGCATGACCGAGCTCGCGCGCCTGTCTGACGAGCTGAACGGTCGCGCGAAGATCCACGTCGTGCTGGTGCGGCCGGACGGCGTCGAGCCTGGATTCGAGGACGGCGCCGTCGCAACTCGGGCCGCGCAGATCCCGGGGGTCGATGTGGTCGTCGACGACGGCGGGAAAGAGGCGGATCGGTTTGGCGCGATCGTGTCGGGTTCGACGGTCGTGTACGGACGCGACGGCAAGCTGCTGTTCCGCGGTGGGCTGACCATCGCCCGCGGCCATGAAGGTCGCGGTCCGGCACACGATCGGATCCTGTCCCTGTTGTCCAACAAGCCTGCAGACCGCGCCGACGCACCCACGTTCGGCTGCGATCTCGCAGATCACGAAACGTTGACCGCGGCGAGGGTGCCATGACCGAGACGATCGTAGATCCGCAACAAGAGGCCCAGGCCGAGGCGTTGTTTCGCGAACGCTACGACGCGAACGTGCGTCGCACCGACCGGCTGTTCGCCTATCTCCTGCTCGGCGAGTGGGCGCTCGCGCTCGCGATCGCGATCTGGTTCTCGCCCTACGGGTGGTCGGGAAAGATCCGGACCGTTCACGTCCACGTCCCGGTCGCGATCTTCCTCGGTGGCGCCATCACGCTGCCGCCCGTGCTGCTCGCATTCACGAGACCGGGCTGGACGGTCACGCGGTACGTGATCGCGATCGCCCAGATGTTGTTCTCGGGGCTGCTGATCCATCTCAGCGGCGGCCGGATCGAGACTCACTTCCACATCTTCGGCTCGCTGGCATTCCTGGCGTTCTATCGCGACTGGAAGGTGTTCGTCCCCGCGACGGTGATCGTCGCCGCCGATCACCTGATCCGCCAGGCGCTGTGGCCCGAGTCGGTGTACGGGATCGCGAACCCCGAAGCGTGGCGGTTCCTCGAGCACGCGTTCTGGGTGGTGTTCGAAGACCTGTTCCTCGTCGTCTCGTGCCTCATCGGCGTCGCCGAGATGCGCAAGATCGCGGCGCAGCAGATCGCGGTCGAGAAGACGCAAGGAGCCGCGCGCGAGCTCGCGATCGCGGCGTCGATCCAGATGGCGATCCTGCCATCCGAGGTGGCCGTACCAGGCCTCGAGGTGTCGGCGAAGATGATCGCCACGGACGAGGTCGGCGGCGATTACTACGATGTCCTGCCGGTGGCCGACGGGTGCTGGATCGCGGTCGGTGACGTCGCGGGACACGGCTTCCGCGCGGGCCTCGCGATGCTGCAGGCGCAGAGCGCGTTGTCCGCGCTCGTGCGTCGTTCTCCCGATGCTCGCCCGAGCGAGCTGTGGTCGGATCTCAACTACACGTTCTACGACAACGTCCGGACGCGGCTCCACAACGACGAGCACATGACGATGTCGCTACTCCGCTACCACCGCGATGGTCGAGTCGAGATCGTCGGCGCCCACGAAGAGATCCTGGTCTGGCGCAGCGCGAAGAAGCAAGTCGAGGTGATCCCGCTGCGCGGGACGTGGGTCGGCGTGTCGCGTACGGCGTTTGCCGAAGAACAAACGCTGCGGCTCGCGGTCGGGGACCTCCTCGTCCTCTACACCGACGGAATCATCGAGGCCCGCGACCCGTCATCGGGGCGAATGCTCGGGCTCGATCCGGTGCGCGATGTCGTCGTTCGCGATCACGCCAATTCGACCGGCGAGATCCGAGACGCGATCTTCGACCTCACGACGGCGGGCGGTCGCGACGACGATGCGAGCGTGATCGTGCTCCGCTACTGTGGCGTCGAAGCCGCCGCGGCCGCGGCCTGATCCCTGCACGCTGATGGAGTTGAATACCGCACTAGCCACGTGTGATGCGGTGCTCAGCGCCGTGTCGCTCGGGTTTGCGATCTCGGCCTTCCGAGCGATCCGGCGCAAGGCCATTCGCGAGCACCGCAATCGGATGTTGATCGCGGTCGCGGCCTCGTTCGCGTTCATGGTGCTGTTCGCGATTCGCTTCGTGACGTTCGGCTTCAAGCCGTTCGGTGCAGAGGGCGGCTCGCGCGTGTTCTACACGATCGTCCTGTTCAGCCACGAACCGCTGGCCGTCATCAACATCCCGCTCGTCGCGGCGGCGCTCGTGCTTGGCCTGCGCGGTTCGTATCGGTCGCACCGCGAGGTAGCCCCGATGGCGTTCTGGCTGTTGACCTACGTCCTGGTGACCGGCATCCTGCTCTACGTCGTGCTCTACGCCCTGTGATCCCGGCGTCGCGGGGACGAGCTGCCGTATAACAGGCCATGGCGTTCCACCTTCGCGCCGCGACGCTCGCGGATCTGCCGGCCGTGCTCCCGCGCACCCGGGCACTCAACGATCACGAGGCGATCACGATCGCGGATGCCACGCTCGAAGCCGCGCTCGCGAAGCTCCTCGGCGACGCGAGCCTCGGTAGCGTGTGGGTGGTCGAGGACGCGGGCGCGATCGTCGGCTACGCGATCGTGACGTACGGCTACGACCTCGAGTTCGGCGGACGCGATGCGTACCTGACCGAGCTGTGGATCGACGCCGCCGCACGCGGTCGCGGCGCTGGCACGGCCGCGCTCGCCGCGCTCGACGGCGAGCTGCGCGCGCGGGGCGTGCACGCGTTGCACCTCCAGGTGCGTCCCGAGAATCCCGCGGTGCGCCTCTACGAACGCACGGGCTTCGTGCAGTCACCGCGCGTGATCATGACGCGGCGGCTGTGAGCATGCGCTGGTAGAACACGACCGCGTGCCACGCGTCGAGCTTGAAGCCGGCGTCGCGGAACACGCCGACCTCCGTGAAGCCGAGCCGCTCGTGCAGCGCGACGCTCGCCGCGTTCGGCAACGTGATGCCGGCGACGGCGGAGCGAAAGCCTCGCGTCGCGAGCTCGTCGAGCAACGTCGTGTACAGCGCGGTGCCGAGACCACGGCCGCGCGCCGATTCCGCGAGGTGGATCGTGGTCTCGCACGTCCAGGCGTAGGCCGCGCGCTCGCGCCACACCCCGGACTTCGCGTAGCCGAGCACGGTGTCGTGCTCGTCGGTGGTGACGAACCACGGATGGCGGTCGCCACGAGCGCGCCACTGCGCGGCGAGCTCGTCGTCGCCGAGCGGTTCGTAGCCGAAGTGGATCGCCGACGTGGCGATCAGCCGGTTCGTGATCGCGGTGATCGCGCGGAAGTCCGAGGCGCGTGCGGAACGGATCGTCACCGCGCGAGGATACGTCACGCCGGCGCGGCGCCTGATACCATGAGGACGCGGCCACGCTGATGACAGTCTCATTACCGCGCAATCTGTTGATCTTCCTGGCGGCCTGCGGCGGCTCGAAGCCGGTCGAGCCCGTGAAGCCACCGCCGCCGGTGCGCCCGGTGACGCCCGAGACCGTGTGCGCGCGCTTCCAGACGCTCGTCCACGACGAGTGCGCCACGTTCGCGAACATGAACGTCACGCCGGCGCAGTGCCCGGCGGTGTTCCAGATGGCGCTCGCCGATCCGCAATCGAAGGATGGCCGCGTCCTCGTCGCGATGGGCACGTGCATGGTCGATCACCCGACCTGCCAGGGCGTGACGCTGTGCCTCGCCACGATCCAGTTCGAGGACCCGAACGACCTCCGCGCGTGCACGGACCCCGCCGACAGTCGCGCGGTCGGTGTCGATCGCGCGGCGTACCAGCTCCGCAACGGCGCGAACGTGACCCGCTTGCCCGACGCGCGGTCGACGAAGGAGCGGCCGATCGAGGCGTGCGGCATCTCCGGCGGGCTCGACTGGCTCGTCGCCGCGACCTGCGCCGATGGCTCGCACCCGATCAAGTCGCGCAACGCCGCCGAGGCCGCGCGGGTCCAGAACGTCGGCCGCGGCGGGGCCTGCGGCTCGATCATCGACCTCTATCACGTGCGCTGTCCCGACGCCGAATACGACGTCTACGTCGACGGTTACGTCTGCCCGCGTCCCTGACGAGGCCTGTGGTACACCGCGTCCATGAACGACGCGATCGTCCACGTCCCGGATCCCGTCAACGAGCCGACGCTGCACTACGCCCCCGGCAGCCCCGAGCGTGCGCGCCTCAAGGCCGCGCTCGCGGATGTCGAGCGCGAGGTCGTCGAGATCCCGTGTGTCGTCGGTGGCCAGCGCATCACGACCGGCAAGCTCCGCGACGTCTCGATGCCGCACCGCCACAAGCACGTGATCGCGCGCTTCCACGCCGCCGATCCGGACGTCGCCGAGCGCGCGATCCGCGCGGCACTCGAGGCACGCCGCGAGTGGTCGGCGATGCGGTGGGAAGCGCGCGCCGCCGTGCTGCTCCGCGCCGCCGAGCTGCTCGCCGGCCACTGGCGCATGCGCGTCAACGCCGCCACGATGCACGGCCAGTCGAAGACCTGTCACCAGGCCGAGATCGACGCCGCGTGCGAGATGATCGACTTCTGGCGCTTCAACGCGTCATACGCGCAGCAGCTCTACCAGATGCAGCCGAAGAGCTCGCCCGGCGTGTGGAACATGAGCGAGCTGCGGCCACTCGAGGGCTTCATCTTCGCGCTGACGCCGTTCAACTTCACCGCGATCGGCGGCAACCTGCCGACCGCGTGCGCGATCATGGGCAACACCGTGGTGTGGAAGCCCGCCGAGGCGCAGATCCTCGCCGCGTGGCGCACGTTCCAGATCTTCGAGGAGGCCGGCTTCCCGCCGGGCGTCATCAACTTCATCCCCGGCCTCGCGCACGACAAGACGAACATCATCCTCGATCACCCCGAGCTCGCCGGCATTCACTTCACCGGCTCGACCGACGTGTTCCGCATGATGTGGAAGCGCGTCGCCGAGAACCTCGAGCACTATCGCGGTTACCCGCGCCTCGTCGGCGAGACCGGCGGCAAGGACTTCCTGCTCGCGCACGCGTCCGCCGATCCGAACGCGGTCGCGACCGCGATCATGCGCGGCGGCTTCGAGTACCAGGGCCAGAAGTGCTCGGCGCTGTCGCGCGCGTACATCCCGCAATCGGTGTGGAAGGCGATGAAGGACCAGCTCGGCGACACGATCCCGACGCTCAAGGTCGGCGACGTGTCGGACTTCTCGAACTTCTGTGGCGCCGTCATCAAGAAGAGCGCGTTCGACAAGCACGCCGCGGCGATCGCCGAGGCGCGCGAGACCCGCGGCATGAAGGTGTTCGCCGGCGGCACGTGCGACGACAAGGACGGCTACTTCGTCCATCCCACGCTGCTGACGACCGAAGATCCGAACGTCCGCCACATGAAGGAAGAGTTCTTCGGCCCGATCGTGACGCTCCACGTCTACCCGGACAACGCCTGGGACGAGACGCTGGCGCTCGTCGATCGCACGTCGCCGTACGCGCTCACCGGCGCCGTGTTCGCGCGCGACCGCGCCGCGATCGTCCACGCGACGACCGCACTGCGCGACGCCGCCGGCAACTTCTACATCAACGACAAGCCGACCGGCGCCGTCGTCGGCCAGCAGCCGTTCGGTGGCGCGCGCGCGTCGGGTACCGACGACAAGGCAGGGTCGCCGCTGAACCTCCTGCGCTGGTGCGCCGCGCGTACCATCAAGGAGACGTTCGTCCCGCCGACCGATCACCGCTACCCGTATCTCGGCGAGCCGTAGGGCAGCCGGTCGCGATCGGCTGTCGCAGGTGCGGCAAAGCGACGTCGCAGCCGGTGTCGCAGCGGCGTCGCATCTTTCCTGTTCGATCCGGCGGTCTTAGGGTCGAGGCGTGACCCGCAAGAACAACGTCGCGCTCGTGCTCGCTCTCGTCGTTGCGGTCGGTGCCGCGCTCGTCGCGCGCCGCGGTTGCAGCAAGCCCGACCAGGTCGCGCCGGCGGAGCCGCCGAAGGTGACGCAGGTCGATCCGTGGGCGAAGGCCGCGAAGGGCGACCCGCAACACGCCGCGCCGCGCGGGATGGCGCCGCGGTGGTCGCTCGATCTCGATCCCGAGGGTCCGCTCCAGATGGAAGGTCAGGTCGTCGACGCCGACGGCCACGGCGTCGCGGGCGCGGAGGTGTGGCTGGGCTCGGTCCCACCGCGATCGACGAAGACCGAGGGCGATGGCACGTTCACGTTCGACAAGCTCGTCGGGCGCACCTACGGGGTGTCGGCGAAGTGGGGCCAGGAGGTCGGTGGACCGGTCGAGTACAAGCTGACCGCGAAGAGTGATCCGGTGATCGTCAAGCTCGGCGCGGGCGCGAAGCTCGTCGTCATGGTTCGCGAGGAGACCAAGCAGCCGGTCGCCGGAGCCGACGTCACGCTGGTCGGCGATGGCAACGTGGTGGTGAAGACCGCGGACGACGGCGTCGCGCGGATCGCGCCGGTGCGTCCGGGCTGGGTCGCGGTGCAGGTCACCGCGCCGAACCACGCGGCGCAGAACGCGTTCACGACGATCGGCTCGGCGGGCGCGACCGGCGAGCTGGTGGTCACGCTGCACAAGGGCATTCCGGTCTCGGGGCGCGTCGTCGACGAGGCCGGCAAGCCGATCGCGAAGGCACGGGTCACCACGAGCACGGTCTGGGACATCCCGGGCCGCGTCGAGCCGATCCTCACCGACGACAAGGGTCAGTTCTCGCTGGCGCTCGCCAGCGGCAGTCACACGCTCGTCGTCAACGATGGCGACCACGCGCCCGGGCGATCGTCGCCGGTGACGGTGGGCGATCGCGCGGTGACCAATGTCGAGAGCGTGATGAAGGTCGGCGGCGTGATCGCGGGCGTCGTCGTCGATGCCACGAAGCAGCCGGTGCCGTTCGCGACGGTCCGCGTGGCCGGCAAGGGCGGCGAGATGTGGAACGTGGCGTCGCGCCAGACGACCGCGGATCAACACGGCAAGTTCGAGCTACGCGGCCTCGCACGCGCGAAGCTGCAAGCGCGCGCGGAGTCGGATCTCGCGGCGTCGAAGATCACCGACATCGATCTCGCATCGCAGGCGGCGAAGAAAGATCTCGAGATCGTGCTCGACGTGACCGGCACGATCGCCGGCGTGGTCGTCGACGATGCCGGCCAGCCGGTCGCCGAGGTGACGGTCAACGCGTTTCCGGATCTGCTGAGCGGAGCGAGCGGAGAAGGTCTCGCGCTCGCGGGCATGTCGTCGGCCACGACCGATGGCGGCGGCGCGTTCACGATCCGCGGCCTGCCGAACGATAGCTATCGCGTCACCGCAACACGCACCACGCGCCAGCGCGACTGGGGCCAGACCGGCGTCACCGCGAAGACCGGGGACAAGGGCGTGAAGATCACGCTGCCGACGCCGGGCAAGCTCGTCGGCAAGATCGTCGTCGAGGGCGCGACCGGAACGCCGAAGCTCGCGTTCGTGCAGATCGGTCACGGCACCCCGACACCGGCCACCGCCGGCGCGTTCGAGGTCGATGACCTGGCACCCGGCTCGTACGACGCGCGCTTCTACGGCCCCGAGTTCGCCGACCTCACGAAGCACGACGTCAAGATCGAGGCCGGCAAGCCGACCGACCTCGGCACCGTGACCGTGATGCACGGCCGCAAGCTCGTCGGCAAGGTCGTCGATGCGAGCGGCACGCCGGTCGCCGGCGCCAAGGTCAAGGTCGGCGATCTGATGTTCCAGGTCCAGGGCGCCGAGGAGCAGATGGATACGTACGAGCAAGCCTCGGGCGCGCGCGTGACGACCACGGATCAGGACGGCACGTTCACGCTGATCGGCATCGCGAAGAAGCGCACGAGCGTGCTGGCCGATCATCCCGATCGCGGGCGCTCGAGTGCGCTCGAGATCGCCGAGGGCGAGGACGATCCCGCGCCCGTGACGCTCGCGCTACGTGGCTTCGGCGTCATCACGGGCAAGGTGACGCTCAAGGGTCAGCCTGCGGCCAGCGTGACGATCACCGACACGCCGAAGGGCGGCGGCGCGCAGATCCAGCTCGCGCAGACCGACGACACCGGCGCGTTCACGATCGCGAAGGCCTCCGAGGGCGCGCACGTCCTGTCGGCGATGCAGCAGCAAGGGTTCGGCACGTCGCTGAAGTCGACGAGCACCACCGTGCAGGTCACCGCCGGCAAGCCGACGACCGTGACGATCGAGATCCCGGTCGGCTCGATCACGCTGACCGTCCAGGTGCGCGCGGTGCCGGGCAACAAGGTCGATGCCGCGCAGGTGTTCTTGTTCCGCGGTGCGGTCGCGGTCGGAAACGCGAAGGAGCTCACCGAGGGCTTCCTCGCCGGCAATGTGTCCGGGATGAAGTTCTGGTGGGGCGAGGGCAAGCCGATGCCCGCCTTCGACGAGCTCCTGCCCGGCGATTATTCGGTGTGCAGCGTGCCGATCACCGGCAGCCT
>Ga0153915_10004801_pt1 | contig 12517 bp, 14 predicted proteins | sample Opewatmetagenome_2_FD_107003 | JGI IMG/M metagenome (GOLD analysis project Ga0153915, IMG submission 107003) | Freshwater wetland microbial communities from Ohio, USA - Open water 3 Core 3 Depth 3 metaG | ecosystem: Environmental > Aquatic > Freshwater > Wetlands | place: USA: Ohio, Lake Erie... | reverse complement strand
TCTATTTCATCCTGAATAACTTTATCCAACTCAGATAATAATTCATCTTCAGTTACAAAGGTCCCAGTCCCGCCTAAATTAATTTTATTAACGTCATCCGCGGTTTTCTCTAAATTTAATTGAGAATTAGCCGTGGCAACCGGAGGAAACTCCTCACCTTTACGTAATTTTTCTAAAAATTTAACAATTTCATCACGAGAATACTTACCGTCTTTTAACGCCTGCAAATCAACATCTGCAATTGGGGTACGTGCCTGTCTAATATAGCTTTCAAGCATTTTCTTCACACGATCATACTCAACCGGCCAACCACCATCCTTTTTGCCATCGTTATTGTACCCAGTAGGTTCCGCAGTCTTCTTAAAGGATGCCACAATATTTTTATTTTCATTAGTTGGAGAATCATTAGGTAAAGTATCTAGTTGATTACGTTTAATATTCTCAGAAAAACCATTTGCTAAAAATAAGAAACTGTCGGCCTCTTCCTTAGAAGTAAATGCCCCACTTAAAATGTTACCCTCAACAGTCATTATATACCACTTGCCGTCAGCGCCCCTGTTTACACCAACCAAACCCGCGCGTTTCTTCGGATGCGTTTTATCAAACTTATCCATATCAGTTGTATCCGGTAATGGAAATTTCTCAGTTTTAGGCTCATACGGGTGATTATGCTCGCAACCATCTTTAGCACTATGCTTACTAATTTCAATAGCCGCTAATTGTTTCTTGGCATCGTCTTCACTCTCGTGAGTACCAAGAACTTTATCTCCGGCTTTATTGTAAACTTTCCATTTACCATCTTCCTGTTTAATCGTGGCAACTTTGGATAAATCCAAAGAATCACTAGAAATAGACAAATCTAATGAAGAATCCCTGAACATGTGCAAATAATTACGCTCCTCATCCGGAAGAATACCCTGATCCATCTCTGAATACGGTTTATCGAACGCGGGCTCAGATTGCTGAGTTTGCTCGGATAAACTGTACTCCGGATCAGTTTCCACTGACGGCATATAGGAAATTTCATCCCGTAAAGCATTTTTAATTAATTCCTGAGAGGCAGCAGACGTGGTATCAAATGGGCCATATTTAGCATCGAAAGCATCAGTAAAAGTGCCATATGGACGCTGCTCCGACTGCTCCGCAGCCGCATCTCCAATACTATACTGATTACCCATTGACTGTACTAAATATTGACGCTCAGGTGGGACTATCGCCATATCGCCATCAGTCTCGCTCCGTAAAATTACGGCGCCAGTATCAGGTCGCATCCTATCCACGACATAAGATTTACCCATATAATCAACTATCTGGCCAGGATTAAATACCACCGGCGTAGCTGACATCTTTTCCAGTTTACTGGCAAGTTTATCGATGCCATTAGCTTCATTCCATTCGGCATACGATAGGAAGCAGCCTGTCGTTTTTTGAATTTCCACAGTGGCTTCTTTAAATGACAAATTAGCCGCTACCGCCCGATGAACGGCATCCACAATTTCTGGACGAATTACTGAATAGGAGGCTCCTACAGCGCGCAGGGCAGCCTCGATTGCTCTTTCTTTAGGATGCTTTTGCGCTAGCACATACTTATAAGTATTAAGTAATATTTCTTTCCAGGCCTGTTTACGTTGCGCTATAACTGTAATATAGGCATCGGTAACACGTTTATCCGAGAAAAGGTCACGTTCCGCATTTTCATAATTAGCCAATTTTACTGTTTTTACAAACTCATTAATTGTTGCAGTAGGAGATGTCAATCCCATATCTTGAACAGTTTGTAGCGGCCCCTCTCCATATAATTGCTGCATTTTATCTAACACTACAGCCGAACTATCTGGAGTTAACCCCTGTGCGGCTAAATCTTCAGATACCTTATTAGCAGCCGTTTGAGAATCGGCGCCCATATTTTTATAGTATTGCCCGCCAGTCATCACGGCATTCTGAAAAGTAGGATCTTCCGCAGTGTGAATTACTGCCGCACACTTTTTAATTTTCTCAAGATTAGAAGAGTACGCATGCTGCCACCGCGTAAAATCAGAATCGCGATAAACGGATCTAGGCAATGTCTGCTGAGGAGATTGCGGATCGAATAGTTTATTCTTTTCTAACTGCGAAATAGCCTCTTTAGTAAACGGATACTCCACACCAGAGGCAAGTTTAAAGGTTACCGGAGATATAACCTCACCTGCCGGTGTCAAACTAGTAGTTACATAAAATTTATTGCGAACTCCACTATTATCAAAGTATTCAACCGAAAATTCGGCTTCTTTTACAACGACGGACTCACCGCCGCGGATACTTCCGCGAATACCGCGCTGAAAACGCAATTGCGGATTAAATAAGCCAATCTTCGCGCACATCTTACCTAATGCGTGTACCATGCGGCCATAGGCTGCTTTATCAACCCACGAATTAGGAACACGGCTATTTGAGGGCTCTGTCGTGTAAAGTTCGCGTCTATCCAGTAAGCCGCTGGCCACCGGAACCATTACTACACGACCATCTCTCAGTACACCACCGCATTCGATACAAGATAAATTACTGTCTCCATTTTTGGCTGCTTTGCGAAGTGCCCCTACAACCTGCTTATCTGAAAAGGTACGATGACACGCGTTGCAAATATACGATACGACGATTTTTTGCACTTTGCCATTTTGGGGAATTGCGTCCGGCATAGCCGCATTGTCTTTTTTACTCCCAAGTTTCTGGAAATTTTGCGGAGTTAACCACTCCGGGATACCTCTTTTATAATGATTATTTGCGCCCATTGTCTATATTCTCCTTAAACGATTAAACATTAAAATTCTACGCCAACGTTCTGTTGACCAAACTGTGTCTGAGCAGAGTCATACGTACCACCGCCAACTTGCGGCTGATTCATCACATTACCGGCACCTGCTCCAGGAGGCGGAGCAACTGGCTGCGCAACACCCGGTTTAGGAAGATTAGCTGCCTCTCCCATAGCTGGGCCTTCCGCGGCGTACTGCCCATAATCGATAGTAATCTGCTTAATTTTTGGATTAACAGAGATATTGATGGCCCCGTCGCCACCTAAATCGCCTAAATCCGGGGATTCCATTTCCTCTTTCAAAAAATCAACTTGCGGCGCCATAGGCGGTTTTTGTTCACCCTCATTATTTACTTCCCACTCCATCGGTTTTATACTATCATTTGACGCGCTACCGCCACCGCCACCGCGTAAAGTTTCCATACCGGGGACACCTTGACCAATTTTCAACTGGCGCCGTAAATTCAGACTTTGCAATTTAGTCATGGGATCCTGCTCGTAACCGCGTGTCGAATCGGTTTTTACAATAACAGTTTCAAAAGTTTGTTCAGGGCCTTGACCGTAATCTACCCAATAAATTTTTCCCAATTTACGATCATTCTCCATATGATTAATCGTACCGACTAAACCACTTTCTTTATTAAGAACCTCATCGCCAGGCTGTAACGAACGTCCGTAAATAGTTGTCCGTAAAATAGATTCCGCTACTTGTTGTACTGTTTGCGGAGTAGCCTCTTTCGCAGAAACGGAAGTTCCTTCCATCTTTTCCTGCGGAGTCGGCATAGCTTTAATACCGGGAGGCGCGGGCGCAGACATGTCGTGTAAACCGCCGTCCATATCAGGAAATCCCGGAGAACCGGGGCCGCCACTACCGCCAGAGGGACCCTGCACTAAAGTTTTTAACATTTTAGGATCTTCTGTCCAAACAATAACAGTTTGCCCAGTTTTCGTTATTTTTTCAATTTCCGAAAAATTAGCAACCAAAGTCTGGTGCCCTGCGGCTTTAAAATATACTTTACCGGATTCTATTTTAGTAACAGGACCTGATAAATGTCTATTACGTCTTAATCTTACGGTATCATTAAGCCCTAAATGTCCGGCTGCCCGAACCATCGCCAAATCTTTATGCTCTATCCACATTTTATAGTCATCTTTAAATAAAATCTGACTCTTATCCGGATACGAGGCAATTACCTCTCCCTCGGCACCATTATACCGGCGTGTTACCGAACCTGGATGAGCGGAAACTACAACCATATCGCCCGGTTTAAATTCAACTGCCGTTTTTTGCGCTGCCTGTTTCTGTAGAGTCTCCTGATGCGAAATAGAAGTGAGTACTCCCCGAACAATATTATCCTCTTCATCCGTATACGCGACTAGCCACGTATCGCCGTCTAACTCTTTAGTAGTCCATATAGAACCACCGTCCGCATCGTTACGATACACATCCCATGCAATTTTGTGCATAGTGCCGTCTGCCAGCGCGGTGGCTAAATGTACATACCCTTGCTGAACGCGACGAGCATACTGCTGCTTTTTAAGTGCTTCCGCAGTACCTTCGGCTAGGTTTTTCAGATTATTACTCTCTCGTTCTATCATTACCGGTATCCTCCGTCTTCTGCGTCATTTTACGGCATTTGTCACATAAAATATTATTTTTCTTATCATTTACAATAAACGATATTTTGGCTATTTTCACCAGTTGCCCGCACCTCTCACAAACATGCTGAACAGCGGTAATATCGCTATGCGTGTATTTACGTAACATATCTTATTCCTTATTAAAAATTGTTTTATTTTTCAAACCGGCGTTTAATTTCGGCAAGCAACTCATCATTACTATATTCAGAAAGTTGACGTCCATTACCAGTTTTCTGACTATACAGTTCCTCAATATATTTCAGTAGTTCATGAAAATGTTTTTGCGGTATAATATAGTGAATGCTATTTCCAAAATGACCGTCTGCCCATATATATTTTTTATAATCTAAACTATTAGTAGCTATTGACTTAAACTTAATGGCTAATACTGATAGCCGATTATTTTTAATCGCTTCGTCTAGGGCTTGATCACACCACTCTTTTAAAAGAGGATGCGATTTACCTTTTCCAGCTTTAGATTTGTGGTGTTTACACTCAACTAACAAAGGTTTCGGCAAAAAGTCTAGTTCAACCGAAACATCACCCTCCAACACCGTATCTCCACCAGACTTGGTAGCCAGTTTGTTGCGGCCTGAACCGATTACACGATAAATTTTGTTAGCTGTGCGCCGAAGGGCGGCACTAAATTCTTTTCTTAACTCGTCGACGATATCAACTTCGAATCCATATCCCAAATTTGACATATTACATGTCCTCCCTGTAATAATAATATGTCGTTTATGCCTATATACCTTATTTTTTAAGGAAAGTTTACTTAAAATAGATATAATATACTACTTTTAAAGTAGGCATAAAAAACCCGGCATAATTGCCGGGGATGCGTTTATCAAACGCTCTGTACAGTGCTTCGCTAAACTAAACTCCGCTGTGCTAAGCTCCACTTTGCTAAGCTTTGATAGGCTACGCTTTGCTAAGTTAAAAAATTAAACTACTGCCACCCCGCATACGAGCCCCTATTTTATGTCCGTTTGAAAGAGTTGAGTATTGCCGAACCAGTTTTAAATAAAATATCTAGAGTATTGGCAATGGATAAATTAATGGGCTTGCCCTCACTATCCAAGATATTACGACTCCATATTGCAAAAATTTTTCCATCTCTAAGTTCTATAAATATCCCAGATTTATTACCGATATCATCGGGGGGCACTGATACAATAGTGTTTTCGACTATTTCAGCAGGTGACGGCGGATCTACTATTTCAGCCGATGGCCGCAATCCAGAAGGTCCCGCACAAAGATCCCCATTTCCCATCGTCTTCCCGTGTAACTCTTCCATCATACAAAATCTCCTTTTCTTTATACTTAATTATTTACTATCAATATCCACGCGCTCTACGCGCAATCCTAAAAGATAATCAGCAGGAACTTGCAAATATAGGCATAACTTTTTAAAATTCTTCAAATGCGGGATATCCTTACCAGCGAAATAATTACTTAACTGTGGAATAGATATGCCAGTAATCTCATGTATTTTAGTCAAGGACTGCAATTCCTGCGGTAAAGAGTTTCTGGCCGCGCGCAAACGCTCCGCACATAAAACAGTGTAGCCATCCAATATATCAACAATGGTTACTTGTTTTAAGTTACTCACCAGTATCCCCATTTACTCTACTTTCTCTACTTTCTCTATCGCTGCGTAATTGCCACGAAATCTCTCCCACAACAAATATCGGCGCCTTCGACAATAGTCCAGATAAGTATATCGGAAGAGCCCCAAGATACCCGACCGGTTCCTGCAACAATTTTATTACATTAACAGTTTCTGAAACTTTTTCCGAAGGTTCAACTATTTTCCGTAAAATATTTACATATGCCGCTTCACTGATAAAAATAGCAATTACCGCTCTCCGATTCTCCCCCATTACCCGCGATTGCTTGGCAATTGCCTCAATTATATCGGGTTCTTTCGCAAGTAAATGATTGATAAACGATTTTCTAATAGTGTCAATTAGACTACGCTGCTCCGCGTACCACTTACCGTATCTCGCGGCTTGCCACTGGCGCCACGCACGTTTTAACTTAGCCAACAACATGTGACCTTCCTTTTCTTTCGTACAACCATTACATTAACAATTAAACTTAAATATCTTAACAAGTTTACACAAAAATCACAATTCAATTTTATTATCTGCATATTCTGCTAACCGATTATTATGCGTAATTAGTATAATCTGCCGGTTAAACTGCTTACAAATAGCCACTAAAAATTTTCCAAAATTATCAATATACTGCTCGGATATCATTCGCCCCGGCTCATCTAAGATAATAGGACCTTCAATTTTAAACAATTCCATTAAAATAATACGTAACGCTGTAGATACGACATCTACTACGCCTCCCCCACTAGTCTCCCGAATATCGTCGTCTAACACCGATTCTTCAACAATATTATCTTTGGTAACTCTGTGTGATATAGTAAAATCAGCCTCTATCTGATTACGCCGCGGTACAAAGGCGATATTGAAGTACATAGTAGGGTCCTCAAAAACCATTTGTATGGCGCTAGTAACTAAAGATTCAATTTCTGTTTTAATAAGTTTACGCGCAGTAATATTACATTTCTCTAACAGTGCGTTAACTTCCCGTAATTCTGCGGAAGATGTGACAAGTGCCGCCTGCTCTGCCTGCGCGATAGATAAGTCGGCTGTTTTAGCGTCCAACAGCGCGCGTATTCTCACGACATCACTAGAAAATTTTTGGATTTTCTCTGAAATGGCAACGATATCGGACATATTTAGCTCAACGTGGCAGTATTAGGAGGAGTAAGCTGCCGTTCAATATCGGCCAGGCCTTGCGCTATTTTCGCATCTAAGTCAGCAATAGCATTTGCCAGCGTTTGTGGCGTTAGCCCTTCCGCAGTTAACTGCGCCAGCAATTCGTCGCGCTGTGCCCGCAGTGTTTCCAGTCTTCCCAATTTTTGATTTTTTTCGTCTGTTACTTGCTTAACGCGCGCCGATAATCTTTTTAGCGTATCTTCAACATTTTCCATATAAAATTTCTCCACTGTTTCTAATAGTTATATAATTAGTATACCCTACAATTTTCAAAAAGAGTCAAATAAAGACTTCCTAAACATGTATATTACGCCACGCGCCCATTGTCACCCTTAAATATCTAAGTACCGTACATACCGGGCATTTTGCTCTATAAACTGGCGCCTTGCTGCAACATCACTACCCATTAAAATAGTAAAAAGTTTATCGGCTTCCGCAACATCCCGCAAAGTTACCCGTAATAGAGACCGCGTTGCCGGATTCATCGTAGTTTTCCATAGCTGAGATGGATTCATTTCTCCCAACCCCTTGTATCGCTGCACCGAATGCCCTTTAACATCTGTTCTCCGTAAAATATTATCTTTTTCTTTATCATTATACGCATAGTGTTCCTGTTTACCGTGTTTTATTAAGTATAGCGGAGGCTGCGCAATGTAAACCATGCCATTTTCTACTAAAGGTCGCATATACCGGTACAAAAACGTTAACAATAAAGTTCGAATATGGGAACCATCGATATCGGCATCAGTCATTAAAATAATTTTATGGTACCGGGCTTTTTGTATATCGCAAGTTTCTGCAAATCCTACTCCAATAGCCGTTATCAATGCGCGAACTTCCGTATTATTTAACATTTTATCTATATTTGTTTTTTCGACATTTAAAATTTTCCCACGTAACGGTAAAATAGCCTGAAAACGTCTATCCCTACCCTGTTTAGCGGACCCACCCGCAGAATCTCCCTCAACTATATATAATTCGCATTCCTCCGGGAGAGAGGAAGAACAATCGGCTAATTTTCCCGGCAACCCCCCGCCGACTTCCAGTGCAGATTTTCTTCGCACAAGATCGCGGGCTTTCCGAGCCGCTTCGCGAGATTCCGCAGATTGCTTACATTTTTCAACTATTTTACGACCAACTGCCGGATTTTCCTCTAAAAATAAATTTAGGTATTCTCCAACAACGGATTCAACAATGCCCTTAACTTCCGAATTTCCCAATTTAGTCTTTGTCTGCCCCTCAAATTGAGGATCAACAACTTTAACAGAAAGTACTGCCGTCAAACCTTCACGAACGTCGTCTCCTTGCAAAGCGTAGTCGGACGCCTTAATAAGATTATTACGCTGTCCATAGCTATTAAGAGTCCTAGTTAGCGCTGTTTTAAAACCGCTAACGTGAAAACCACCCTCTATCGTATTAATATTATTAACAAATGAATAAAATTGCTCTTTATACCCAACATCGTAAATTAGTGCCAACTCTACGTCAACAGAATCTCTGTCTTTATGAAAATGTATGGGGTGCTTAAATAACAAATTCTTTTTATCACTTAAAAATGAAACAAAAGAAGATATCCCCCCCTGCTCATATAATTCATCCGTTTGCCGTGCTTTACCCGATTCATCACGTTTATCAATTAAAATGATTCTTAAACCGGCATTTAAAAACGCTAATTCTTTAAATCTATTTAATAAAATACTATAGTCAAAATTTATATTTGTAAACATTTCGGAATCCGGCACAAAAGTTACTGTTGTTCCGGACCCACTACACGTACGAATTTTCTTAACTGGCGCTTCCGGAACGCCGCATTTATACTTTTGATAATACTCATGCCCATCGCGCTTAACATAAACCTCGCACGTGTCGGATAATGCGTTAACAACGGAAACTCCAACTCCGTGCAAACCACCCGAAACTTTATAAGATTGATGATCAAATTTTCCACCTGCATGGAGAACCGTTAATACGACCTCTAAGGCTGATTTTTTCTGCGTCGGATGCATATCTACCGGGATACCCCGGCCATTATCAGAAACCGTCACAGAATTATCGGCATTTAGCGCTATTGTAATCAGACTGCAGTACCCGGCCAATGCCTCGTCGATTGAATTGTCAACTACCTCATATACTAAATGGTGTAATCCGCGGGCGCCAGTATCACCAATATACATTGCGGGGCGCTTGCGTACTGCCTTAAGCCCCTCCATAACTTGAATAGATGACGCATTATAATTAGTATTTTTTTCAGACATTACGTAACTCACATTTTTTTATATATCTTAATGGCGAAAGACTAATAATCTTCAAACTATCTGGCTCCATACTTGATATCTCCAATCGCGGTGGAAAATACTTCCAACTATCAGGTTTTCTCCCCCGTACCCACCTCTCCTGCACCGCATCCCACCAAAATTCAACCTTGCGTAAACTTTTTACGTATATAACTGGAAATTCATTAACAGATTTAAATGTACACCCAACTATAACAGATACATTTTCTCCCCTACCCCCGAATGCATTGCTATATCTTATCTCTCGATATTCCACTTCCCCTGTCTCACACAAAAGACCGTTACCATTAAAATATGTATCATCTTGAATAGCCGGTACCGTCTCTATTAACTTAGGATTATCTGTTCGAACAAGTATGTCTATTTTCTTCCAACACGCGCAACGATACACAATATCATTGGGAACAGCTAAAATATCTATAACATGCTGACCTAATGTACATCTCAATAATTTCTGTTTATCTTCAACTATATTTATATTTTTTTCCACTTAACCAACCCACGAATAGCTACGCATAGATAGATACCACTAACCACTACCATTACTGGATCTTTCCAGAAAAATATCCATAACACTACCCACAAAAAATTATTTATAATACTAAACCACCATCCGGTACGATTTTTATTAGTTAATATAAACGCGCCACAAATACTAGATAAAATTAATAACCATCTAATAATTTGAAGTACCGGCATCGATACCATCCCTATCTTATTCTATATCCCAAATGCTTTATAGTATTCAACTTTTACAGTATCCCATGAATGCATTTTTTCCATAAATTCTCTATTTCTATGAGATATCTCTGCGCGGTCATTGCGTTTAAGAATGCCGTCCATGCACCTACTTAACGCCGGTATCGTACACACATAGCCAGTGCCGGTGCCGTGTGGCAATGGGAATCGTTCGCAACTAACTAAACAAGATGCTTCCTGAATTATTTGATTCATCGGGGGTGCATTCGTAGTTAGAACAATAAAACCTGAAGCCATTGCCTCATACAGTGGCAAACTAAGTCCTTCCCATCTACTAGGAGCAAGATAGATGTCTCCCTCAGCATATAACTCGGCCATCGTATGGTGCAGACATTTATTAATTTTGATATTAGGTGTCCCGGCTGCCATCGGAACATCCGTTAAACTATTTAAAATCAGCGTATATGCGCTAAATTCCGGTAATTGCATAGTACGTACCACAATATCAGTTCCTTTATGTGCATCCATAATACTACCCGGTAATTTATGATATCCCGCGTTATGCGCGAAGACCTGTCCTCCACGCTCTTTATATGGATACTCGGATAGATTAAGCGCATACGGTAAGTAGACACTTTTAGATTTAAAACCCTGCGCAATAAGTAACACATAGCTAAATTTATTAAGTGCTACCCACAGATCCACAAAATGTAAATATTTAATTTCTGCCAAACTCACGCAATCAAACATCGGAATATATACTACTCTGATCCCACGTTCGTGCATTATTCTTAAAAATTCCCAATTAAAAGGCGTCTCTATTATGATAACTTGTGTAACACCTGTAGTTTCTAAAAATTCCTCAAATTGCGCAACTGTGGGAGACATATCAACCGGCGTATATATGCACGCGACACTATCCCCGCTACTTCCCATAGTTTTTTCTACTTTCATGGGATTGTTAATTAAAAATTGCCCAACAATAGGCAAATTATTGCGAAAATTACGTATTAAATTGCCCAACCCGCCGCAGTTATCGTATCCGATAATACCGAGTTTTTCCATAACCTACAGACCCACCTGTAAATATTTTAAAAATTCCTGCGCGCCATATTTTTTAATAAATGAATCGGGATCCTCGCCATCCAGCAATTTAACAGAAATAACGCGAACTCCCAAGCGTTCCAAATAAGTTTGCGCAGTCAGCCGGCCCTTTTCTCCGGCGCTATCTGCATCAAAGGCCACATACACAGTATCCGCGTATCTTGCCAATAATCTAGCGTGCACCGGCGTAAAACTTGTGCCCGAACACGCAACAACATTTCGTATACCGTTTTGCCACAATGTTAAAAAATCAAACTGGCCTTCTACTAAAATAACAGATGACATAGCTAATATTTGTGGAAAGGAGTCCGCAAATCCGAACAAAATTCTGCCTTTTTGATATTCCGCGGATTCCCACGAATTCCAGTATTTAGATCGTGTATCCTCTTTATCTATTATACGGCCCACAAACGCGACGTAATCTCCCATAGTGTCCTTAACAGGCAAAACTATCCGATGCTCGCATAATGCGTTAAATAGTGGGGCGTGCGGAGCATACCCTATTTCAAAATAATTTGCAGTTTCCGAAGTAATTCCACGAGATCGTAAGTATTCAATTGCTATAGGGGAATCTCGCAATTGCTGCCTATAATAATTAATTTGCGCCCGGATATCCATCATATATTATATTATACGTGTAAAATAGGAAAAAGTCCTAAAATATTTAATAATTAAAATCTGTATCTTTATTACCTGAATCCCGCGACTGTTTCAGCGCACTCGAAAATTCTATAAAGAGCTTCGTTTGTAGATTAAGATTTGTAATTTGTAGCGGCAGTACTCCCAAAAGTTTTTTCATAACCTGCGCATTTAACTGTGATATAAGAGCCGCACAAGCCGGATCTCCTACTAATTTACTCGTATTCACCAGCGCTACTCGCAATTCTACCAAAATTTCAGAATATTGTTGTAAATATTCGGATAAATGTTTAATTTCATCCTCACTAATAGCCGACATTCCTAACCTCGTTTTTCTACATAAAATAGCGCTTTATTAACTATATCAGGAGATGTGTTGCTCATTTCCCCAATACTGATAATTAGACTTTTTATATCATAATTATCAATTGTCATTACCCGTTCTTGCAATTCCCGCACGAATGTCTCGACGTCATCATACAAATCTGCGGAGTCATTGACAGCAGATTCGATAAAAACATCCTCCGTAACACTTAATGGAATAATTTCATAAGTTC
>Ga0153915_10004800_pt1 | contig 12517 bp, 15 predicted proteins | sample Opewatmetagenome_2_FD_107003 | JGI IMG/M metagenome (GOLD analysis project Ga0153915, IMG submission 107003) | Freshwater wetland microbial communities from Ohio, USA - Open water 3 Core 3 Depth 3 metaG | ecosystem: Environmental > Aquatic > Freshwater > Wetlands | place: USA: Ohio, Lake Erie... | reverse complement strand
TGCGCTGCGCGACGCAGGGATCGAGGCTTCCGAGGTCGACTACATCAACGCGCACGGCACTTCCACGCCGTTGGGGGACATCGCCGAAACCGTTGCCATCAAACGCCTGCTCGGCGAGCGCGCGGCCAAGGTAGCCGTGAATTCCACCAAGTCCATGACCGGGCACCTGCTCGGCGCCGCGGGCGGCGTCGAGGCGGTATTCACGGCGCTCGCCATCTTCAATCAGGTGTCGCCGCCGACCATCAATCTGCAGAACGCAGACCCCCAGTGCGATCTGGACTACGTGCCCAACGCGTCGCGCAAGCTGCCGATCCGCATTGCGCTGTCGAATTCCTTCGGGTTCGGTGGCACCAACGGTACACTGGTGTTCGCGCGCGCTTGAGCGTCGAGCGCAGGCTTGACATCCGTCTTTCGCCGTCCAGCCTCCTGGCCACGGCCGTCATCGCCACGCACGCTTTGGCGGGCGCCTGTGCGGCGCTTGTCTTGCCCGGGCCGGGTGCAATCGCCGTCGCGCTGCTGCTTCCGGCGCTTGGCCTCGCTGCGGCCTGGGACCGGGCGCTGCTTCGCAGCAGGAAATCGGTCACGGGCATGTTGATCGATGGTCCGACCAGCCTGCGACTCAAGACGCGCGACGGAAGCGAGACCGAGGTGCGCGTAGCCGGCCGCAAGCACGTAAGCCGCCTCGCCGTGATTGTTCCGGTGCGCGGCTCGATGCGGCGCACCATCGTGGTCGTCCGCGACATGCTCGATGCGGAGTCGTTCCGCACACTCAGGCTGTGGGCGCTGTGGGGCAGGGTGCCTGGTGGCGGCGGGCTGGAGGGCCTTGCGGCCTGACCGGCCGGGCGGCGAACCAGCGAACTATTTGTAAGAGCGAGTGTCTGTGGCTGATAGACGTAGCGATCCGTTGGCGGGCCGGCAGGCGGCCCGCGCTGGATCCTCGCCGGGCGGGGCCGGGACGTGAGCAGTCACGACGTCGACCGGGAGCTGGTGGCGAGGGCCCAGAAGGGCGACAAGCGCGCGTTTGAACTGCTAGTCGAGAAGTACCAGCGGAAGCTCGCGCGGCTGCTGTCGCGGTTCGTTCGCGACCCGTCGGAGGTGGAGGACGTGACGCAGGAGGCCTTTATAAAGGCGTATCGAGCTCTGCCGGCATTCCGCGGCGACAGCGCGTTCTACACTTGGCTCTACCGAATCGGAATCAATACTGCCAAGAACTACCTCATGGCGCTAGGACGGCGGGCACCGACGTCGACCGATATCGAGGCTGAGGAAGCGGAAGGATTCGAGGAAGCCGATCAATTGCGCGACATCAATACGCCGGAGAGCGTGTTGCTGTCCAATGAGATCGCGGCGACTGTGAATGCGACGATCGACGGGCTGCCGGAGGAACTGCGCACGGCAATTCAGTTGCGCGAAATTGAAGGCATGAGCTATGAGGACATCGCGCGCATCATGGACTGCCCTATCGGTACCGTGAGGTCGCGCATCTTCCGCGCCCGCGAGGCGATTGCCGAGCGGCTGCGGCCGCTGCTCGATACGAACAAGGACAAGAGGTGGTAGAGCCATGAATATCAAGATTTCGGCCTTGATCGACGGCGAAGGCTCGCAGCGCGAGCTCGACGAGGCGTTGGCGGCGCTGGCGCGCGACCCGCAGGCGTGCGAGTGCTGGCGCCTCTATCACCTGATCGGCGATGCGATGCATGGCCATGGCCTACTGTCCCGGGAGTTTGGCGCGCAGCTTAGCGAGCGCCTGTCCAGAGAACCTGCCGTCCTGGCGCCCAGGGCGATACGCAGCCGACGCGAGCGCAATCGGTGGGTAGCGCTATCTGCGGCGGCGAGCATGGCCGCCGTCGCGTTGGTCGGCTGGCTGGCCTACGGACCCAGGGGGACCACTTTGTCGCCGGCGCCCCTGGCCGTCGTGTCACCCAAGGTAGCACCGGCGCAAGGTCCGGTCGCTGACGCGAGACCCAAGGCTCCGGCGCGAATTCCGCTACCCAGCGCGGCCAACGACTATCTGCTTGCGCATCAGATCTATTCTCCGCGGGTTACCCTGCAAGGATTGGCGCCCTACATTCGCACCGTCTCGGACGAAGTGGTGGAAAAGGGCAGCCGATGAGCCGGCGCATCGCCCGGGCGCTGCTCACACACTCGTTCGGCGCAATGCTTGTCGCAGCGGCGACGCTGGCGCACGCCCAGAAATCCTCCGACCCCGTCGAGTGGCTGCGCAGGATCTATCAGGCCACGCACAATCTCTCCTACGTCGGCACTTTCGTTTACCAGCAAGGCGAACAGAGCGAGACCTCCCGCATCACGCGGCTCACGGGCGCACACGGAAACATCGAGAAGCTCGAGGCCCTGGACGGCGAGCCGCGCGAGATCCTGCGCACGAATGACGCTGTGCGCTGCTATCTCCCGAAGAGCCAGACCGTGAAGGTCGACCGGCGCTTCGATCATCGCGGCTTTCCGACTCTGCTGCAGGGGGAAATCGACGGGCTGACGCAAAACTACACCGTCGCCCTGGGGGATAACGAGCGCATCGCGGGCTACAGCTGCCAAGTGGTTGTGCTCACGCCCAAGGACAATCTGCGCTACGGCTACAGGCTTTGGGCCGATGCCGATTCCGGCATGCTGCTCAAGGCGCTCACGTTCGACGACGAGGGCCGTACGGTCGAGCAGTTCGCCTTTACGCAGCTGACGATCGGCAAGGTGACGGCCGCCGAAGTCAAGCCGCAGCGTACGACAGCGGCCTGGCACGTCGAGGATGCCGAGGTCGCGCCCGTAAATCTCGAGCGGGAGGGTTGGAGCGTCGAGGCGGTATTGCCCGGTTTTCGCAAGGTGGTCGAAGTCAGACGCACCCTGCACAGCTCGCGCACCGTCGAGCAAGTGGTCTACTCCGATGGCTTGGCGGCAGTGTCGGTGTTCATCGAGCCGCTAACGGCTCAGGACAAGCCAGCCAGATTCGGTCTCGCGAACCTGGGCGCGACGAATATCTATACTCGCGAGGTGGCTAACCACCTCGTAACAGTGGTGGGCGAGGCACCCGCCGCCAGTGTCCAGCGCATCGCGGACGCCGTAAACTACCGCCAGCCGCACTAAGGATTCGGCGCAGCATAGCCTGCTGCCGATCCATCCCGTAGGGGAAGGGAGATATTGCATGAAAGGGGTGAAAAGCGTCGTCGCGCTATTGTTGCTCGTCGCGGGCGGCCAAGTCGCTGCGCAGGCGCGCGAGCTTCCGGATTTCACGCAGCTCGTCGAGCACCAGGGTCCGGCCGTCGTGAACATCAGCACCAAGCAGGCGGTCCAGCGCAGCGCACTGCCGCAGATCCCGGGTGTCGACGACGAAGAGCTGCGTGAATTCTTCCGGCGCTTCATGCCGCGCCGCCCCCCCGTCGAGCCTGGTCCGCGCTCCGAGACCCGCTCTCTGGGTTCCGGCTTCATCATCAGCGAGGACGGCTACATTCTCACCAACGCCCACGTCATCGAGAGCGCCGACGAAATCGACGTGCGCTTCACCGACAAGCGCGAACTCAAGGCGCGCGTGATCGGCAGCGACAAGCGCACCGACGTCGCGCTCATCAAGGTGGACGCAAAGGGGTTGTCCTTCGTGAAGTTCGGCGATCCCGCCCGCCTCAAGGTCGGGGAATGGGTCGTCGCGATCGGTGCGCCCTTCGGATTCGAAAACACCGTGACGGCGGGAATCGTTTCGGCCAAGGGCCGCTCGCTGCCCGAGGAAAACCTGGTTCCTTTCATCCAGACGGACGTTGCGATCAATCCCGGCAACTCGGGCGGCCCGCTTTTCAACATGCGCGGCGAAGTGGTCGGCATCAACTCGCAGATCTATAGCCGCACTGGCGGATTCATGGGCCTTTCGTTCGCCATCCCGATCGACGTCGCGCTCGACGTGCAGAAGCAACTGCGCGCCAAAGGGCGGGTGTCGCGCGGCCGCATCGGCGTCGCGATTCAGGAGGTAACGAAGGACTTGGCGACATCCTTTGGGCTTGAGGAACCGCGCGGTGCCCTCGTGAACTCGGTCGAGAAGGGCAGCCCTGCGTCGCGCTCGGGTATCGAGAGCACGGACATCATCCTCAGTTTCAACGGAAAACCAGTCGAATCTTCGGTCGACCTGCCGCGAATCGTCGGTGCGACGCCGCCAGGGTCGAAAGTACCGCTCGAAGTGTGGCGCAAGGGTGCACTCGTGCGGCTCACGATCACCGTCGGCGAGCTGAAAGAAGAGCGCGTCGCGGGAGCGGAAGCGCCTCCGGAAGCGAAGCCGCCGGAGGTGACCGCGAACCGCCTCGGCATCGTCGTGAGCGAGTTGTCCGTGGACCAGAGCAGGGAGCTGGGCCTCAAGCACGGATTGGTGGTCACCGATGTGCGACCCGAAGCACGCGTGGAGGTGCAGCGTGGCGACGTCCTGCTGATGCTCGCGCATGCAGGCAAGCAGACCCAACTCGAGTCGGTGAAGCAGCTGAACACCTTGCTCAATGGGCTCGCGAAGGACGCGGTCATCACGCTCCAAGTGAGGCGCGGCGGCGCCACGGCGTTCGTGACGGTGGCGGGATTCGAAGACCGGGGTTGAGCGTCTGACGTGCGTCTGACGCTGTATGGGCGCCGGTATTGCCATTTGTGCGAGGACATGGAGCGCGCGCTCGGGCCGCTGCAGGACGAGCTGGGCTTCACGCTGGAGTTCGTCGACGTCGACCGCGACGCCGCGTTGGAGCGCAAGTACGGCGAGCTGGTGCCCTTGCTCGCGGGACCGGACGGCCGCGAAATCTGCCACTACTTCCTCGACGTCCGGGCGCTTGCCGAACGGCTTGCGGTAAAATAGCGGTCGTTCTCCAGAAGGGTGCCCGAGGCACCCTTTTTCATGACCGCGCAGAGCCACATCCGCAATTTTTCAATCATCGCGCATATCGACCACGGCAAGTCGACGCTCGCCGACCGGTTCATTCAGCTCTGCGGCGGCCTGGCGGACAGAGAGATGGCCGAGCAAGTGCTCGACACGATGGAGCTCGAGCGCGAACGCGGCATCACGATCAAGGCCCAGACGGCGGCGCTGGAGTACCGGGCGCGCAATGGCGAAACGTACCTTCTGAATCTTATCGACACGCCCGGGCACGTCGACTTTTCCTACGAAGTGAGCCGCTCGCTGGCGGCCTGCGAAGGCGCCTTGCTGGTCGTCGACGCATCGCAGGGGGTCGAGGCGCAGACGGTGGCGAATTGCTACACCGCCATCGAGCAAGGCGTCGAAGTGATACCGGTACTCAACAAGATCGATCTGCCGTCGGCTGACCCGGAAAAGGCGATCCAGGAGATCGAGGACGTTATCGGGATCGACGCGCGCGAGGCGATCCGGGCGAGCGCGAAAACCGGCGAGCGCGTACAAGACATCCTCGAGGCAGTCATCGCGCGCGTGCCGCCGCCCAGCGGGCAACCCGAGCAACGCCTCAAAGCCCTGGTGATCGACTCCTGGTTCGACAATTATGTCGGCGTCGTGATGCTCGTGCGCGTCGTCGACGGCGCGCTTCGTCCGAAGGACAAGATCCTGTTGATGAGCACGCAGGCGGCGTATTTCTGCGAGCAGGTCGGCGTGTTCACGCCGAAGGCGCGCAACCGCGAGCAGCTCTCGGCGGGCGAAGTGGGATTCGTTGTCGCCGGCATCAAGGAGCTGCGCGCGGCCAAGGTGGGCGATACACTCACGCACGCGGACAAACCGGCGACCGGGCCGCTACCCGGATTCAAGGAGGTGAAGCCCCAGGTCTTCGCAGGTCTCTATCCGGTCGAGGCAAACCAGTACGAGGCGCTGCGCGATGCGCTCGAAAAGCTGCATCTGAACGACGCGTCGTTCCACTACGAGCCCGAGGTGTCGCAAGCCCTGGGCTTCGGATTTCGCTGCGGATTTCTCGGGCTACTGCACATGGACATCGTGCAGGAGCGGCTGGAGCGGGAGTACGGCATGAGCCTGATCACGACCGCGCCATCGGTCGTGTACGAGGTCCTGCTGCGGGACGGGTCGGTCGAGCAGGTGTCGAATCCCGCCAAGCTGCCGGAGCCGTCCAAAATCGAGGAAATCCGGGAGCCGGTGATTGCAACGACGATCTTCGTGCCACAGGAGTACGTCGGTCCGGTGATCACCCTGTGCACGCAGAAGCGCGGCGCGCAGACGAATATGCACTACTCGGCGCGCCACGTGGTGCTGTCCTACGATCTGCCGTTGAACGAGGTCGTGCTCGACTTCTTCGATCGGCTGAAGTCGATCACGCGGGGCTACGGTTCGCTCGATTACGATTTCAAGGAATACCGTGCGGCCGACATGGTCCGGCTCGACGTCCTGGTGAACGGCGAGCGCGTCGACGCGCTTTCCAGCATGGTGCACCGTTCGGCTGCGCAGAGCCGCGGACGCGACCTGGTCTCGCGTCTGCGTGGGCTGATCCCGAGGCAGATGTTCGACGTGGCCATACAGGCGGCAATCGGTTCCCATATCGTTGCGCGCGAGAACGTGAAGGCGCTGCGCAAGAACGTGCTATCGAAGTGCTACGGGGGCGACGTGACGCGCAAGAAGAAGCTGCTTGAAAAGCAAAAAGAAGGGAAGAAACGCATGAAGCAGGTCGGATCCGTAGAGATACCGCAGGAAGCGTTCCTCGCCGTACTGCAGATGGGCGACAAGTGAACTTCGCCCTGTTCCTGTTCCTCTTGCTCGTGGTGACGGGCGCGGTCTGGGCGCTCGAGATCGCCTGGCTGCGCAAGAAGCGTCCCGAGAACGCGCGCCAGCCGTGGTGGATCGAGTACTCCGTCAGCTTCTTTCCGGTCATCCTGGTCGTCTTCCTGCTGCGCTCGTTCGTCGTGGAGCCGTTCAAGATCCCGTCCGGATCCATGATCCCGACGCTGCAGATCGGCGACTTCATCCTGGTGAACAAGTTCGCCTACGGCATCAGGCTTCCTATCATCAATGAGAAGGTCATACCGATCGGGGAGCCGCGGCGCGGCGATGTCATGGTGTTTCGGTATCCGGACGACCCCTCGCTCGACTACATCAAGCGCGTCGTCGGACTGCCTGGAGACCGGGTCGAGTACCGCGACAAGCGACTCATCGTCAACGGCCATCCAATCCCGGAGCGCCAGATCAGCGACTACCTTTCGAAAGACACGATGCAGTACTACAGTCGCTACCTCGAGAAGCTGGACGGCGTCGAGCATCAGATCCTGATCGACAACAACGCGCCGGCCTTCGTGCCGCAGGTCAAGACGGTCCCCTTCTCGCAGGATTGCAACTACAATTCCGACAGCCTGGTGTGCAAGGTACCGGCCGGCCACTATTTCATGATGGGCGACAACCGGGACAATTCGAGCGACAGCCGGGTCTGGGGCTTCGTGCCCGAGGCGAACATCATCGGCAAGGCGTTCTTCATCTGGCTGAACCTGAACGACCTGAGCCGTTTCGGCACCTTTCGATAACGCTCGCGCTGGGAGGACTGATGCGCAACAGACAATACGGTCTTACCTTGAGTGGCCTGATATTCGGGTCCATCGTGATTGTCCTGCTCGTGCTTCTCGGGCTCAAACTTGTGCCGCAGTACATCGAGTATTTCACGGCCGTTAAAGCCATCAACGCCGTCGCCAAGGACAACCCGGACGGAACGCCGGCGGAAGTCCGCAGGGCGTTCGAGCTTCGTGAGGCAGTGGATGACATTCCGTCGCTCAAGCCCAGCGACCTGGACATCACCAAGGAAGGCGGCCAGAACGTCATCTCGTTCGCGTATCGCAAGGAAGTGCCGCTGGTCGCGAATGTCGGGCTGTATATCGACTTCCAGGCCTCGACGAGAGGACACTAGCTTCCCTTGACCCGGACTGCGTCGCTCGAGAGCCGGCTCGGCTACCAATTTCGCCGCGTAGCGCTCCTGCAGCAGGCGCTGACGCATCGCAGCTACGGAGCACCGCACAACGAGCGACTCGAGTTCCTGGGCGACGGGGTGCTCGGTTGTGTAATCGCCGAGCAGCTGCATGGGCGGTTCGCCGACCTGGCCGAAGGCGATCTGACGCGTCTGCGTGCCAACCTGGTGCGCGAAGAAGCGCTCGCGGGTCTTGCACGGACGCTCGGCCTGCCCGAGGCCTTGCGCCTGGGAGACGCAGAGCTGAGTGCGGGCCGCGACCGACGCCCCTCCATCCTGGCGGATGCGCTCGAAGCGGTCTTCGGCGCGGTATTCCTGGACGGCGGCTACGAGGCCGCGCGCGCGGTGATTCTGCGCACTTACGGCGCGGCGCTCAGCGATCTCGACCCGCGCGCGGCAGGCAAGGACCCGAAAACCCGGCTGCAAGAGTTGATGCAGGGCCAGCGCCGTCCGCTGCCGGAATACCATCTGCTCACCGTTCGCGGAGCCGCGCACGAGCAGACTTTCGAGGTGGAATGCGTGCTCGCCGATAAGGGCTTACGGGCCGTCGGCAGCGGGACGAGCCGGCAGCGCGCGGAGCAGCGCGCCGCCGAGGCGCTGCTTGCGGACATGGTCAAGTGAGCGTGTTCCGCTGCGGGACGATAGCGATCGTCGGCCGCCCGAATACGGGAAAATCGACGCTGCTCAACCGGCTGGTTGGGGAAAAGCTGTCGATCGTATCCCCGAAGGCGCAGACGACCCGGCATGTCGTTACCGGGATCCTGAACGAGCCGGAATGCCAGTTCGTGTTCCTCGACGCACCGGGCTTGCAGGCGCGCGAGCGTGAGACCTTGCATCGCATGCTCAACCGCAGAGCGCTGGAGATCCTGCGCAGCTCGGATATCGTCGTATTCGTTGTCGAGGCGGGACGCCTCGGCGCCGAAGACCGCATGGTTCTGGCGCACATTCCGCGGGAACGGAAGACCATTGCCGTCGTGAACAAGGTCGACCGCATGCGCCAGGCGAGCGAGTTGCTTCCATTCCTCGATCGGCTCGCACGCGAACGCGATTTCCATGCCATCGTCCCGGTGAGCGCCAAGACCGGGAAAAATATACCGGAGTTGCTACGCGTGCTGCGCGCGGAGCTGCCCGAGGCGCCCCGCATGTTCCCTCCGGAGCAGCTCACCGACCGCGACGAGCGCTTCTTCGCTGCCGAGCTGCTGCGCGAGAAGCTGTTCCAGCAGCTAGGCGAAGAGTTGCCGTATCGTTGCGAGGTGCTGGTGGAGAGCTTCCGCGAGGAGGGCAGGTTGCGCCGCGTCGAGGCGACGATCCTGGTGGACAAGGAGAGCCAGAAGGGCATCGTGGTCGGCGCCGGGGGAGCGCGCCTAAAACGCATCGCCGAGGCCGCGCGCAAGGATATGGAGCGGCTCTTCGGCGGCAAGGTGTACCTTGGCGTCTGGGTCAAGGTAAGGCGCGGCTGGAGCGACAATGAGCGCGTACTGCGTCAACTGGGCTATGGGAACTGAGAAATGAGCAGGCGTCGCGCGGACCAGGAGCCGGGCTACGTGCTGCACGCCTACGCGTACAAGGAGACGAGCCTCATCGTCGAGGCGTTCACTCGCCGCCTGGGCAGGGTCGCGCTGCTGGCACGCGGCGCGCGGCGCCCCCGCTCCGCCACGCGCGGTCTGCTGCTCGCGTTCCACCCCTTGCGACTGAGCTGGAGCGGCTCGGCCGAGCTCGGCACCCTGATCTCGGTGGAATGGTCGGGTGGGATGGCAGCCCTCAGCGGGCTCGCGCTCATGTGCGGGTTTTACCTGAACGAGCTGCTACTCAAATTGCTGCCGCGCGAAGATGCGCATGAGCAACTCTTCGATGCGTACACCGAGAGCCTCGCGCAGCTCGGCGCTGGCCGGCAGCACGCGTCCGTTCTGCGCGGATTCGAACGTCGCCTACTCGCCGAGCTCGGCTATGCGCCCTTGCTCGAGCGTGACGCCGCCAGCGGCGCACCCGTCGATCCGGAGCGGCGCTACGTGTACGAGCTCGATCGCGGCCCGGTGCCGGCGAACGGATTCGCGGCGCGCGACGCGGCAGGAGACGAACTGATCGTCAGCGGACGCACGCTTCTTGACCTTGCGCACGACGACTACGAACGGCAGCAGACACGAGAGGAAGCGCGCGCGCTGTTGCGCACCCTGATCGCGCAGCGGCTCGGCGGACAATCGCTGCACACGCGCACGGTGCTTAGGGAGCTTCAGGACCTGTGATCGAACTGGGCGTGAACATCGACCACGTTGCGACCGTGCGCCAGGCCAGGCGCACCTACGAGCCCGACCCGGTATGGGCGGCGGTCGAGGCGCATCTCGGAGGCGCAGACGGCATCACCGTGCATCTGCGCGAGGATCGTCGCCACATCCAGGACGAGGACGTGCGCCGGCTGCGCGAGCTCACGCACATCAAGCTGAATCTGGAAATGGCGGCGACCGACGAAATGGTCGGCATTGCGTGCGCGATCAAGCCGGAAATGGCGATGTTGGTTCCGGAAGGGCGCCGCGAGATCACCACGGAAGGAGGTCTCGATATTGCGGCGGACGAGGCCCGGCTGAAGCGCGCGGTGGCGCGGCTGAGCGATGCGGGCATCGTGGTTTCGGTGTTCATCGACGCGGACCGGCGGCAAATCGAATCCGCGGCGAGAATCGGCGCGGCGGTGTGCGAGGTCCACACCGGCCCTTACGCGCATGCTTTTCACTCAAAGGGCCGTGACCCGGAAAGTCCGGCGGTCCTCGCCGAGCTCGCGAAGCTCAAGGACGCGGGCGAGGCGATCCGTGCCCTCGGCATGCGCTTCAACGCGGGCCACGCGCTCAACTACTTCAATGTCGAGCCAGTGGCGAGGCTCAAAGGGGTGGGCGAACTGCACATCGGCCACGCCATCGTCAGCCGTGCACTGTTCGTCGGCATGCGCGAAGCGGTGCGCGAGATGAAGAGACTCATCGTCGAGGCATCGCGGGCGGCGGCTAGATGATATACGGTGTCGGCACCGACATCGTCGAGATCGCCCGCGTCGCGCGCGTCCTGACCCGTTATGGCGAGCGCTTCGCGGAACGAATCCTTTGTCCGCCGGAGCTCGTCCGGTTCCGGGCCCACCGCAAGCCGGTGGCCTATCTCGCGAAGCGGTTTGCCGCCAAGGAAGCGTTCACGAAAGCCCTCGGCACCGGAATCCACGCGCCGGCGAACTGGCACGGCGTCTGGATTGTGAACCTGCGCTCGGGACAGCCCGCGCTCGAGTTCACGGCGGCGCTGGCGACGCTGCTGCAGCAGCGTGGCGTGGGGCGCGCACACGTCTCGCTCTCGGACGAGCGCGAGTTTGCCAGTGCTACGGTGATCCTGGAGCGCAAGGCTTGAGCACTGGCCTCGGTCCTGCGGTCATCGACTTGGAGGGTACGACGCTGACGGCGGCCGAGCGCGTTCGCCTCCAGCACCCGGCCGCGGGGGGCGTGATCCTGTTCAGTCGGAACTACCGGGACCCCGTGCAATTGCGGGGCCTCGTCGGCGAGATTCGCGCGCTGCGGCCGGATCTTCTGTTGTGCGTCGACCAGGAAGGGGGCAGGGTGCAGCGCTTTCGGGACGGATTCACCGCGCTGCCCCCGATGCGCCGTCTGGGAGAATTGTGGGACCGCGACACAAGTTCCGCACGCGCGGCGGCGCGCGCCGCGGGACTGGTGATCGCTGCCGAGCTCGTCGAGCAGGGAATGGATTTCAGCTTTGCGCCGGTGCTCGATCTGGACTACGGTGCGAGCACGGTGATCGGCGACCGGGCGTTCCACGCGGATCCGGAGGCGGTCGGTCAACTGGCCGCGGCATTCATCCGCGGACTCGCGGAAGCCGGCATGGCGGCGGTCGGAAAGCATTTCCCCGGCCATGGCTACGTCCAGGCCGACTCGCACGTCGACTTGCCGCGCGACGACCGCCCCCTGGCGGACATCCTTGCGCGCGACGTGCCGCCCTATCGCGCGGCCATTGCCGCGGGGCTGGCGGCAGTGATGCCTGCACACGTGGTCTACACGCGAGCGGATGCACGGCCGGCCGGCTACTCCGCCTATTGGCTGCGCGAGGTCCTGCGCGGACGGCTGGGCTTCGACGGACTGATCTTCAGCGACGACCTGTCGATGCAGGGCGCGACGAGCGTCGGCGGCGTTGCCGAACGCGCTCGGCTCGCACTGCGGGCCGGCTGCGATATGGTGCTGCTATGCAACGATGCGCCCGGACAGGACGCACTGCTCGAATCATTGCGTGACGCGCAGAGCGTCCCGGCCGCGCGCGTCGCGCGCATGCGTGCAAAGGGCGCCCACCCCGGGCTGGAGATTGCGTACGAGGACGCCCGTGCCCTCGTGCGGGGGCTGGCCTAGCGCGGCCAGGCGTGAGTCAGGCGCGCTCGACGTAGCTGCCGTCGTTCGTATTGACCTTGATGCGCTCGCCCTGGCTCACAAATGGCGGAACCTGCACCGTGATGCCAGTCTCCATGACGGCCGGCTTGAAAGTGGTGGTCGCGGTCGCATTCTTGATGCTGGGATCGGTCTGCAAGACCGTGAGGACGACGGAAGGCGGCAGTTCGATGCCGATCGCGCGCCCGCTGTAGAAGTTGATCTGCACGTCGG
>Ga0153915_10004799_pt1 | contig 12517 bp, 8 predicted proteins | sample Opewatmetagenome_2_FD_107003 | JGI IMG/M metagenome (GOLD analysis project Ga0153915, IMG submission 107003) | Freshwater wetland microbial communities from Ohio, USA - Open water 3 Core 3 Depth 3 metaG | ecosystem: Environmental > Aquatic > Freshwater > Wetlands | place: USA: Ohio, Lake Erie... | reverse complement strand
AGAAACAGATTGAAGAAATCAAGAATCTGCTTTCTCAAAAGCAGCTCGAAGCAAAAGCATTAAAAACTCAAGCCGTTAAACTTGGCGATAAAGTCGAGAATTTTATTAACGGCTACCATGCGGGCGAACCGCAAAAATTAATCGATTACGGTCTTGAACCCAAAAAACAGTATGTAAAAAAACTAGCTCCCTCAACAAAACTTTTAATCACCATTCAAGACGATACCGACGGTGTAGGATTTATTCTTACAACTACAGCCGATCCAGACGCCGAAATGTACGAATGGCAAAAAGGTTTGGGAGCGGATGCAGCTAAGACCGATATTATTCCAACTATGACTTTATTGAAAACTACAAAGAAAATATCCTTCGTGGACGATGAAGTTCCGAAAGGAGTGAGAGTTTTTTATAAAGTGCGTGGTGTTAACGGTAAAGGCGATGGTCCGTGGAGCGAACCGGTAAGCAGGGTGCAGTAAAGGATGGAAAATGTAAAATGTGAGAAGTAAAATTTAATCGGGCGGGTTTACAAAAAAATTGAACTCGCCCGGTGAATAAAAGCATTGATATAAATTCAATATTATGTTATGAGTATGGATTATGTAAGAAAAGAATAAGGAGTAGAATTAATAAACGTTTTTCAGATTTATTATTTGGAAGAGAAATAAAAGTTAAGCTTAGTGGGGATTTATTATTATGGAAAATATTGGAATTAAAACACTTGTTCATCAATATGTGATAACGAAAAGAAAATATCTGTCGTCAATAAATTCGAATTTGTTCCTAAATAAAGATAATAAATCAAGAAACATAAGATTCTTTTTAGTATCAGCAATTATCTCTTTAGTAATAATAAGTTGCAATGACCCTTCTCCATATCCGGAAGATGCGAAATTTCAGAAATTAGTTTTCAGCGATAGCACATTTCAAAAGATTTCTCAAATAAATCCCAAAATAGTGAACGTATTTATAGATGTATCAATGTCTAACGCTGGGTTTGTTAGTGAGCCGAATTCGGATTTTTTAAATAGTATAAGAGAGATATGTTCCATAGTAAGTCCGGATACAAGAATTAGATTTTACGCATTTGGTACAAAACTTACACTTGTTGGGGAAAAGACTAAAGCGTCGTTGGATTATTTCCAGAATGAAGCAAATTATAATAACTCTGAAACAAGATTTGACATAGTATTGGATAAGATAAAATCTTCTTCGGATAATGAGATCAATCTTATTTTCACGGATGGAATCCATTCAGAAAACAAGGCAACATCAAATACATATGTTGAATTAGCAGCTCAAATAAGGAAATATGTTAGAGAAGGTAATTTATTTGGGCTAATGGGAAAGAAAGGTATTTTTTCAGGCGAGTATTATCCTGAATCTATTAGGGGATCTTTTCATTATAAAGGTTTAAGACCTTATTACTGTTTTATTTTTGGATATAGGTGTCAAACAGATTTTATAAAGACACATATTATGGATGAATGGGATAATTATTTCCTTTTATTCCCTGCCGCAATTTCGAGTATGAAAACCGATTTTTATGTAAACAATGTCGGGGTCGACGAATCGATGGTAAAAGATAATACGTTATTACTTAAAAATGATAATGAGGTTGACACATTTAAGATACCCATAACAATAAGATCAGAGGACTTCCGGTTTTGGGATTTGTATAATATCGAGTCAACGATGGAGATGAAAAGAGTTAATATTTATTATCAATTCGAAAAGGATTCGATGGAAATTATCAAAGATAAAATTATCACAAAAGAAACTAATATCAATGTTGTTAAAGCAGAAAAAAATGATTTACTGCTTAATGTGAATTATATACCTGAGAAAAACGATGGTATGACAATTTATAGATTGAGGATAACACCAAAAATACCGAATTGGATTAACGAATGGTCGAGCGATTACGACGGCAATTATGAGCATGTTTCTAAAACATATGCTCTTAAAAGTTTTACTCATAATCTTTTAAAAATAACAAATGATAATCAATTTACTCTATTCAGTATCTATTTTATTCTTTAATGGAGGAATATATGGGCAAATGGATTTTTCTGTTCTTTGAACCGCGTAATAATTTTCGTGAATGGCAAAATGAGTTTACTACATTATGGTTATTGACGTTCTTTTTGGGAATGGGAATGATTTATGTTTATTACTTTTTTATACCTTTTTCGATTGGAAAAAATCGAGTGTATTATTGGAAATTCGGAATAGGAGTAACTCTAGTATATATCGTAATGCTTTTCCTATATCTTCATTTTGTTAATCCTATCACCGGTTCAACTTGGCAGGATGCGTTTACGGCTTCCATAATGCTTGGCATTTGGTTGTTTGTGATTTGGTATTTACTTGTGTCTACAATTATAAGATATATGGGAAGTATGATTAAAAATATAAATAACGGTTTTTTACATAAAAAAAGAATTCCATGGTGAAATTCAGGGGAGATGAAAAATGTTAGAAAAGTTATTTGTTATTGGAATTGGCGGTACCGGTGCAAAAACCATGGAAGCATTTGTATACCTTTGTGCAATAGGCCTTGGACCAAAAAAAGCAGATTTGTTTTTAATTGATATTGATACACATAACGGCAATTTGACAAGAACAAGAGAAATAATTGAAAAATATATATGTATAAGGAAGAAGTTAAGTGATGAAAATAAGAATGACTCCCATTACTTTTTTACTGATATAAGGCTTATCAATTCAGAACCGTGGTCACCATTAGCCAACAAAAATCTAGCAAAAAATACTTTGGGAAGTTTTCTTGATCAATATCCGCCAAGTCCGGACAGGAACTATGATTTATTACGAGACGTACTATTTAGTAAAGAAGAGTTAGAAGTAAAACTAGACACTGGATGTAAAGCACATCCGAATATAGGATCATTTCTGCTGGCAACCATTTTTGACGATGATGGATTTGTAAAAGCATTGCATGAAACATTAGTTGGTGAAGGAGATTCGGGAGTATTCATCTTTAACTCGATTTTTGGAGGAACCGGGGCTGCGGGTGGGCCTGTTATTATTAAAGGTATTAGCGACATGTTTATGCCAACAAAAAAGGAAGGTGATGAAAAAGGATTAAGTAGGAAACCAATCGGCGCAAGTGTCTTTATGCCTTATTTTACAGTCCCTAAGTCTGGTGAAACCGATGAGTTGTTAAGAATTAAATCGGAAACTTTTGCATTAAATGCCGCCGCGGCTTTACCATTTTATAAAGATTCGGTGCCGGCAGATTATATTTACATTTTAGGCGATCGGGAAGGACCAACTTTAAAAAAATATGCAGCCGGAAGTGACGAGCAATGCAACGATGCCCATATGTTGGAATTCTTAGGTGCTCTATATACAACTCATTTTTGCAAGCAAAATTATGATATGAGCAAACCTTTACAAACTAATTTTAGACTTATTGGTTTAGGAAACGACTCACCGGATGATTTAGGAATCTATTTTGAAGATTTACCAAAATTAACATTTAGAAATGATTCTGTTTTGAAGAAGGAACTCATCAATTTTCAGATATTTAACATTTTTTATCGCCACTTTTATTCACAAATATCAGTGAAACAAAACATTAGATCATTTGTTTGGTTGTCGGGACTAATCAAGGATGGGTTCTCATTACAAGACAATGTATTAAATGATATGGTTATTTTCCTAGAAGGGTATTCAAAATGGATGCAGCAAATGAATACAAATGTTGCTTCTCTAAAAATATTTAATGATTTGTCAAGAATCGATATTATGTTGGATTCGCAAAATGTACTTGAGGAGTGTGTGAATATTGATAATATTAATAAATATCTCAATGTCCAGAAGATAAGCAAATCAGGTAATGCTATAACCGATTTATTTAATCTATTACATAATGGCATAAATAAATTGATTGATAAAAATAAATTGTTGGGGGGTGAATAATGAGAAGGAATTCATTTCCAAGAGAAAAGAATAGCGATGGTAATATTACAATTACTCTTGGACAGCGGGGAAATATTTTTGATTGCGGGGGAACGTTATTCAGTACCCAACTTGAAATCAAATCCAATATAGATGTTATTCATTCACTACCTTCGGTTTATGCTCCCCTTTATATCTATGCAGGAGCTTGTAAATCAACATATCCTAATAGTGAATACTTGTTTTCTCAACTACTGGATTTGTTTGAAATTATCTTTAACCATAACAATATGCCTGTTGCTTTGACAAAATCCAATAACATCAATATGAACGAGGCATATAAGGAAGAAGAAAACAGTAAAACAAAAAATCCGTTCTTGCTTGCAGTAAAAATGCTTAATCCGGCTAAGGATAAATTTCCTAATTATAATTTAATCATTTGTGAGTTTGACGGGAGGGAAGAAGTGATTGGAATGACTTCTCCTTTTACTTTGCTTTGCCCATCATCGAATATTACAAATACTCATTTCTACAGGAAAAATCCTAATTATTTTCACAAAACAACACCTCTTGAAAAAAGAAGCGACGAATTTATTTCTTATATGTCCGAACTATTGGATCAAATTAATTTATCTGGGGTTGTGACCGATGAGAATTCAAAATTATCTTCATTCAGAAGTTTCCTTAAAGGTAAACTTGACCAGATAAAAGATACTCAAAAGATTACTCCGCTTACAGCAAAGGATTATGCGGCTACTCCTTTTATAACTATAAATTTCAAAGAAGGAGAAATATCAAAAGAGATAGTGCTTAAAAATCTTGCAAAATCCGACGATGTAAGGAGTCCTTATAAAATATTATCAACTAAGGAATTATCTGCCGACAAAAAAACACCGCTTGTTTTAAAGACCGGCTTAAATGGTAGATATTTCAACGAATATAATTTCCCGGATAATTATAAAATAGAAGGAAATGGAACGGATGTTCTGCCAATATATAATTATACATACAACTGGCTGAATCCGTTGACGGATTTTCTAGAATCGGAATTGCTGATTCTAGATTATGAAGTCAATAAAGAGTTTTTAAGGATGGGTAAGAAAAGAGAAGGTATAAAAAGATGTTTTCTGCCGTTGAAGCCGAAATTCTTCGAGTATTTTACCAACGAAGATGTTAATAAATATTTTGAAATTGAAATGCTCGGCAGCGGAAAAGAGTGGAAGGTAAGATTGACAATTCCGGTTAGCGATAAAAATATTAATGCGCTTCAATTCGAGAAGATTTATACAATGAATGACAGGAAACCGACTGATACAATAGGGACAGTGTTGGAACTAAGAGGAGATGACTGCCCATATTTAGCTTTTTGGCCTTCGCTTAAAAGTCCAAAGTGGGAAGATTATTATGTCTTTGTTTATAATACGTCGGATTACAAACTGCAAATAGATAGTCCCAAAGTAAAGCAATCGGAAGCTGTAAGTGTTGAAAGGGAAAGGGCAGTAATAATAAATAAATACAAAATGGAGTTCCCCGAGTATCTTCAAGTAGTTTTATCTAATTATGCAGAAGAACATCATGCTTTGATTTGTCCGTTTACAAACAAAATAGTAGACACTTTTGCAGATACGGACAATGTATACGTTAGTATTGATTTTGGAACAACTAATACAAATGTAGGAGTTCACATTCCGCCTAATGTTGCAGGAATATGGTCATTTGATAATTCATCTTTACTTCAATTTACATACGATGATAATACTATAAAGGAAGAATGGTCAAAAAATAAGGTTGAAGATTTCTCTAAGCTGATTAGGACATATTTTATTCCCGAACAGGTCAGTTTTGAAAAGGTAGGAAAAAACCCTAAGAACAAAATTGCCCAAATCCCTTTTGGCTCTTTATTGCTTGAATTAAGAGACAGCACCAAATTAGAAAACAAACATGCTCTTTGTAATCTTAATATCCCGTTTTTTACGGAATATGGGGAAATGGATAACACTCAGTTAGCTTTTGAGTTTAAATGGGGTAAGAAAAATGACTATATCAACAAATTTCTTGAAGAAGTTTTAATTCTTACCAAATCTCATTTAATTGGAAATGGAGTTGATATTTCAAAAACAGTTTTATTAACTGCTTATCCGATGGTTTATTCAAGTACGGAAGCGGGAAAGATTAACACTGTCTGGGAAAATCTTCGAAAACAATTTGGATTCAAAGGACATAGATGGCTGGATGAAGGTTCTGCTTCAAAGTTATTTTTTTCAAAGGAAACCGGGCATAATATAAATTTATCAAAAGATACATATTTAACTCTGGATATCGGCGGCGGTACAACCGATTATTGTATTACAAGCGGGGGAAAAATAAGAGTTGCAGATTCCTTATTACTTGGCGGAAGGGATATTATAGGATGGTTTGACATGGGAGCTGAAAATCCGTTGGAAGCAGCAAGGAATCCGATTGTTAGATTTATTGAAAATAAAATTTATTCAGGGAAATTTGAACGACATATCGATTATCAGAAGAATATTAATTCACAGCTTAAATTTAGACATGCGGTCAATTCTCCCTACTATTCTGGATTTGAGAATTTGGTTTTATCGAACCCTGATTTTGCATTCTCCAAAATCATCATAGGGTATTTCTTTGTTTCGGTATTTTATTATTTAGGACAATTGTTCAAAACGAAGAAGGAATTAAATTCATCTCTTCCATCATTGGTATGTATAGGCGGGAACTCATCAAAATTTTTAGACTGGCTTGTTTCAACGGAATGGGAAAATTCGATTTCCAAACATCTTGTTTGTAATCTATTTAACGATTTTTTTATGACAGGATATGGGCACGAAAGTAAAATTGATAATTCTTGCCAAATTTATAAATCAAATCAGCCCAAGAATGAAGTCGTTTTGGGTCTTTTACTTGCCCCACCGATGGAAAAGGAATTTAAAGATGTATACAAGAATAGGTATTGTTTATATGGAGATTCTTTTAAAATAGGGAATAAGCAAGTTTCTGACTCGGAAGAGCAGATAAGAGAAACCGAAAACAATAATGATGGGAGTAAAAATCTAAAAATAGAAAAAGGAAGTATTACCGACCTTTCATTAGTCGAACCGGAAAGAAGTAATTTCTATCGACTGAATAAGAAATTTCTAAGTTCTCTAGAAGATTTGGAATTATTTGCCGATATACACAAATCAGAACAGTCAAGAGAATACTTCAATACCATCAAAGGTTTTTTACTTAGTTATGACGATTATACAAACATTTTAAGGAATGAAATAGAACTTTATGTAAAAGATGCTTCCGAGGAGATAAGTACACCGTTATTTATTCTACTCGCAAGAGGAATGCTGCATAAAATTATTAGAAGCGCCAATGGTTTTATTAACTAAACATTCTAAAAAATGGTTTGTTAAAATCATACGGAAATGAAGATGGGAATAACGATAGATAGTCTAAATAATTCGATAAAAATTAATAATGCGTACCTAATTAAAAAATATGATAGCATACAAAAATCTATAGATAAACAAAGTTATGAAGTGAAGGAATATAAAAAGTATATAGAGTCGCTGGAGAAGCAAATGGCTGGGGAGCATCTTTTTAACATAGTTTTTTCCTTCATTGTAATAGGTCTGCTTGTTTTAATAATTATAAAATTGTTCTATAAAAAGAAGAAAAACATAAAAGAAGGGGATGCTTCTTTATTAAGTACTTCTGTTTCAAAAGAGCAATATGAGCAAATTTTAGAGGTTCTTGAAAAGATTGATAATAGATTAAGTCAAAATCGGGTTTCTGATAAAAATATAGATAATGATGTTAAGCACAAAGTTATTGAGGATACAAAAATAACTGAGAAAGAGACTCCAAATAAAGTAGAAGAAAAGACCGTTTTAGGAGATTATTTACAGTATGATAATGATGGATACTACATTGAAGTTTATAAGAGCGATAAGCCAACAAGTTTTTATGAAAGTAAATATGATGGAAAAACCAAAATCTCCGAAGTTAGTATCGCAAATAATATTAATATCAAATCTTCAGCTGCAAAATCTAGGTTAACCCCATTATTTGATGTCGAAGGGGATTACGGGGAAGCTATTCTAAAAATTCCTACAAAGGTTTTATGGAAAGGCAAAAAAGCAGAATTATTGGAACGCGGAAAAATTAAACTGGTAGACTAAAACTATGTCAGTTACACCAATATTATGGATAATAATTCCTGTACAGGTACTACTTCTTATTAGAGTAATTCTTTTGTGTGTAAAGATTTTAAACAATAGGATTAACTATGAAAGAATTAGAGAATTTATAACTTCGCCGAATTTTGATGAAAAAGTTGACGGATCAAGTATTCTTGGAAAAATTATTAGTATTGTTCGATCAAATGAAGCAAGAGGGAAAACGATAAACTACGAAGATCTATCAGATCTTATTTATAATGAAATAACCAAGACAGATTCTGTAATAAAAGCTTTGATTAACAGTGAAGTGATATTAGGATTAACAGGAACATTTTTTGGATTGATTATTGCATTATCAAACATTAGTCCCGGTAATATTTCAAAAGACTTGTCAGCCACCGACTTTATCAATTCGCTTATTGGACAAATGCAACCATTCTTAATGGGGTTAAGCACGGCGTTCTATGCAAGTTTCTGCGGCGTACTTTTCATGTTAATCGGAAATTTATTTTTTAGCTATTCCAATAATAGAAGAGAAAAAAATCTTAACGATACATTATTTGTTATAAGTAATGAATTGTTACCTTCTTTAGCATCGGCCAAACCCGAAGAAAGAATTTACCAATCTGTAGATCATTTTTCTGAGAAAGTTGAAATGTTAACCGAGAAAATTAGGGAATCGTTGTTTGACTTCAATTCTCGTTTTGAATTATTGATAAAAAAAACAACTGACTCGTTTAACACAACTCTTGATAAAATTCTTGATGAAAATAAGATAGCATTGAACTCTCAAATTACAAATCTTCAAACAAGTGCAAATTCCTTGGTAAGTATAAAAGACGAGATGATAAAAACTACTAATTCTATTATTACTTCTAACGAAAAACAATTTGTAGAAATATCAAATCTCCATACAAGAATAAGCGAGGAGAGTGATAGAACAACTGAAAAGATACATGTGTATGTTGAGGCACAATCAAAAATCGTTAGTTTATTTAACGGAGCAGGATCGATACAGGAGGAGATGATTACGAAATATTCCGAGCATTTCGAAAAACTTAAAAATGTTGGTGATAATGCAAGGGATATAATTGTAAATGTTGCGAATTCGTTAAATGGTATGATCGAAAAAACTAATAGACTGGTTTCCGAGCATTTCGATGCAATATCGAAGGAGTATGATAAACGTTTGTTGGAAACTATTACTGGCTTTAGCAATAAAGCTTTCGAGGTGTTTGAAAAATATGATAATAATACTATTAAACTAGATAGCCTTATAAATCAAACAGCCGAGAATGCTAATAAATTGGAACAAACACTATATTCAAATCTGGAACAGATTAGTGAAGGGATAAAAAATAATGTAGATAATCTTACTTCAAGTTTTTCCGAGAATTTATCACAACTTACACTTTTAAATAAGCAATTTCCTGAATTTCTAAATGGTATGGAAACAAATAATTCTTCTATAAAAGAGATCGTAAAGGGGTTTGACTCAATAATAGAAAAGTTTGAAGAAAATGTAAAAAAAGATGTTGCAGAATATTTTATTACTATTGAAAAAGCTACAGATGAGATCGAAAAACAGTTTAAAAAACTTGATACAGACTATTCTTCAATTGTAACTGAATTTAGAAGTTTTGCACGGGCACAGACATTGTCTATTGAAACAATTGACAGATTTAAAGAATCTGTAGATTTAATACTCGAGCCGATAAAACTTTTTAAAAATGCAGCCGACGAAGTACGATTAACATTTGATAATCTCGCTGGCGATTTTCTAGAAAAACAAAAGGAACTATTTGTAAAAATAACAAATCAGGATAGCACAAATATTAACATCGCGATGAGTGATCAAACCATTGAAAATTTTAAAGATATTATTAAGCAACAGGTAAAAGTAGCTTCTTCAGAAGTAGAAACAATAGTTAAAAAACCAAATAAAAAGTCTTTTATTAAGAAAAAAAATAAGGATAAAGAAGATCAAAAGGCAGAAATTCAACATCCTTTGAGTGTAGTTAAACCAGCTGAAATTAAAGAACAAAACTGGTTTACAAAAAAGGTATTTGGCTTTTTCGGATTTGAATCGATTATTCAAAACGATGATACTTTCTTAAAAAAAGATACTCTAGAAAAAAAAGAAAGAAACCAATAACATAAAAATAAAACTGAAAAATATAATGGGATATTGATTGAGTAGAAAACAAAACGAAGAAATTACTGTGTGGCCTGGTTATGTTGATGCAATGAGTATAAGCCTGTTTGTAATATTGTTGATTTTTGTTGTTGCATTTATTCGTTATCAATATTTGGGGTTTTTAATCGGCAAGGGGGAAAATGATATACAGACGTTGAAAAATGTATTTGAGCAAGAAAATTTCAAACTCAAAGATGGCAAGATTATCATTCAGGAAGAAGTTTTATTCGATTTTGATAGCTATGAATTGAAGAAATCTGGTGGGATGAGATTAAAAAAAATTGGTGAGAATCTTCAAAAATTTTTATTAGCCGATAACAAAAAAAAATTTTCTATAATAGTTGAAGGACATACGGATACCTATGGATCATACGATTATAACCTTCAACTTTCATTTAAGCGTGCTAAAGCTGTAACCGATTTATGGAAAAAAGAATTAAGCTTTGGGACAGAAGAAGATAAATCTATAGATCTTCTACCAGCTGGATACGGAGAAACAAGATTATATACTATTACTAAAGATAATATAAAAGAACCTTCCAATAGGAGAATAGAAATTAGGATAGTTCCTAAGTTTGATGCAATGTTGGAAGGATGGATAAAATAAGTTGTAAAATGGAGTTTTGCATGAAGATAATTATTGCTACTGTAATTAACCTATTAGCATGGATTTTTGTAGTGATAAATATTTTAGTGATATTCTTTTTATCCGCTGAGGTAGAAGACTTGTGGGTTAGATTATTATTCATTTCCAGTATGGTTATTCAGATTCCTTTTTTCTATACGCATCTAAAATCAATTTTGAGACAATTGACAATCGTGGACAAGCAGATGCCAACAGAATCATTACTCCTTGTTGGTTTTGTTTTAACTTCAATTTCTAATCTTATTGTTAGCATTTCTTATGATAAATGTGCAGGAGTTTTTTATAGCTATTTTGGATTCTTTTTATCAGTTGTAATTGTTGGTTGGATACTATGGATTAGTTCTTTGTTTTTTAATCGTGACTTCCCAAATGATTATAGATTAAAATTTACTCTTATTTTATACTTTCTTGGAATATTCATTTCCCTATCAAATATTCTATCAATTACAATAGGGATTTATGATAAGGCTAATGATCATATGACATTATATTATGATAATATAACAACATCAGTTAAAAATGGTAATCCTTATTTACCGCTTAAAAATAATGTGTTTATTTGTGATAAAGATACAATTTTGATTAATTCTCTGAATAAATGGATATGGTTTGATGAAGGCTCCAGTTTAATAAAAATAAAAGATACTGGTGAGAAGGATTATATAATTCAAAAAAGAATTTGTATGATTAAAGAAAAACCCGAAAAGTATGGTTATGATAAAAAGTTAAGTAATATTCCAGAAGCTATGCAACAAGCAAATTTTAAATACCTTAATTGTCTTGTTAAGTTATTGGATAGTATTTCAACAACAGGATTTAACAGAATGAGAATATCTTTAATAGGACACACCGATAATGAACCGCTAAGTGAGAAAGGTACAAGATACAAATCCAATTATGAATTATCTCTTTCAAGAATCCAAGCAGTTCAACAATATTTACAGGATAACATATCTGAGTGCAATATAGAATGGTCTTTAATCCCTCGTTCTAATGAGAATTATTTTCAATTTACACAAAAGAATATTCCTCCCGACTATTGTGTAGATCGAAGATCTGTTGAGATATATTTAGAATATATACCGAATCATTATTCTGCTAATATGATGAAATCATATAAAGTAAAGAACAATTTTACACTAATAGATTATGCATATTTTATGATGTACACTATTACAACAACCGGATATGGTGATATAAAACCTGTTGATTCATATATAAAGTTTGTCGTCTCGATTGCTAATATATATGAACTGATATTTGTTGTCGTTTTTTTCAATGTGTTGTTATCTCGAAAAAATGAAATGGCCTAAAATATTTCATTAAAAAAGGATATTGTTTTCCTATTTATACACTTAATTTATTATATCTATATAGGAATAATTTCACAATGTCAAAGAGAATAATTTATAAAAGAAGATACCCTGTAGATGATAAAAAATGATCTTACCCCTAAAATTGCAACAAAAAGTTAAGCAACCTTTTTGTTAATTATTCCATTGTTCTTTTCTTCAAACTCCACCGGCGATAAATAACCGATTGTTGAATGAAGTCTTACTCGGT
>Ga0153915_10004798_pt1 | contig 12517 bp, 9 predicted proteins | sample Opewatmetagenome_2_FD_107003 | JGI IMG/M metagenome (GOLD analysis project Ga0153915, IMG submission 107003) | Freshwater wetland microbial communities from Ohio, USA - Open water 3 Core 3 Depth 3 metaG | ecosystem: Environmental > Aquatic > Freshwater > Wetlands | place: USA: Ohio, Lake Erie... | reverse complement strand
GGGAAGTGGTGGAGACCATGCACCGGACCCATATGGGCGTAGATCAGGACTATCATAACCTTATGCAGCAGGCTTCCCGCACTGCCCTGGCTGACGGCTGGGGCGGCAGTATGCTGGGTACCGAGCTTCAGGATGTCCTGTTCGGGACTCCAGCCCCTGTTCTTAGCCAGATTAATTTAGGGGTTTTACAAAAGGAAGATGTCAATATTATTATTCACGGCCACGAGCCCGCTTTAGCCGAGATCCTGGCAGTCGTTTCTCAGGACCCCGAAATCCTGGCTTATGCCCGCTCTAAGGGGGCCCGCGGCATCAACCTGGTCGGCATGTGCTGCACCGCCAATGAAATCTTGATGCGCCATGGGATTCCCATCGGCGGGAATTTCTTGCAGCAGGAACTGGCTATCGTCACCGGTGCTGTTGAAGCCATGATCGTGGATGTCCAGTGCATCATGCAGGGCCTTACCGATGTCGCCCAGTGCTACCATACCCAAATTATCACTACCGATGAGAGAGCTCATATTCCCGGCTCGACTTACATTCATTTTGATGAGCTGAATGCCGTGGAAACGGCTAAGACCCTTATTAGAGTCGCCGCCGATAATTTCCCGAACCGGGGGCAGAATGTCCGTATCCCCAAGCAAAAATCCGATATGATCGCCGGATTCAGTCATGAGACCATCACCTATTTGCTGGGCGGTCTCTTCCGGGCTTCATATCGGCCTTTGAATGATAATATCATCAACGGGCGTATCCGCGGTGTGGCCGGGGTAGTCGGCTGCAATAATCCCCGCGTGACTCACGATAATGTCCATGTCACTCTGGTCAAAGAGCTTATTAAGAATGATGTCCTGGTCTTGCAGACCGGGTGTAGTGCTATGGCTACCGCCAAAGCCGGCTTAATGGTCCCTGAAGCCTCTCAATTCTGCGGTGAAGGACTGGCTTCGGTTTGCGAAGCCGTAGGAATCCCGCCGGTTTTGCACCTTGGTTCCTGTGTGGATAACTGTCGTATCCTGACGGCCGCTACAGCTATGGTTAAGGAAGGCGGCCTCGGCGATGATATCTCCGATCTTCCCGTCGCCGGTTGTGCTCCAGAATGGATGAGTGAAAAAGCCGTCGCTATCGGTCAGTATTTTGTGGCTTCCGGCGTCTATACGGTCTTCGGAGTTACCTGGCCCACTGTCGGCTCCCGTGAACTGACTGATTATTTGTTTCAAGATTTCGAAAAAATGTATGGCGGAAAATGGGGCTTTGAGACCGATCCTGTACAAATGGCCCGTTTGATGATCGCCCATATCGATCAAAAGCGCAAAGCCCTGGGTATCGATAAAGCCCGCGAAAGAGTCCTTTATGATATGGCTATGCGCCGGGATTTGGAGAAATAGTAGTGTCGATTGGCGGGGGAAATATACATGTCTAAAATAATTGCAAGCGCAGCCATCCGGGGGGCCTACAAAATTATCGAACAGGCCGAATCTCAATGGCAGCAAGCCGTAGATCAACATGGCTTGAATGAGCCGGTCGGTTTTCCCAATACCGCCTATTATCTGCCTGTGATCTATGGTATGCTGGGGGCCAGAGTGGAAAAACTGGCGGATATGGAGGCTATTCTGAAAAAGTGCCGCCGCCTTCTTCCTCCTCCCGTAAAAGCCGAACACCCTCTGCCTTACCTGGCTCCTGCCCTGGATGCCGGCATGGCCACCTTATTTGCCCAGGAAATTATCGAAGCTATTCGCTACCTGGAACAGCCCGGCTTTTATACCCAGAAAGAAGAGGTTGCGGATCATAATATCTGGCTGGGCGCAGCCGATGATGTCATTTTAAGAAAAAGAGGGGTGGAGTTCGTGGATGGCACGGCTCCCGGTTTTGCGGCCATCCTGGGCGCGGCGCCTTCCCCCGAGATTGCCGCTAAAATTGCTCGTGAGCTTCAGCAAAAGAACCTGTATGTCTTTATGTCAGCTGATTATAACGGTCAGAAATTTTCTGAGCAGTTGCTGGAAGCCGGAGTCCAGATCGGCTGGCCGACGCGTCTGGTTTCCTTTGGCCCGGATGTCTCCTCAACTGTCTTTGCTCTCGGATTTGCCACCCGTGCGGCTTTGTCTTTTGGCGGTATTCAGCCCGGCGAATATCGGAAAATCCTGATTTATAATAAAGACCGCATCTTTGCCTTCGTCCTTCCTATGGGCTTTGTGACCGAGGAATGGTATGCCACCGCAGCCGGAGCGATTAATTTCGGCTTCCCGGTCATTGCCGATACGCCTATACCGGAAATACTTCCCACCGGCATCTGCACCTACGAGCATGTGGTTTCCAATATCCCGCATGAGAATCTGGTGGCTAAAGCTATCGAAGTGCGAGGGCTCAAAATTAATATTTCTACTGTGCCCGTGCCTGTCGCCTACGGCGCCGCCTTTGAAGGTGAACGCGTACGTGGCGAAGATATTTATCTCGAGTGCGGCGGCGGCCGCACCGCTATGGTGGAATGGGTCACTTCTAAACCCATGCCTGAGGTGGAGGACAGCCGGGTCGAGGTCATTGGACCTGAATTAAACGAGGTCCCCGCCGGGTCTAAACTCCCTCTGGCCATCTGTGTTGAGGTTGCCGGCCGCCAGATGCAGGAGGATTTTGAGCCAATCCTGGAAAGACAGATTCACCATTTGATCAACTACGCTCAGGGCGTCATGCATATCGGCCAGCGCGATATCGCCTGGATCCGCATCAGCAAACAGGCTGTCGAAAAAGGCTTTAAGATCAGGGATCTGGGCGTTATCCTGCATGCTAAACTGCATCAGGATTTCGGCCGCATTTTTGATAAGCTCCAGGTTAAAATTTACACCACCGAAGCCGATGTTAAATCGAAAGTGGAGAAAGCCCGCGAGGTTTACCGCATCCGGGATGCCCGCATCGAAGGCATGACCGACGAGACTACGGATATGTATTATTCCTGCACTCTCTGCCAGTCCTTTGCTCCCAGCCATGTCTGTGTGATCAGCCCCGAACGGACCGGTCTTTGCGGTTCTTATAACTGGATGGACTGCAAGGCCTCTTTTGAAATCAATCCCACCGGTCCCAATCAGCCGGTTCCCAAGGGTGAGGTCATCGATCCCCAGATGGGCCAATGGAAAGGCGTCAATGAGTTTATTGCTAAGGCTTCTCGCGGTAAAATTGACCATTACAATTTTTATAGTATTATCTATGATCCTATGACTACCTGCGGCTGCTGTGAATGCATCGCCGCCATCCTGCCGCTGTGCAACGGCGTCATGACGGTTAATCGCGATTTCAACGGTATGACTCCCTGTGGTATGAAGTTTACCACCCTGGCCGGCACTATCGGCGGTGGTCTGAGCACTCCCGGCTTCGTCGGCCACGGCAAATATAATCTTACTCAAAGAAAATTTATTAGCGGTGACGGCGGCTTGCTGAGAATGGTCTGGATGCCTAAAATGCTTAAGGTAGAATTAAGAGACCGGCTCATCAAAAGATGCGCTGAAATAGGCCATCCGGACCTCCTGGATAAAATTGCTGATGAGACTATCGGCACTACCGAGGAAGCCATCTTGCCCTTCCTGACTGAAAAGAATCATCCGGCTTTGAGTCTGCCGCCTATTATAGGATAATTAGAAGGAGTATAATACATGCCTCTTACTGGAATTGAAATCTTCAAACTGCTCCCTAAAACCAACTGCGGGAAATGCGGTGTTCCTACCTGCCTGGCTTTTGCCATGCAGTTGGCCGCCGGTAAGGCTGACCTGAATGCCTGCCCTACCGTTTCCGAAGAAACTAAAATCAAACTCTCCGAGGCTTCGGCTCCTCCTATCCGTCCGCTGACTATCGGTGCCGGGAATCGAGCAGTTAAGATCGGCGGTGAGACCGTCCTCTTCCGTCATGAAAAAAGATTTGAGAATTTGCCGGGAATCGCCGTCTTGATTAGCGATACTCTGCCGGAGGCCGAGATTCACGGACGACTGGACAGATTGAATAACCTGAAATATGAGAGAGTCGGTACGACCCTCCGTCCTGAAATGGCCGCCGTCAGATGCGATTCCGGACTGGCTGATACCTTTGCGGCTGTCGTCAGTAAAGTCAAACAGAACAGCGATTGCAGCCTCATTCTGATCAGTTCGAATCCGGATATCCTGACTGCCGGTTTAAAGGTCTGTGCAGAACGTAAACCGCTGCTTTATGCCGCTACTAAAGAAAATGCTGCTCGCCTGTTGCCTCTGGCGCGCGAATTTAACTGTCCCCTCGCTGTCAAAGGCGCTAATCTGGATGAGGTAGCTCTGTTGACCGATCAGCTTACCAAAGCCGGGCTCAAAGACCTGGTGATCGATTCCGGTTCCCGCACTATTCGCCAGGCTTTTGAGGATCAAATCAATATCCGTAAAGCGGCTCTCACGAAAAATCGTTCCCTGGGTTTCCCAACCATTGTCTTTCCTTGTGACATGACTTCCGACCCCCTGCAGGAAGCCCTGATCGCTTCGATGTTCGTGGCCAAATACGCTTCCATCCTGGTCCTTGCGGACTTGCAGGGTGAAAGCCTCTTCCCGCTCCTGGTCGAAAGAATGAATATCTATACTGATCCTCAGAAACCGCTGGCTACCAAAGAAGGTATTTATGAAATCAACGGTCCTGGCCCCAATTCGCCGGTGCTGCTGACCTCTAATTTCTCTTTGACTTATTTTATCGTTTCCGGAGAAATCGAAAACAGTAAAGTACCGGCCTATTTGCTGGTTAAGGATACCGAAGGCCTGTCCGTTATGACCGCCTGGGCAGCCGGCAAGTTTGTGGCGGATGTTATCGCTCCTTTTGTGAAAAAATGCGGCATCACGGAGAAAGTCCAGCACCGTAAAGTGATCATCCCTGGTTATGCCGCTGTTGAAAGCGGTCCACTGGAGGAAGAATTACCGGACTGGAAGATCGAAGTCGGGCCTCGGGAGGCTGCTCATATCCCCGCTTTTTTACGGAATTTTAAAATTTAAGCAGGAAACAATTAATGATCCTTATCGGAGAAAATTTGAATATTATGTCTAAAATCCTGGGGCCGGCCTTAAAGGAGAGGCAGGCTCAACCGGTACTGGAAATGGCCCGTGCCCTGGATACTGCGGACATCGATTACCTGGATATTAACATCGGTCCCGCCCGTAAAGGCGGCGCTGAATTCATGGCCTGGGTAGTGAATACCATCCAATCGGTCACTGCTAAACCCCTTTCCCTGGATACCGTTAACCCTATTGCTATGGAAGCCGGTCTCAAAGCCTGCCGGCAGCCGGCCTTAATTAACTCTATCTCTTTGCAGCCGGAAAGACTGGAGCAGGAATTGCCACTGGTAAATCAATATAACGCCGAAATGATTGGCCTCCTCTGGGGAGTTGAAGGCATGCCCCGGGATGCCAATGAAAGGGCGATGCTGGCAGTTGACCTGGTCTATAAGGCCAATCAGCAGGGTATTCCCAATGAAAAAATTTGGCTGGACCCCATCGTTACTCCCATCAGTGTCGATGTTAAACAGTTGCAGTCCTGTCTGGAGTTTATGCAGATGCTGCCGGAGATTGCTCCGGGCTGCAAATCGGTGGTCGGGTTATCTAACCTCTCCAACGGCACTCCCACTCACCTGAGGCCTTACCTGAACCGCACTTTTCTGATCATGCTGATGGAAGCCGGGCTCTCCGGCGCCATTGTCGATGCCTTCGATACAGAACTCATCGCCATTGCCAGGGGCCGCAAACCGGAACTGGTAGAATTAGTCCGTCAAACCCTTCAGAACGTTCACCTTAATACTGATAAATTAACTTCTGAAGAAATCAAGTATGTTAAAACCGTCCGGGTTATAACCGGCCGGTCCACTTATTCTCATTCCTGGCTGGAAGTATAAGACTATTGTAAACTATAAACTAATACCATGAACCATTACATCGAACATATTTCAATTTCTTTACCCGATCAGAAGAATAACGAGATCAGCTACGGTCTGGCTTTCAAGCTGGCCGCCGCCAGACTGGCTGATGCCGCTTTCCTGGAAGCCCAGTGCCCCAATAGCGGCTCCGATTGCCTGGAAGCGGGTTCTAATAAAATCATTACCCTTTCCTACTTTAACGAGCCCTATCAAATCGCCTGGCCTGAAATCTCGGTTTCTCGCCCCGGCAGCCAGGAAAAAGTGGAGCTGAGGGATCAAATCCTGATCCTGCATTATCTCACCCACGCCGCCGGTACTCCCCTCTCCGGACAATTGATTACCTACCAGGAGTTCCGGGAAGGGGCTGTTTACTTTCCTTCCTTCTTCAAAAGAGCCGTTAAGCCCCTGATCGACCATTTCGGTCCCCAACCTGATAGGCTGGTGGAAGCTGCCGCCTCTCTGGGAGGAATTACCGCATCCTTCGGAGACATCTCCGTGAATATTCCCGCTTTTCAGCGGGTGCCTGTCATCCTGGTCTTGTGGCGCGGGGATGACGAGTTCCCTCCCAACGGTAATATTTTGTTTGACAGTACCGTACTGGATTACCTCTCACCCGAAGATATTAATATCTTATGTCAAACTATCGTCTGGAAGCTTATTTCTTTACTCCGCAAAAGTGGCTCCGCCATCCACTAGAATCAACTGCCCGGTTATAAAATCCGCCTCATTGGAAGCCAGAAAGACGGCGGTACCCGTCAGGTTTTCCGGCTCTTCCATTTTCTTGATGCATTGAATAGCTAATGTCCCGGCAAACATCGCCTCCCGCTGAGACAAAAGTTTCGTGGCCTCCGTATCCGTTAACCCCGGGGCCAGCGTATTCACATTAATTCCCGAGGGCCCCAGCGCCCGGGCCAGGCTTTGCGTTAATTGATGAATCGCCGCTTTGCTGCAAGCATAAGGCAAGAGAGTTTGCGATGCGTCCAGCTTAACGGAATCCGAACCTATATTGATTATCTTTCCGCTCTTTTGTTTCACCATCAGCGGGGCAATGGCTTTGCAGCATAACCAGGTGCCCCGGGCATTGATGGCAAAAAACTTGTCCCACAATTCCACCGTCCAGGTATCCCAGGCAGCTGGATCGACTCCGCCGCTCAATGCCGCATTATTCAGCAGAATGTCGACTTTCCCATAAAGCTGCATGACCTTCTCGGCCACGAGTTGCGTGGATTTCTCCTGTGAGATATCCGTCTCCATTGCCACGGCCTGTCCGCCCTTCTCCCGGATCAACGCCGCAGTCTTTTCCGCTCTCTCCAGGCTGATATCCGGCAAAAGCAACTTCGCTCCCTCGGCGGCATAGCGCAAGGCGAAGGCTTTTCCTAATCCTCGCCCCGCCCCGGTCACAATGGCTACTTTATCCTGTAACATTAGCGACATATCTTTCTCCTTTGTGCTGCTATCAAATATATCATTGCAGTACATATTTCGCCGCATTCTGTCCTGCGGTAAAACCTGAATAATACGCAAAACCGGAGGCCCACCCTGGATACGTATAATCATAAGTTACCGACGCCCAACCTCCGGCGTTATCACCGGCCGCATATAGTCCATTAATCGGACTGTCTTTCTTGCTGATTACTTCCATCCGATAGTTGATTTTAATTCCCCCTAATGTCGTATCGAAACCCTGGTAGCCCCGCACAGCATAGTAAGGGGGCATGCGTAAAGGCCTGAGGTATTCTTTGTCTTTTAGAAAATCAGCATCATAGCCCTTTGCGCAAAATATATTATACTGGTCTATTGTATTCTTTAAAGTTTCAGGCTTTACTCCCATCCAACCCGCGATCTCGTCCCAGGAATCAGAGATTTTTGCTCGGCCATCGACCGTATCTCTTTGGAAGTTTTCGTCAAGATAATCCAGCCATGCTCCATTGTCTCCCTCATCTTTATCCAGCCCCGTCAGTACTTCTCTCTTGCGGATTATCTCCTGCATTAGGGCCGCATCCAATAGAACATAGCCAATTCTGCCTGATTGCCTGCTCAAAGCATTAGCTGCCAGGGGGCTCCCTATGCCGTAAAGGTGCTCCCCTATAAAGCGTTCACCTTCCTGATTAACTAATATTGCATCCGGTCTGCGAAATAGCAGGGTCAAGGTATGCCCTGATGCCAGTGTACCGGGGGATTCAGACTTTTGATAACAATGAGGCCCGTAGGTTACGAGAGTAAAATGGTTTTCAATAAAAGCTCCGGCTTCTTCAGCCATCCGTAACCCATCTCCGGTATTCTGGCTTACCGAAGTGGTATATACATCTTCATGTGCAGGAAAATACCTGCTTAACAGGTCTTGGCTTCCAGCAAATCCACCGGCCGCAATAATCACACCTTTAGCGGAAATGGAGATTCCCTTCCCCTTTTCTGAAACCAAAACCCCGGTCACTTTCCCATTTCCGTCGGTTAAGATCTTTGTGGCGGTAGTTTCACAAAATAATTGCACTCCCCTGTCCTGGCAGCTATTAACCAGAGTTTCAATCACCTTTTTACCAATAAATCCCGCCGACCGGTAACCGAACATGTGAAAAACTTGAGGGGATAATCCTGTCGGCCCAAATTCCATAACGTTTCTAAAATTTAAACCTTTGCCTTCCAGCCAGCGAATAATATCACCGGATTTATTGATATAGTTTCGAACCATTTTAGCGTCAGTCCACCCCTTGTTATAGGCCATAACGGCTTTAAAAACCTCGTCGCTGGACACTTTGATTCCTAATCGCTTTTGAGCCGGGCTTTCGGTGGCAAAAGTTCCGCCTACCAAAGCCCCGTTTCCGCCCGGATGAGCGCTTTTTTCCAGTATAATGATATTCTTGATCCCGGCTTCGGCTGCTGCCGCTGCCGATGTCAGCCCGGCGGCTCCTCCACCAATGATTACAATATCGGATTGCAGATTTTCAGACCTTAACTTATCAGTCAATTTCATTCTATCTCCCTTAAATAATATTTCATCATTTCCCGGGATCAATCCTTCATCCGGGTAGACTTTGAGGCTGTTTCATAATAAACTCTTCTCTGCTATCTTTTAGCCTTATTGGGTGATGCTTTCATTATGCAAACCTGCCTGTTTCGAAATATAATTTGGCATTCCTTTCTATCTATGCTTCACTCATATAGGAAAATTGTATATGTTCAGACACTCCAGGTCAATGTTCATTATAGCTTTCCCTTATTACAGCTGAGGCTATCTTTTACCAGACCTTAGAACCATTGCCGAGCGAATTGTATCCAGAAGTATTGACGTTGTATATACCATTGGTTATACTAATAAGAGTAAGAAAGGTATGAACAATGGCAAATAAAAAAACGGCAATCTCCATTGAAAAACCTCTATTCGATGAAATAGAAGCTCTAGCTGAAGAATTGGACGTTTCCCGAAGTTACCTGTTTACGCTGGCTACCAGGGAATTTATTCAACGTCATAAAAATCAGAAATTGCTAGATGCTATTAATGCTGCCTATAAAGACTCACCAGAGATCAATAATGAGGAAAGGCTAAGAGCCCAAATGAAATCTAAACAACGCCGAGTGTTGAAAGACCAATGGTAATCAACCAGGGAGATATATTCTGGGTTGATCTTGGAGAACCGTCAGGAGCTGAACCGTCCTACCGTCACCCACATCTGGTCATTCAGAATAATATATTCAACAGGAGCCGCATCGGTACTGTGGTCGTATGTTCCTTAACCTCCAACCTCCAAAGGGCGGAATCACCCGGAAATGTTCTCCTTGAAAAAGGCGAAGCCAACCTTCCGAAACCGAGTGTGATCAATATTACCCAAATTTTCACGGTAAATAAACAAGATTTGTCAGAAAAGATCGGCTCAATTTCTCGTAATCGGATGTCCCAGGTGTTACAGGGAATTGAGCTACTCATCACACCACGGGATGTCAAAGAGTAGATGCGTTGCACTTCCTGACCTCACACACTGAACTCTAATTCGAACGCTCGAGTTCTGTCTTTTGGACAACGTAGCCCACCCGTATTTCATATTTTTCCCTTTCACCTCATACTTGCTATAATAATAAGGCCTGTTTATGCATTCTGACTTTATTCCAGAGACTAATATCATCAGGAGTGGTAACATTTTGTCCGGGGGAAAACAAGATGAATTCAAAGCCCAAACCGAGGCTATCTTATCTCATTATCCGATAGGTAAAAAAGACGATCTAATCCCAATTTTACAGGATATTCAGAACGAGTTCGGGTACCTGCCGAAAGAAGCCATTTCGCAGGTTTCCCGGTATCTCCATCTCTCAGAATGCAACGTTTACGGTGTCGCCACATTTTATGCCCTATTTAAGCTCTCGCCATCCGGTAAAAAAGTAATCCGCGTTTGCCGCGGCACGGCCTGTCATGTACGGGGCGGTGCCCGCATCCTGCATGAGATCGAGCATAAGTTAGGTATTAAGCCGGGTGAGACTACTCCGGACTTGGAATATACGCTCGAAACCGTAGCCTGTATCGGTGCTTGTGCACTGGCCCCGAATATTACCGTTGGTAAAGAACTCTTCGGGCAATTGACTACCCAAAAGCTGGCAGAGGTATTGGATGACGATAAACCACACCAGTAATCTTAAAAAAATTCTTTTTTGCCATGGTACAGGCTGCGTCTCCGGGAAAGCTCGTGAAGCCCGGCTTCTGCTGGGAAAAATGCTTTCCGACCTGGATATCCGGGATGTTCAGGTAGATTTTACCGGCTGTCACGGTTTTTGCCAGCAAGGCCCGGTGGTTGTAGTTGAGCCGGAAGGCATCTTTTACACCCATGTCACAGCTGCCGATGTGCCGGATATCGTCAATTCCCATCTCCTTCGCGGGCAGCCGGTCGAACGGCTTTTTTATAAAGACCCTCTTACCGGTAAAACTGTCCCTCACTACCGGAATATTGATTTTTATGCCCATCAGCAGCGCGTCGTCTTGCGCCATTGCGGGCATATTAACCCGGAGAAGATTGAGGACTATCTCGCGGTCGGCGGCTATCAATCCTTGCGTAAAGTTCTCTCCAGTCTCACTCCGGATCAGGTCATCGCTGAAATCAAACGCTCCGGATTAAGAGGTAAAGGCGGGTCCGGATTCCCTACTGGAATGAAATGGGAAGCCTGCCGCAATAGCTCCCGCAGCCAGAAATATTTTATCTGTAATGCCGATGAAGGTGATCCCGGAGCTTTTATGGACCGTTCCATTCTGGAAGCCGATCCTCATGCTGTTATCGAAGGCCTGATCATCGGCGCGTATGCTGTCGGTGCTTCTGAAGGTTATGTTTATTGCCGGGCGGAAAAACCGCTGGCTATTGAAAGAATTAATATCGCCCTCCAGCAAGCCCGGGAAAAAGGATATCTCGGAAACCATATCCTGGGCTCGAATTTCAGCTTTAGTGTTCATTTGAAAAAAGGATCCGGAGCCTTTGTCTGCGGAGAGGAAACCGCTTTAATGGCCTCGATTGAAGGCCGGCGCGGTATGCCGATGCCGCGTCCACCTTACCCGGCTCAGTCCGGATTATGGGGCAAACCCACTAATATCAATAATGTTAAAACCCTGGCTACTATTCCTGTTATTTTTGAGAAAGGCGCTGAATGGTATGCCTCCATCGGCACTGAGAAAAGCAAAGGTACCGCTATTTTTGCTTTAACCGGGAAAATCGCCAATGCCGGACTGGTCGAAGTCCCCTTGGGGTCTCCGTTATCAAAAATTATTTATGATATCGGCGGCGGTATTCCGGGCCATAAACAATTCAAGGCTGTCCAGACCGGCGGCCCCTCCGGAGGGTGCTTGCCCGCCAGTTATCTCAACCAGCCTATCGATTATGAGTCTCTGATCAAAGCCGGCTCTATTATGGGTTCCGGCGGTATGGTGGTCATGGATGAGGATACCTGCATGGTGGATATTGCCCGTTTCTTCCTCGCCTTTACCCAGGCTGAGTCTTGTGGCAAGTGCACTCCTTGCCGCAATGGCACCCGGCATATGCTGGATATTCTCAACCGGATTGCCCGCGGCGAGGGTAAAATGGCAGACCTCGACCTGCTTTTGAGCCTGGGGGAAGGCATTAAGAACGGCTCGCTTTGCGGCCTGGGGCAGGCCGCTCCCAATCCGGTTTTTACTACCCTGCGTTACTTTCGTAATGAATACGAAGAGCATATCAAGCGCCATCACTGTCAGGCGGCAGTCTGCAAAAAGCTCGTCAGCGCTCCTTGCAGTCATACCTGTCCGGCCGGCATCGATGTTCCTCGTTATCTGCGATTTATTGCTCATGATCAACCGGATGAGGCGGTGGCTGTCATTCGAGAGAAAATACCTTTCCCTTCGGTTTGCGGTTTGGTCTGTTTTCATCCCTGTGAATCTAAATGCCGCCGCAGCCAGCTTGACGAAGCGGTTTCTATTCGCCAGTTAAAACGATATGCTTCCGAACATGGCAACGGACTCTGGAAGTCCCGGGCAGTTACTGCTCATGCCACCGGAAAATCAGTCGCTGTCATCGGGTCCGGCCCCGCCGGACTGACCGCTGCTTATTATCTGGCCAGACTCGGTCATTCTGTCACCGTCTACGAGGCTATGCCTGAACCGGGCGGCATGATGCGCTT
>Ga0153915_10004797_pt1 | contig 12518 bp, 12 predicted proteins | sample Opewatmetagenome_2_FD_107003 | JGI IMG/M metagenome (GOLD analysis project Ga0153915, IMG submission 107003) | Freshwater wetland microbial communities from Ohio, USA - Open water 3 Core 3 Depth 3 metaG | ecosystem: Environmental > Aquatic > Freshwater > Wetlands | place: USA: Ohio, Lake Erie... | reverse complement strand
CTCCGAGCAGCCCGCGAGGAAAGAACAGCAGCACGATGAGCAGGATCGTGAGCGCGACAACATTCTTATAGCCAGCCCCGAAGACGACAATCGCGCCGGCTTGAACGACGCCGAGCAACACCCCGCCAACAAGCGCCGCCGGGGCGCTGCCGAAGCCGCCAATAATCGCGGCAATGAAGCCATTGATGCCGAATGGCCCATCGACGCTGTAGGCCGTGTATTGCGTCGGCGTGATCAGGATGCCGGCAGCGGCACCGAGCGCCGCGCTCAGCGCGAACGACAACATCAGCATCGCTCCAACCGGAATGCCAAGCAGAGCCGCGGCCTCGCGGTTTTGCGAGCATGCGCGCAGCGCGCGGCCGGCTCGCGTCTTGTTGAAGAAGAGCGTCAGCAGAATCACCATCAAGGCGCCGCAACCGAGAATCCAAAAGAGCTGGTAGTCTATAGCGATCGGGCCAAGCTTCAGTGGTCCGCCGAGAGAGAACTCGGGGTATGTGCGGGGTTGATCGCCCATGGTCAGAATGACAATCTGCTCGATCAACAATTGTACTGCGAGAGTCGCGAGAATAATGGCGAACAGCGGCGCATTTCGTTTCCACATCGGGCTGATGATCAGAATCTGCACGAGCACGCCGACGAGCGCGACAAGAACGATGCTGACGAATGCCGAAATCAGGATCGGCAGACCCAATCGCGTCAACAGCGTATGCGTGAACATGCCGCCGAGCATGACGAACACGCCTTGAGCGAAGTTCACGATGCCGCTGGCATTATAAATGACGCAAAAGCCAATGGCGATCAGCCCGTAGACCAGGCCGATTCCGACTCCGTTGACGAGGCTTTGTGCGAGCTCGGTGATGCTAGGCATGCGCCGCCTCATCAGTGCCGAGATAAGCGGCGATGACGTCAGGATGCCGCTTGATTTCGTCCGGCGTGCCCTCGGTGATCTTGCACCCGAAATCCAGGACCGCGATGCGCTGTGCGATGCGCGTGACCAGCGCCACATCGTGCTCGATCAGGAGCACGGTGATGCCCTGCGCGTTGAGCTGCTGGATGATCTTGGCCAGGGCGTCGGTCTCGTGGGAATTCAGGCCGGCGGCCGGTTCGTCCAACAGAAGCAGCCGCGGCCGTGCCGCGAGCGCGCGCGCAACCTCCAAAAGGCGCTGCTGCCCATAGGGAAGGAGCTCGGCATCCTGCTCGGCTTGATCGGCAAGCCCAACGAAGTCGAGCAGCTCCCGGGCCTTGGCATGAACATCGGCTTCCTGGCGGCGGAACCAAGCCAGGCGCGCGACGGCCGCAGCCACGCCACCCCTGGTGGCGAGATGGAACCCCACCTCGACGTTCTCGGCGACAGACATACCCTTGAAAAGCTGCACAAGCTGGAACGTGCGCACAAGGCCCATTGCCGCAATCTTGTCTTGGCGCATATTGGTAATATCCGTGCCGGCAAATTCGATCGTCCCCGCCGTCGGCTGCAGGAAGCCGGAAATCATGTTGAAAAACGTCGTCTTGCCGGCGCCATTTGGACCGATGACGCCGAAAAGGCTTCCTTCCGGAATCTCGAGATTGATCTCGCTATTGGCTTGCAAGCCGTCGAAACGCTTGGTTAGGTCGCGCACTTTGAGGAGAGCCACCCTTTAGCCCTCCGCACTGCGCCGAGGCACTCGCGACCTGCCGATTTCGGCAAGCGCGGAAAGCCCTTTCGGCATGAAGATCAGCAAGAGCAAAAGAACGGCGGCATATGCGATGTCCTGGAACCGGCCGGTGCTGCGGAATAACTCGGGCAGCAGCGAGGCGATGATCGCTCCGATCGCCGGCCCCAGGACGGTGCCGATACCGCCGACATAAAGCATCGTGAACGTCACCACGACCATCTGCAGTCCGAACACCTCGGGGCTGATGAAGCCGACGACATGAGCGAAAAGCGACCCGGATGCGGAGGCGTAGAGCGCGGCGATGATAAAGGCGACGAGCTTGTAGTGCGAAACGCGAATGCCGAGGGCCGCCGCACCTGGCTCGCTCGTGGAGATCGCGCGCAGGGCGCGCCCGAAGCGCGAATCTCGCAACCGATGTGAAATCCACAAGCCAAACAGGAGGACCGCGATAAGACACAGAAGCTTCATCCGCTCGTCCTCGACCGTGAACGGCCCGATCCCGAGCGGCGGAATACCAGAATAGCCCATGTAGCCTTGCGTCAGGCTGGTCCACTGAACCGAGATATCATAGGTGATGAGCCCGAGCGCGAAGGTCGCCATGGCCAAATAATGGCCACGCAAACGCAATGTCGGATACCCGACCACGAGCGCGGCTACGCCAGCGATGCCCATCGATACCAGCAGCGCCAGAATCGGCTGCCAATTGTATTGGACGCAGAAGATGGCTGTGCCATAGCCGCCAATTGCCGCAAAGGCATTTTGACCGAAGGAGGCCTGTCCGGTATAACCCATGAAAAAATTCAGCCCGACGCAGAAGATACCGTAGATCATCGCGAGCTGCAGCACGGTGACGAGGTACCCGCCTTGGATAAACACCAGGCCGAATAGCAGCGCGATGCAAATCGCGCCGCCGATGGCGATATACCCGTAATCGCCAAGCTTATTGAAAGTAATAGCGCGCGAGGTCATGGTGCGATTTGATCTCATGTGCCGGCAATTCCGCGCGGACGCTGCCCGATGAAAGGATGTAAACGCGCCGCGCAAGCTTGAGCGCCAGTGGCGCCTTCTGCTCGACCAGCAGAATGCCGAGGCCTTTGCGATTGAGTTCGCCCAAGGTTTCGAGAATTTCTGCCGCCACCCGGGGGGCAAGGCCCAGCGAAGGCTCATCAAGCATCAGCAATTTCGGGTCCGCCATCAGGGCACGACCGACCGCGAGCATCTGCTGTTCACCGCCGGACATCGACGCCGCGACTTGATCGGATCGCTCCCTCAGCTACGGGAAAAGCCGGAATATCCGGTCGAAGCGGCGTTCGACCTCGGCGCCGGCGCCACCGAGACCATAGGCACCCAGCAGCAAGTTCTCCCGCACGGTCATCTCGCCAAACAAACCGCGGCCCTCCTGCACCATTATGATCCCCAACTTGGCGAGTTGGTGCGTTGGCAGTGAGGTAATGTCCCGTCCTTTGAATTGAACGCGCCCGCTACTGACGATCAGACGAGAAATAGCGCGGAGAAGCGTCGTCTTCCCAGCGCCATTTGGACCAAGTATCGTCACGAACTCACCCTCCTCGACGTGGAGGCTGACCGGTTTCAACGCCGCAATGTGACCATAGCTTGCGGAAAGCGCGCTGACCTCGATCAGGGACGGTATCGGACGATTATCGGCCGTCATGTTTGATGTTCAGTTTGCCATCCTTCACGTAGGCGATCACATAAGGGTTCTTGGTGATCCCGACATGCTGCGTCGGCGAGAAATCGTAAGAAGCCCCGGCACCGTCGTAGTGTCCGAGCTTCTCAAACGCGTCACGCACGGCGGCGCCCTCGACGGTTTTCGCAGCCTCCATCGCCATCACCATCATCATGATCGAATCCCAGGCGCGCGAAGCCTGTGCCGAATCGGGTTTGCCGAATTTGGCCATCAGCGGCTTAATGAAAGCTTCCGCCGCAGCGCGTGCCTTCGGGTCGGCAATCATTCCGAGATCGTCTACTGCCAATTGAATGATGGGCGAGGGGAAAAGGTATTGCTCGCCCAGCACCTGGCCGGCCGCCAGCAGTAGATCGCGCTCGTTGACGCTGCCGAGCAGCAACATCTTGTTCAGACCGAGATGCTTGATGTTGTTCGAAACGGTGACGACGGCGTTGCCCTGCCCGATCATGATGATCGCGCCGGCGCCGGCGGCATTGATGTGGCCGATCTGCACGCTGAAGTCGGCGTCGTCCTGCTGATAGGACTCGTTGGCGACGACCTGCAGCCCATAGTCTGCGGCGTCCTTCTCGGCAATGCCGCGCATCAACAAACCGTAAGGGCTTGGATCACCCAGAATTCCGATCTTGCGGATGTCGGTCTTGTTCTTGAGGTATTCGTAGCGCGCGTCGACCTCGAACTTCGGCGGCGGTAGGAAGCTGAAGGCCCATTTCTGCTCATCGGGCAGCCGCGGCAGAATGGAGCAAAGGAACATCGGCAGCTGCGCTTTGGATATAAAGCCGGCGGCGGCGAAATTTCCTGCGGATATGCAGCCGCTGTCGAAGGCCTTGACCTTATCTTCGGACATCATCTTGCGATAAACGACGACGGCCTGCTGCGGCGTCGACTTGTTGTCTTCGTAAACGAGTTCCAGCTTGTGGCCCAATACGCCGCCTTTGGCATTCACCGCGGCGATCGCAAGCTCGAGCCCATCGCGCCAATGACCATCGGTCAGCGACCCATAGCCCGTTAAGCCGAGCGACGAGCCGATCTTGTAGACTTCTTGTGCGGATGCCTGAAGCGATGGCGCCACCATGAGCATCGCCGCCATCAGGATTGCTTTTCGTGATTTCATTTTCTATTCCTCCCATCACACTGTTTGCGTTGTTGAACTTTCATTTCACGCGCTGACGCGCGCCGGTTCCACCCTCACGTCGATGATGCAACCTTCTCGCGGATATCGTTCAAACCGTTTGCCGCGGCTTGGCGCAAGAAACCCTGATCGGACGACAGTACGAATGTACTGGCGCCGAGAGTTTTGAGCCAAGCCGCCTCGCCCGCACTGCCTACATAAACGCTGATCGATTTCCCGGCCTTGATTGCGGCCTTGGAAATTTGCTCGACGGCGCGGCGTACCTCCGGCGGGTCCCTCGATTCATCGCCGAATGCGGCGGTGAGGTCGCCCCGGCCGATGAACAACGAGTCGATACCCGCGACCGCTGCAATGGCGTCTATCTCGTTCAGCGCCTCGGGATCCTCGATTTGTGCAACGACAACCGTATTCGCGTCAGATTCACTGATGTGGCGCCACATCGGCACCGCTGTATAGCGGCCGGCGCGCGTGCTTGTGGCAAAGCCGCGCTTGCCGCTACGGTAGCGGCAAGCCGCCGCGATCTTATGCGCGTAGGCAGCGCTCGACACATGCGGCACAAGGACGCCTGCGGCGCCGCAATCCAGAACCGAGAGTATGGCGTCCGGTCCCGGCACGCGGACCAAAGCCGGTATGCCCAACGCACGAGCTGCCAACAGCGCGATATCGGTTGCCGTACGATCGAATGGGCTGTGTTCTTGATCGATCACGACGAAGTCGAAGCCGACTTCGCCAATAATCTCGGTCGCGTGGTTGGTCGGCGTCTTGAGAAACGTGCCGATCAGGGGCTCGCGTGCGGCCATTCGCTGGCGGAAAGATAAAGCTGAGGAACTCATGATGAATCATCCGATGCTGAAGTGTGTAGTTTCACGGCATCGGATAGTCGTCAGCGTTCAAAACCCATCCCGGCTTCTGCGAGAAGTCGACGCGAGGCGGGCAAAATATGTCAACGAGCTGGTTGGTGCCGCCACCGACTGCTTCGGTCGTATGAACCGACGGCGGCGGGATGACCGCGATCGATGGGCTAGCGCACAGTTCGTGATCGTCGTCGCGCCAGAAATTCCTGTTTACGGTCCAAGGCCAGCGCAAATGATGGACAAATTCGCCCTCGAGCGCGAGCGAGCACTGCTCGAAATCATCGTGATAGTGCGGCGAGAGCTTGGTCGCGTCGCGCGGACCCTGGTAGGCATCGAGGAAATTGACCATGAATGTGGTGCATCGCCAAATTCGGCCAAAACGGCCTTTCTCCGGCGGCACGTCCAGACTATAGACGCGCAATTTGTAGCCGCCCTTGGGTTCGGGCCAAGGCTGAGCCGGCGCTACATGCGGCTTGGCCGAGGCATAGGACGCGCTGTTGCTGCACTTCTCCGCCAGATCAGTTGAGCGGGTGGTGAACATTCGTATGATCCGGCCTGGCTCGATGACACGCAAGCTCGACCGCCCCGGCGGAATGAAAGCGAGCGAGTGTCCGGTCACGCGCTGGACGCCGTCCTTGGTGGTGATCTCGACCACGGTCCCTGCGTCGGGGATCAGTACCGCATATTCGTCGGGCTGCGCTTCGCGCACCAAGATCGCATCCTTGCTCGGCTCGGTGACAACCAGAATGAAATTCTGGCCGCGCCCATACCAGCTCTTGCCGGCGGGACTGACTTCCTGTGGCGGCTCTTTATAAAATCGGACATACTCGGCGCCACCGAACGGACCGTCTGGCGCTTCCTTGGCAGCTAGCGCTTTCGTCAAAGCCGCGCGTGGATCGCTGACATCGTACATGCATGGCCTCCCAGTACATTTTTTTTGTTGCGCAGAAGCTTCCATCACCTCGAAATGCGAAACGCCGTCATCGCCCCGCCGGCAGGTCAGCTTCTATTCCGAGCATGCGAGCCGTATTCAATGACACCATCTTGCGGATCTGCTCGTCATCATAACCCAGGTCGATGCACAACTTGATGCCTCTGCGGAATCCTTCGAGCGGGCTGATGGTCCCGGTTTGTCCGAGGTCCGAGCAAAGAATGGTCTGCTCCACGCCCGCCGCATCGATGTGCCGTCTAAGGTCTTCCGCTGTGCGCGTTTTAAACTTCGACCCCTCGATAAACATGCAGAGCGAATGCTCGACAAAGGCTCCCATGGTCGCCAGGCCCTTCACATCATTCATGCTGGCATCAACGATGTCTTCAGGATGAGTCAGAACAATCCGGTTTACGCCGCGCCGTTTTGCCTCCTCGAACACCAGCCATGTCTCGCTCACGTGAAGATGGCCGCTGGCCAACACCATATCGTTCTTTGCGATGATATCGAGTACTTCTTTAACGTCGTCGCGCACGGCCCTGTTGCCATCGAGAACGGGTATTCCCACGGCGGACCGCATTTTATTAGTCGAGGCGGGATGTACCCAATTGGAGGTCTTTTCCCAGCGCAAATGGTTTACCGCGGCCAGCGTCGGCATCCACACGATCTTGCCACCCATCGCGGCGGTATGTTCGACAGCATATGGATTGAACCCGCCAACGACATTATTGAGCACGATGCTCGAATAGATTTTTGTCTTTAATTCCGGGAAATGCTTGGTGATGAGCGCGGCCGTCATCACGCCGCTGTAGTCGTGATCCTTCGTCACCACGGCTGCAAAGCCAGCGGCCGATGCCTGCTTGACCAGCTCAATATGATCGAGGGCACGGGCCGCGATCGATGGACCGCTATGCACGTGCGGATCAATCGCACCCAGCAACAGGCCGTCAATTCGATCCTCGATACCTTTGTTCATACCTGGATTTGGCGCCATGCTTTTTCGCCTCGATAAAAATCATCGCCGCCGCACGTTGGGCGGCGCCAACTTCTGCAACCGACAGGCACTGTATGCTGTTCTCAGTTGCAAAACAGTGTTTCTAATGCTATCCAATTGCTGTTAGTCAGTCAAAAAAATAAGACGCATTTGGTCGAACTTCGGCCGATTATTGCTAGAATTGTGCCCTTTTGGATTGTATGCGTCCTTCAATCGCATATGTTGTTTTGCCATTGCAAACGCCTAATTCTACGCACGACGAGGTGGCTCTGATGGCTGAAAACGGTTCGGCGGGGGTGCGCTCGGTCCAGCTCGCGATCGACGTGTTGGAGGCTGTCGCGTTCTCGGACGAAGAGTTAGGCGTTACGCAAATTGCCGACCGGCTGCACGTGACCAAAGGTTCGGTCCATCGGCATCTACACACACTGGTTGATCGCGGTTATCTCACCCAAAATCCTGCTACCACCCGCTATGCGATTGGCCCAAAGAGCCGCCTGCTGGCGCACCTCGCTCCCGACGCCGATCTTATTCAACTCGCGGAAGGTCCCATGCGCGAACTGCGCGATGCGCTCGGACATACCGTGGTTATATCGGCCATGACGCCGCACGGCGCCCTCGTGCTTGCCACGCTCGCAAGCACATCCGCAATCGAGATCGGCGTACGCCCGGGAAGTGAACTGTCATTTCATGCCTCGGCGCAAGGCAAGATTCTTCTCACCTTCGCGCCACGCCCGTTCCAAAATCGGATCCTGGCGCAACCGCTTCAAGCATTCACTGCCAAGACAATAATCTCACCTGAGCGTATCGAAGACGCACTGGTCGAAATCGCCAAGCGCGGCTATGCCTCGGCTCCAGAGGAAGCGTTACTCGGCATCAACGCTGTTGCGGCTCCAATTTTCGATAATCACGACAATTGTATTGCATCGCTGGCCGTTGTCGGTTCGATTCAATACCTTCCGGAAATTCCGAAGCCATCCGAAATAGCCGCGCTTAAAGCGGCAAGTGAGCAGATATCACGCAAGCTCGGACACGGCAGAGGCCAGAATGGCGCTTATATGGATTACCGTTCGCGGCGAAGAAAGCAAACGTGACTGGCTCTCATCCTCTCAGCAACAAGATTGCCCTGGTCGTCGGGGGATCGCGCGGCATTGGCGCGGCGATCGCACGCCGATTTGCGTCGCTTGGAAGTCGCGTGGCGATTGGTCATCGAACGCGCAGCGATGCTGCCGAAATGCTGATGTCGGAGATTGCGGCAGCGGGGGGGCAATGTATCGCAATTCAGGGCGATATTACGCAGACCGAAGCCGCACAAACGATTGTGCGCAACACCGTGGCCCAATATGGTCGGATCGACATCCTTGTTAACTGTGCAGGTGTGGCCCCCTACCGCCCATTGAGCGCTATCGATGCCGCATACGTCCGCGCGGTTTTCGATGCGAATGTCCTTGGCACGGTCTTGGTCACGCAGGCCGCCCTTCCTCACCTGACATCCCCGGGTGGGCGGATCATCAACTTTGCGTCCGCTCTTGCGTTCCGCCCAATTCCAACAAGCTCGATTTATGCTGCCTCGAAAGCTGCAATCGTCACGTTGACCCTCGCCTTCAGCAAAGAGCTCGGGTCGAAAGGGATAACGGTGAACGCGATAGCCCCTGGCGTCATCGAGACCGAAATGACGTCCGCGATCCTTGCTGAAAGGGGTGCGCAAATTATTGCGGCAACGCCGCTCGGGCGGATCGGCCAGCCCGAAGATATCGCCGGCATCGTGACCTTCTTGGCATCACCCGAGGCCGGTTGGATCACGGGACGTACGATTCTTGCAGACGGCGGCGTCATATAATTGGCCGAGAGCACTGATGATCTTGTCGGCGCTAAAATTGCGTGTGTGGCCGCGCGACGTCAGTGCTGTTCAAGCTTAGCATCGGTGATGACGCGCTTCCATCGGACGAGATCCTCGTTGTAGATCACCTGCATTTCCTCCGGCGTGCTCGGGTGCGGTGTGATGGCGAGGGTGAGGAGGCGCTGGCGCACATCCGGCGCAGCGGCCGCGTTGGCGATTTCCTTGTTCAGCCGGTCGATAATGGGTCGCGGCGTCTTCGCCGGCACAACGAAGCCGTTCCATGACACGAGATTGAACGCCGGCACGCCGCTTTCAGCGATCGTCGGCACATCCGGCAGCAGTGCAACTGGCGATCCTGAAGCTACGGCGAGAGCGCGCAGGCTGCCACCTTTGATCTGGCCGATGACGCCGGGCAAAGTCTCGAATCCGATCTGCACTTGGCCAGACATCAAGGCGGCGACTACGTCGCCGGTGGTCTTGAACGGGATGGTCGGAACCTTGAGGTCAGCCATCGAGGTGAACAGTAGCGAGGCCAGGTGTTGCACGCTGCCGGAGCTGATCGTTCCGATATTGAATTGCGCGGGATCGCGGCGGGCGGCAGCGACGGCTTCTCCCAGGGTCTTGTACAGGCCGTCCTGCTTGGCGACGACCACGAAATCGAACAGTCCCAGCGTCGAAACCATGGCAAAGCCGTTGACCGCATCATATGGCAGCGACTTGAACAGCGACGGGCTCGCGGCGTTCTGGCCGCTGGCCAGGAGCATGGTGTAGCCGTCGGGCGCCGCGCGCGCGACGTGCGAGGCAGCGGTGATGCCGCCGGCGCCCGGCATGTTCTCGACCACCACCGGCTTGCCCATGGAATCCGACATCTTCTGCGCCACCAACCGCGCAGTGAGATCGCCGAGGCCGCCGGGGCCGAAGCCGACGACGATCTTGATGGTGCGCGTCGGGAAATCCTCGGCGTGCACCGGCGCGATCAGACCGAGGCCCAACAGAACAGCAGCCAGCAAGCGCATCGTAAGTAATTTAAACATCTCGGTATCCTCTCCTGACGTATTGAAATACTTGTCGCAGCGCGCTTCTTGTCAGAACGATTTTTTGGCCGGGCCGGCGGTCGCTTTCGCCGCCGACTCCTGCTTGAAGGATCAGCGTCGCAACGGCGCGAACGAGACTGGGCTCATCAGCTTGCTCTCCTGCTTGATGAGATAACCAGCCTCGGCATTCATCTCGAGATACTTCTGCCATTCCGGATCGGCTGCCATCGCGGCTCGCTTGCGCGCGCGATCGGCGACATCCTCGTAGACCCACATGTGCAAATAGGTATTCACGTCGCCGCTTTCGGCCGTCAAATAGCCCAGAGGTTCGCCGAAATGCCGCTTCTGCACCGCGAAGCCGTGCTTCTCGTAGAGCGCCAGCTGTTTGCGCAGCGTGCCGGGACGGACGGTATAGGTGCGGTGGTCGACCAGCATGGTCACCTCGTCGTCGGTTTCAAATGTTCGTTTTCATCATTTAAGGGATCGAACCCGGGATATCCTCAAATGATATCGCGTCATTGAAGGGGGCAGGGTTACTTCGTGAGATGCTGTTTCATTGTCGCGAACATCGTACGATTAAACGTTACAGATATACGTTCAGATTTGTCAATCGCATTGACTGACTTAACCCTAAATCTGATGCTCGGAGCAACTCCAAATATTGCTGTATTGCTGTTTCAAATGGAAATCTTGTTTGTAATTGCGGCCAGAAGGGCAAATGAAACGACAGTAATCGAGGCTTGCAATTGACCATTATTTCGATACGACGTATCGTTATCGCGAACAAAATATAAGGTCAGAACAACCCCAATCAGTAGGACCGGACGCCATGGGAATTGATCTTTCGACGACAGTCGGCGGCGTTACCATGAAGAACCCGATCATTGCCGGTCCTGCCGAGCATGTCATTGATCGCAACGGAATCCTGCGCGCGCTTGAGAGCGGCGTCGGCGCGGTCGTCGTCAAGTCGAATAATGAGGTTGCGGGAGCCAAAGACCAGCTCGATCGGTCCGAATACATGCTCGTCGACGAGCATTGGCGAAAAATCCCGTGGAACGATCAGGCACCGCGCAGCGCCACCCTGGCCTGCCGCTCGGGGATGTCGCCTATGCCATTCGATTTCTGGCTGGAGCAGACCGTTAAGCTCGACGCTGAAGCCAAGACCCGCGACTGCTATGTCGTGGCGAGCCTCATTCTCGGACAAATAGAGCCGGCCGTGGAAATGGCGCGCCGCATCGAAGCCGCTGGGCTGCGAGTCCTCGAATTCAATATCGGCGTTCCATACGCGAGCCAAACATCGAAAGGCAATGTCACGACCGAGCTGTCGCCCGAGCGACTCGCCGCGCAAGTCGCAGCGGTCCGTGCCGCGGTCTCGCTGCCGCTATGGGTCAAGACCTCCGGACAGAGCGAACGCGTACCGGCGCTTGCGGCGGCGGCCTTCGACGCCGGCGCCAACGCCGTCATCATGGCCGGACGATTGCTCGGTTTCATTCCCGATGTCGAGACACTCAAGCCGATGTTGAATACCAGCCTCGGCATCGGCGGCTACTGGAACCTGCCAATCACCTGCCACTGGCTGGCGATGACCCGCAAAGCGATCGGGGGCAACAAGCCGCTAATCGGCATCAACGGGGCGCAGACGGGGCTCGATGTCGTACGCTTCATGCTCTCGGGTGCGTCCGCCGTCGAGATCGCATCGCCAGTCATGATCTATGGCAGCAAACTGCTGGCCGATGCGATTGCGGAGTTCACGCAATACCTCCAGAATAAGGGTCTCAACGCCCGGGATCTGATCGGCGTGGCTGCCGATCAACACCGTTCGTTCATGGAGATGCCGCGAATGCCAGGCAATTGGCGCAACTACGTGCCCGCTGATTGTCTCAGCCCGGATGGCGCGTATTAAATCGTGCGTGTGCGCCAAACGTAAAGATTTGGACCAATCTCATGGCCCTTCGATGGAGCATCTATTGCCGAATTGCTCGCACGTTTCCATTTCCTCGATACAGAGCGCGAGCCCTTGCTTCCAGTCGGGGAGTACGATTCCAAATCGCTTGCTTATCCGGTCCCCTGCAAGACGGGAATTCTTGGGCCGTGCAGCCGGCAACGGATACTCTTCGCTCGGGATAGGCTTGAGTTGAGGCAAGTGTTGCGCGGAAAGCAAGGCGTGGCGCTTTGCATCTTCAAAAATGGCTTTGGCAAATTCATACCAGCTCGTTGCGCCGGATGCGGCCAGGTTGAAAATTCCGGAGGCAAATTGACCCTGCGCCTGTTCCTGGCAAACGGTCCGAATGATCAGTGCCGTCGCATCGGCGATGTTGCGGGCCCAGGTCGGCGCGCCGATCTGATCGGCGACGATCCGCAACTCCTCGCGTCTGCCCG
>Ga0153915_10004796_pt1 | contig 12518 bp, 11 predicted proteins | sample Opewatmetagenome_2_FD_107003 | JGI IMG/M metagenome (GOLD analysis project Ga0153915, IMG submission 107003) | Freshwater wetland microbial communities from Ohio, USA - Open water 3 Core 3 Depth 3 metaG | ecosystem: Environmental > Aquatic > Freshwater > Wetlands | place: USA: Ohio, Lake Erie... | reverse complement strand
TGTTATAGGCTGCAAGGACGGTTGTCCAGTCACCAAACATACGATGGAGTTCCTGAAGATAGGCAATGGCAGCCTTTGTTGATTTTTCAGGATCAAGCCTCTCATCAATCCAGTCATCCCTGTTAAGTCCAAATTTATATCCTGTGGATGCAATGAACTGCCATAGTCCAAGCGCCCTCGCAGGGGAAAGTGCAGTTACATTAAATCCACTCTCAACAAGTGGTAGCCATGCAAGTTCTTCGGGAAGCCCTGCCTCATTCAATTCTTTAACAATCTTATCAATGTATCTCCTTGACCGTTTATAGGAGTTTATAAAGAAGTCTCTTTCCACTGTCTGAAATTGTTTGATCTCGTATTCCACATGCCCATTCATTGTTAAAGGAATAGCCTTATGATTTCCATTGACCGCAGTATATCTTGACGCATATATCTCGATTAACCTCCTTGAGATCAGGATTCTCAAATCCTCTTTCTCCTGATTCATTGCAGGGTTCCTATCACTGTTCACATTAAGGATTAATGAGTAAGCCTCATCAAGAGCATCGATAGCCTCCTCAAGCTCACCACGCGACCAGAGTTCTTGGGAGGCCTGATAAAAATCGAGTGCAGTATCAAGGAGGTTCTGTTTCTTATCGCCATCACCTTCTTCTACTATGGTTTCTGAGTTGGATGTCTCTTGGGGGGATCTGTCTAAAGGGGCTTCATAGCTGTTCTCTGCTGTGACTTCTGCTGCGGCAACCTCTTCAACAGAAAGCTTCTCCTTTGGTATCTCGTCTTGATTGCTGGCAACCTGGGTGTTTGCTGCTTTGGCGCAGGTCACTTTAAGAATTTCCCCTCCAGATCCAAAAGGCTCGGATGTCCCATTAATTTTTTCACCATAACAACCTACTGATACCAGTATAACCAGACTTAACGCCAATAATAGCTTTTTCATTTTTATGACCTCATTTTCATCTTATCCCTTCTTTCCTACCCTTTTTCTTTTAAGATAAGAACCCAAACCCTCATCCATCACTTCTTTAATGGTTTTCCTTTCCCAACGTGCCAGTGCTTTTAGCTTCTCCAGATGACGCTCCCTTAAAATGAACGTTGCCCTCGTCCAACCGTCGTGAAGTCCTCGCTGTGCAGTCTTAATTGAAACCATCTTTGAAGTTCCTCTTCCTGAAATCCAATTTCTTGCGTAACTGCTGTCGTTATGACATTGTAAACTTTGTAAACCACTGGAAATTGTTGCAATTTGTCTGCCATTTGAAATTAGTTTTTCCTATAAAACATAACCTGTTAAATTAATGGTATATTTTTCATGCTACAAAATTATTCCAAAGTTCCTTGTCTTAAAAATAAGACAATAATTGTTATCTATTTGCAATAATGTCAGTTGACTTAGTTAGACATTGATAGGTTAGGGAGAGTTTAGGGAGTCAACTGTTGAAGGTGGGGAGGATTAGCAAAACCTGCATTGCGAGTTTAGAAACGAAGGTGCGAACCATTGGAAAGTCTTTCGAGCATGAGGAAGAAATTCTCAAGAAATGGGTTGCGAACCTCATCTGCCAATGGTCCGGGCAAGGGAGAGGTATTTCGCCCTGGATTTCGGGGAACAGAATTTCTGAGCTTTTTGCCCCTTCCTCTTTGGGACAAAGGTGTAGAGGCAGCCAGGGAGAATACATGGCCCTTGCGAAACGTGCACGATTTCCTGAGAGGACTTTTCCGTCATTCCCTTGCCTGAACCTTCATCTTCTCCATCCTGACATTTTTCCGCATTCCACATGCCTACGAGAAAAGGGGCCAGGATCTCCGGATTCCCAAGCACCGATGACCAGCCCCCAATCAATGAGTCTTTCTTCCTCTACGGAGCAAGCGGGGAATGGGTTAAGTGGTGATTACCCTTTGAGCAGGTGTTTGGGTTTTCTCAATTTTGCATTGTCTACTTGAAGACATTGTCAAGCATCAGACTAACGTATTGGTCCTCTGGCATCTTCAACAATTCTTTGCAGACAAAATCCGTGTGTTCCCCCAAACATGGTGCTGGTCTCCGCAATTCTGAAGGGGTTTTCGATAATAGATAATTTACCCTGTTATGGAGGGTCTCCCCACATTCCGGATGGTTAAGAGTCCAGAAAAAATGACGGTGTTTCAATTGTGGGTCATATTCAACGACATCCTCAACCGTTTGCACTACACCCGCCCTGACCCCAGCCTTTTGCATTAAAGTCATCACTTCCTCTGCAGTGTAATTCATGGTCCATTTTCCCACCAGCTTGTTCAGCTCATCTTCGTTCTTTTTCCTGGCCAAAAGCGTCTCGAATTTCGTTTCCTTAGTCCATTCAGGGGTACTGATCACTTTGCAGAAGGCTTCCCATTCTGAGTCAGAAAATACAGCAATCACACACCAGCGATCATCACCCTTGCATGGAAATACTCCATGAGGAGCAGCATTGGGATATTTATTGCCCATTCTTTGGTGTAATCTTTGGTTAATGACCCAATCCAGGATCAACGGTGATTCGAACTGAATAGCATCCTCATATTCAGATACGTCGATGTATTGCCCTTGACCCGTTCTTCTTCTATGAAGGAGAGCAGCAATGACAGCAACGGCTCCAAATCGAGGCGCAATATAATCAGGGTATGATCTGTCGATTAGAGAAGGCATCGCATCAGGCCAACCTGTTATCAGAGGGAAACCCACCAAACTCTGAAGCAAGGGCCCGTAGCCTCCTTGGAGTCGAGCCGGGCCTGTTTGACCCTGCATCGATAAGCTGATCATGATAATGCCTGGATTTATTTTATTGACTTCCTCATAGCTCAACCCCCAGCCGGCCATGACCCCGGGGGTGAAATTCTCAACTAACACATCAGCCCACTCCACCAATTTTCTTGTCACCTCGTCCTTACGGCGATGTTTCATATCCAGTGCTAAATCAAGCTTGTCCGTATTAGGAGAATTATAGTAATAACTTCGATTCAGACCGGGAATGTTATCCTTAAAAGGAGCCATCGTTCTCACCGTATCCGGTCTCGTCTCCGATTCGACACGGACGACAGTGGCACCATTAAGCGCCAGAACCCTGAGGACAAAATTACCGACACCGGCATAAGTAAATCCTACAGCCTTCAGCTCATCAAAAACATGCTTTGCCATCTTAGATAATACCTCCCATCTTCAATGTCATAAGTTCTTCCTTTGAAAACCCTAACTCTTTAAGGTAAATCTCCTCATTATGTTCACCAATCAGTGGTGCTCGGCGCCAACCTTTCAAGGGAGTCTCGGTGAATTTGGCAAAGGCTCCGGGATAGGTAATGGTATCTTTTAACTCGTTATGTTCTATCTTCACCCAAAACTCCCTAGCAATCAGTTGGGGATTTCTCATGGTTTCCTCAGGATTATACACCGCCTGCCCCTGGATATTTCTCTCGATGGCCTCCCGTTGAAACTCATCTTTCGTCAGTGTTTTTAAGAACTTATCAATTGCGACTACTATCGAATCTAATTCCTCCCTGGTGAGCGAGTGAAAATCCCATTTCTCCCAATCCTTATTCTTCATAAAGTCAGGGGCCATGCCCTTCCTGTCCATCCACTCCGTTAGTTTTCGGTTGGTTTTCGCTCCAGGCATGCCTCCCAGCAGAAACATGGCCACATAACCATCTTTGCACTGCCAGAGAACAGGGGAATGAAGCCCTGAGGGATTTGTATGCAGGTGACCCGGGCGCTTACCTGATAATTTTGCTCCATCCCATTCCAATACATTCTCTGCGGTGCTCCAGATACAACTCTCCTGCGCTGAAACATCAACATGCTGACCCTCTCTTGTTAACTCTCTATGGTAAAGGGCAACCATGGTTCCTTCGGCTCCATCCGCAGAGGCGTTAATGAAAGCCTGAGGAAAAGTTGATTGAACCGGTGGCCGTTCGGGATTACCGCACTGACTCATGATTGAACCCATCGCCCAAGCTACAATATCCGAATATTTGAAACCCGAATAAGGACCTGTTTGACCGAAGGCTGTAATGGAGGTCATCACAAGCCCTGGATGAATTTTACTCAGTTCTGCATAAGAAAGACCTAATCCCTTTAGATACCCGGGGTCAAATGACTCAATGAGAATGTCGGCCGTCTTAACCAATTTTCCCAATATTGCTCGCCCGTCATCCGTTTCAATATTAAGCGTGATGCTCCTTTTGTTGGTATTGTAAGCGAACCAAAAAAGGCTTTTTTCTGGATCTGGAATGTCGTGATAAAAAGGGCCAATGTTTCGTGACGGATCTCCACCTGGTCTTTCTATCTTAATGACATCCGCTCCCATGTCAGCCAAGATCTTGCCACAAAGCAACCCTCTCTCATCAGACAAATCCAAGGCTCGATAAGGGGCAAGTATGCCTCGATCTTTTTTCCAATGTTGATCACTATCCATCACAATCTCCTCCATACGCACAGGACAGGACCTGTGGAGCGATTACCAGTCAAAAATTCGCAGAATCACTCACTCCTTGTTTCCTTATTCTATCCCTTATGATGGGTTCTCCCAGAAGGAAGCGCCTCGTCATAGCGATCATTTGCTCATTGTTGATGGTAGCCAGAGCACAACTTGAGGGTATAACATCATTATGATCAATGTTAAAAAGAGCGCGATGGTCAATATGGCTGTACCTTTATATACCTTGACAAGGTCTATCTTCCCCACTCCACTGACGATAAAAGCGAGAATGCCCACAGGGGGGAAAACCATTCCCATCATCATCATCATCCCTGTAACGATCCCGTACCAGATCGGATCGAAACCGAGCCTAATGACGAGAGGGAATGTCAATTGCACGTAAATGAGCATCAGCGGGATTTCATCCATAAACATGCTGATTATAAAGTAGCTCACCACAATTGCGAAGATGACGATCCAGCGATTGAGGTTCATCGTGCTAACGACATCTATTGCCTTTTGCGGTATTCCGCTTTGCGTTATGAAGTAGCCAAAAATCATACCCCCGATGATAATCATGAAAATCATTGCTGAGACGCGGATCGTCCCTTTAACTGTTTCAAGAGCACCGGCCCAGGTAAGCCGACGTGTCGCGAAACCGATGGCCCCCGCCAAAAATGCTCCAAGTGCACCGACCTCGGTTGGCGTAGCGATCCCTGCATAGAGTAATATGCATACCATAACAATTAACAGCAGAGATGCCCAGACCCGCAATAGACTACGAAAGCGTTTAGACCAAGTAACTTGTTCGGTCTTGGGAGCATCTCGAGGCCTAATCGCCACCCAAATAGAGATACAAATAACTAGAAATATGCCGAGAACCATACCGGGAACAATTCCTGCAACGAGCATTTTGCCAATCGACGTATCTGTAAGCATACCGTAAACTACAAATGCAACACTCGGTGGGATAAGAAGGTCAAGGGTCGATCCAACGCCAACAACACCTCCTGTCAGGACATCAGAATAACCCAAGCGACGCATATTGGGTACGGCGATTTGAGACATCACAGAGGCAGTTGCTGTACTTGTCCCCGACATAGCACCAAAGATTCCACACGCGAAAACCGTTGCAATGGCCACACCCCCTCGTATGCTTGAAAACCAGTTCGATGCGGCCTCGAAGAGGTCACGAGCGAGCCCCCCCTGAGACGACAAAAGTGCCATGAGAATAAACATCGGTATCGTTGTAAGTATATAACTGGCAACGTTATTATAAATCGTCAAGCCTGACATCAGCAATAAAGCATTGAAATCCCCTGTTACTAAGAGGATACCCACAATGCCAGCCACGCCGAGGGTAAAGGCGATCGGAACTCCCAAGGCTAAAAGCACTAACAAAAGTGCGAACGGGATCGCCAAACTCATTGGGATATCCTCTTTCTTTATTTCTATTTCGATCGATTCAAACGGACACTGTCTCCTCGATCTTTGCAGATTCGTCCTTAAAGAGACAAGATTTTCCTTTCTTTACCTGCCAAAGGTCAAGCAACATCCACAAAGTCATAAAGAAAAGCCCCACAACAACTATTACGTAGGCCGGCCCCAAGGGGAGGTTATATCTCGTCACATCAACAGAATCTTTGATACCGCCAATACAGCTCTTAGTCGAGGCTACGACCAAGAAGGCGTTATACAAGATAGAAACGATTTGGGCGACGTAGTTGAAGGCAAGCTTCAATTTCGTCGAACGTAGACGGTCTGTCACAAAGGTCAGACGTATGTGGGTACCGTCACGATACGAGAGGCATAGGGCAAAGAACACAGCCAACACCATAAGATACTTTTCTGTTAGCTCATAGGAACTGGGGATGGGACTGTTCAGTAAATACCTCCCTGCCGTGTCAGCTGTTGTCAGAAAGACCATCAATAACACAGACCCAATAGCCAAAAAAGTAAATATTCTTTCAATAATGTTGAGGAACTTTCGCATGAACTTGTAATACCTCCTCTCACGTCATACCTCTCTTTAAAGGAGCCTACAGTCTTGTTTCCAGACAAGAAGTCTTGTGGCGAGTTGCTATTCTTCCCTCTTTTCTTCTTTTTCTTTGCAAAGATAGCAGAGCTTGACGCCCACTGGGCAGTGCTTCCCAGAGACAAAATCTCTGCTATTTCGTGCTTTCTTCCCGGGGCAGGCAGACAAACTTGGGACGCAGTGCACTTACCCCGTAAGTGCACCATAAATTAGCTTCAAAGTTTGTGTCCGCAGTTTGAGGCCCAAAAGCGGGACCAGACAATATCCAGAATTTATGTCTTCACCATCAATGTTTATTGGTGACATCTACTCAAACGATTCTGATACCCTCTTGACCACCTCCATGACTTGTCTCATCGGCAGCCCTTTAGCTTCTCTCTCTGCTACCCATTTGTCGACGACCTGCTGTGCCACCTTGTGCCACCGAGCCCTCTCCTCAGGGCTAAGTTCATATACCTCCCACCCTAACTTCCTCAACAGAGCACGACTTTCAGCGGGGGTTTGCATCAGTTCCCTAAATCGGTAGTGTGCTTCAGCATTAAGCTGCTCTATAATGGTTTGAATATCGGGAGGTAGGCTGTTCCACACTTTAAGGTTCATTGCTATCATGAGACCCCCTGTACAAATAGGTTCCCAAATCCAGTATTTAGTCACCTCGTTAAATTTCAAGGATACAGCAGATTCCACGGCTGTATTGATTCCATCCAATGTCCCCCGCTCCAAGGCCATGAAACACTCGGTCGTCGGCATGGCTACGCCCGTTGCCCCAAGGGCTTCATTAAACGCAGTCCTCAATCCTGGCATCCCTCTTATTTTTAGGCCCTTGAGTTCCTCCATCCTGGTTATCTTTTTATTCCTTAAGACCATCTGGATAGGCGCTATTGCCTGCCACCAGAGGAATTTATAATCCTTTAAATGCTCCTTTAACAAACCCTTGTAGTAAAGGGCCCCGAAAGCCTCTTGCGCCTTCGCTTGGGTGGGAACGACAAAAGGTGCCTCGAAGATATGAAGCAATGGGAAGTCAGGTGAAACATCAGGAAGTTGGGTGATATCACAAATGCCCCCCTTGAGCATCTTGGGCTGATCGAACATCTTACCAAGAGTTTCGGCATGATAAAAGGTTACCTTCACTCTGCCCTCGGTTCGCTTTTCCACCTCTTTGCCCCACCATTCGGGATTAGCTTCTTGGGGATCTACCTTGGGCATAAACCCCGCATATTTCAACTCAAAAGTTTTTGCTTGTGCCCCAACCTCGCCGGGTGCGAAAACAACTGTGTGAAGTACTATTACCAACCCAAAAACCAAAATTGACCTCAACGGTAAAGATACTCTAGTTTTCATTTTTTCCTCCTTTCCTTATATATGTGATATGAGTACGTCCTCACGGATTCATGTTCTTCTACTCCAAATCTCTCTTCGGTCTTATTTCAAAATCTTATCAATGATCAACTCGTCATAAAACTCCATCCTTAGTATTCAACGCTTAACATTTGCTCTTATGAAATCAGCAACCTCTCCAATGAGAGTTCCAGGGCCAAAACATGCGCTTATCCCTTTACTCTTAAGATACGGAATATCATCTTTAGGAATAATGCCTCCACCGATGACGATGACATCATCCATTCCCTTCTCCTGAAGTAGTTCCGCAACTCTCGAAAAGAGATAGTTGTGTGACCCTGAAAGACAACTTAACCCGATGACATCCACAGATTCCTGGATCGCCGTTTGCACAATCTTCTCAGGAGTCTGCCTTAACCCTGAGTAAATCACTTCAAACCCTTCATTCCGCAATCCCAATGCTAACACCATTGCTCCACGCCAGTGACCATCAAGCCCAGGCTTAGCAACCAAGACCCTGATCGGACTCCTCGCTTTATTCATAGAAATATCCTCCCTGTGAACCTACTCCCATATGAAGTTTTGCGGTTAGTAGATTTGTTCTGTGTATTCTCCCCAGACGCCCTTCAAAACGTCAAATATCTCGCCTGTTGTCGCATACGACTTTACAGCGTTGATCAGGGGAATCATCAAGTTCACGTTATTCTGTGTTGCCTTCCGTAACTCGTCCAGGGAAACACCTACTTTGCCGTTGTCCCTTTCTTTTCTCAGCCGCTTCACTTTTTCTATTTGCCTATCTTCCTCGTTTGGATCAACCTTCATGATATCTATTTCAAAAGGTTCTTCTTCTTGATATTTGTTGACTCCCACCCATATTCTCTCGCCCTTCTCGATCTCCATTTGAAATTGATGGGCTGCCTTAGCAATCTCATTCCTCATGAAACCCTCTTCAATCGCCTTGGTGGCTCCTCCCATCTCCTGTATCCTGTTGAATAGTTCCATGGATTTCTCTTCAATCTCGTCCGTCAATGCCTCAACATAGTATGAGCCTGCCAACGGATCTACCGTATTGGCCACACCACTTTCGTACATCACAATTTGGTGGGTCCTAAGGGAGAGTTTGGCAGACTCAGCCGTTGGAATAGACAATGCCTCATCATAAGGAGCCACATGGCAGTATTGAACGCCTCCGAGAACCTGAACAAGCGCTGCGATCGTCCCCCTAACCATATTGTTTAACGGTTGCTGTGCCGTATAGAGGCTGGAATTGGAGCCTGCGCGATGAGTGAATGACATTGCCTTCGCACTTTTGGCGTTAAACTTCTCTCGCATCGTCCTTGCCCACATCCTTCTGATGGCTCTGAATTTCGAGACTTCCTGAAGTAGGTCTACTCCTGAGGTAAGATTTATTTCTGCCCGTGGCAAATCGTCAATGTCGATCCCTCGGCCGATCAACTTTTCAATAAATTCGACAACAATGGCAAGACAAAAACCCAATTCTTGGTAAATGGTGCTCCCAGCTTCTCTGAAGTGGTAACCCGTATAGCTAATGGGAAGAACATCCTCGAGTCTGTTTTTAACCACATACTCGATAGCGTCACAGGCGAACTCGACTGCTCGGCCTGGAGGGAAAATATAGGTCCCCCGCGCGACATAGTCTTTTAGCGGCTCATTTTGCATTGTTATATGAAGTTTGCTATGGGGGACACCTCTCTTGTCGGCCAAAGCCAACATAAGAGCCAGATAGTATGGACCGATGCACGGTACCACACTGCCCACATAGGTTTCTCCAATATCGATCCCCTCATAAATCGTCTCCATATCTGCCAGGGAATCGATGGCTACACCCTGCCTGCCTACCTCGCCCCTGGAAAGAGGGTTGTCACTATCCAATCCAATCTGCGTGGGCAAATCCATGGCCACAGTAGATTCCTTTCCTCCCTGTTCGATCAAGTATTTAAGCCACTTGTTTGTTGCCTCGGCAGTGCCGAATCCGCCATACGTGAATCCCCTAGGCTCTTCCCCTCGAAACATCGTCGGTGTCCTCCCTCTTGTAAAAGGGTATTGCCCGGGAAATCCCAACTCCTCCGTAAAGTCCCATCCGCGGCTTTCCATTTCAAGAGGTGTATAAATCCTTTCCACTAGCAGTCCATCCCATGTTCTAAATTCTTTCTTGTGCTCCCCTTTTTCCTCGAGTTCCTTTTTCAATGAAGTCTCTTCCCATTTCTTCTTTTCCTCTCGAATCGCATCTAGCTTTTTTTTGTCATACATTTCTCTTCTTCCTCCCCAATGACCATCGACATTTGCGTGATATTTATCCTTCCCTACTCTCTTTGCACAATCCTAATCAGGTCTTTTCATCTCAAAAGTCTCTGTGGTGCGGCAGTAAGAATCTCCCCCCAGTCGACCAATGGCTTTCAATCGAGACATCTGAATTTGACCGTCGATGACTAATTCGTCCCCTAGGTGAACCAGAACTACTTCTCCTATGATTAAATTAGAGCCACCGGGGCTCTTCCCGAACTCCAGGATTTGCCGCAGCTTACACTCCATATTTACGGGTGATTCAGCCACCCTTGGGGCTTTAACGATATCACTCTTCACCGGTGTCAACCCCACCTCCTTAAATTCGTCAACGGAGCTGCGGTAACTCGCAGATGTCTGGTTCATCGCCTGGGCCAAAGTCTCATTGACAACGTTAATCACAAAGTCTCTCGAGAACTCAATATTCTTGAGGGTATCCTTTTTTTGCCCGTCTCTTCTCCATACAACACTGAAACAGACGATCGGTGGTTCCACACTTATTCCTGCAAATGTGCTAAAAGGGGCAAGATTGAATGTACCGTCCTCGCTGATGGTGGAGACAAAAGCAATAGGTCGCGGAACGACTGTACTGGCCTGCAATTGGTGTGAACTTCTATGGTCCAAATTTGCCGGGTAAATCTTCATCAACAAATCCCTCCAAAAGCCTATCTCTAATATATTCGCCAAGCATTTATCTATCAAAGCATGATGATCGGGTCAAGCTACCTCAGATTCAACTTTTTGGTTAATTCCAGGATACTCGGACACTTATCTAAGTTCAAGACCATATCAATAATTTCATCTGCTTTTCTTTCACCGATGATACTCGACGTAAGTTCCTTAAACTTGGTTCTTATTCTCTCTTCAGTTGGCGTTAGTATTGATTCTCCTTCCTCTTCGATGCAATAAGTTTTGCCGTCCTTCAGCTCAACTTCAATTTTCCTTGTCTGTCTATCTCTCTCCCCTATAAGCCTTATTCTTTTCGCTAATGTTGAGATTTCGGCATCATCATATTGGTTCATATAGAATCTATGGGAGCTGACGGGCTTCCCCAGGAAAGCAGCTGCAGCACAAAACTGAGCACTTAATAATGTTTGCCCCGGATTCTTAAAGGGGCCCGGGTTGTCACTGCCAGGGAAGGCTGCTTCCCAGGACGATACCCTTTCAATAACCTGGACAATTGCAGAACTGTCGATATGGTATTGTTTTACTGATCTTAACACCAGGTCAATAGGAACTTGCTGTTGAGCACAAACAGGATAAGGTTTGTACATCGTCTCCATGATTAGGAATCTTTTCCCAATATCCTGTATCGCCATCCCCGCCTGATCCGTTATTCCGGCGAACGCTTGGTAGAATCCAAACTTCCCCTCTAAGGATTTTTCAGCTGCTAAAGCTCCCGCCTTAGCAAGATCCGCTGCTACGATGCCATTCCTCGCAGCCATCCCACCATGAAAGTTTCCCTCCATGGTGCCAGCTGACCAGCATTCCGTTAATCCACAAGCGGAATTTGCTGCGAAGCCCAAGGCATTCGTTAATTGGTCTTCATTCAGCTTCAGTAATTTTCCAGCAGCAGCAGCAGCCCCAAATGGCCCGTATGCAGAAACACCTCTGAATCTCGGAGCAATACTCGGTCCACCTAAGGATACTCTCCCCATGACATCATATCCAATAACCAGTGCGGTGATTACTTCGGCGCCCGAACTGCCTTCTTTTTCCCCTATGGCAATGGCCGCCGGAACATTCACCATCCCTGGGTGAAATGTAAAGAGGAAATCTTCTTGTGCCATGCTGGCAACCAGAACTGAATTTACGAAAGCAGCATCCAAAACAGATGCCTTGAGGCTATGTCCGAATATAGTAGCGTCACCTTTGCCACCCGTTACCAATTTCAAAGCCATTTGACACCAAGGGAGGTCTCGACCAGCGATTGCAGTACTCAGTGCATCCAGCAGTAAATTCTTAGCTCTCTTCTTAACCTCGTTAGGCAAGTTTTCGTAACTAATATTGGAAATAAATCTCGCCAAAGCTCTGGTAATACTCCTTTCTTCCATTCATTTCCCTCACTTGCATTTTTTAAGCTGAACATCTTCGGCGAGGTGTCCTCGACCCCGCCCGAGACCCAGTACGAATACGTTGTGGCTATTAATGTTAAAGAGCAAAAGCTAAAGCCCTTCCTGGATACGATCCAGGTCGAAGAATACGATTATCGACTGCGATGACCGATGATACTGGTCACGGCATCAACTGGAGATTGGGAATACTGTTGGGAATTAATATTCTTTCATAAAATCAAAGGGGTCACGAACTGACGCAACCCCTTGAATTTGTTGATGGCGTCCCCAAGGGGATTCGAACCCCTGTTGCCGACGTGAAAGGCCGGTGTCCTTGGCCGGGCTAGACGATGGGGACACTGAAATAAATTG
>Ga0153915_10004795_pt1 | contig 12518 bp, 12 predicted proteins | sample Opewatmetagenome_2_FD_107003 | JGI IMG/M metagenome (GOLD analysis project Ga0153915, IMG submission 107003) | Freshwater wetland microbial communities from Ohio, USA - Open water 3 Core 3 Depth 3 metaG | ecosystem: Environmental > Aquatic > Freshwater > Wetlands | place: USA: Ohio, Lake Erie... | reverse complement strand
ACTTCGAGCGGCCCGATGCCGACGATGCGCCCGCGTTCCTCGCCTATCTGCTCGCCATGTCGCACCTCATCACCGTACCCGAGGGGGAGCACGCCGACCGGGTGAAGCTGGCCACGATCCACGCGACCAAGGGGCTCGAGGTCCCCCACGTCTTCCTCTTCTGGAAGGAGGGGCTCGACCGGGCGCCCGAGATCCCGCACCCCGCGGACCGCTGCCCGCTCAGCCTCGGGAAGGACGAGCTGGCCTTTCTCGGGACCGGCCCGATCGCGGGAGCCGCGGCCATCGCCGCGGCAGCGGCCGAGATCAAGGACGAGAAGGCCGAAGAGACGGCCAACCTCATCTACGTGGCCGCGACCCGCGCGGTGAAGAGCCTGACGGTGGTCCTGCGGGCCGACCGGGGAGGGGGGCTGAAGGGTTTCGGGGAGCGGATGCGGCGCGCGGCCGAAAAGCCGATCCCCGCGGCCGAGCGGACCCAGTTCGGCTGGAGGCATGACTACGGCCCGGAAAAGCCGCGGCCCGCGGACCACGAGGAGCTGACGGCGCCCGATCTAGCCGCAGTCCCCGCCGCACCTGCCGGTGAGGACGACATGGACCCGACCCTGCGCTCGGCCGACATCGAGGCGGGGATCGAGCGCGGGATCCGCATCCACGCGGCCCTGGCGCAGGTGACCAGCGAGCGCCCCACCGTTCCCCCCGGCATCCTTGCTCCCGAGGAACAGGAGGCTGTCCAGCGGTTCCTCGCTACCCCCGGGGTTCGCGAGATCCTCTTTCGCCCCGGCCGGTTCCTGACGGAGCAGCATATCTCCGACACCCATAGCTTCGGCATCGTGGACCGCCTTATCATCGCCCCGGACCGCCTCACCCTGATCGACTTCAAGACCGGCCGCGTCGGCCACCTGGCCGAGAAATACAGCGCTCAGATGGACCGCTACCGGACCATCCTCCAGGAGTTGTTCCCGGGGCGAACAATCGAAGGCTTCCTGCTCTTTGTAGACGAACCTCGGCGTAGTGTCATTGACCGAGAATGAAAAGCAGAAGGCGAGCCAGCAGGAACGCGTGCAGGAGATCGAGCGTCAGAAGCGGGATGGTCTCGCTGGGACGATCTGCACGCCCTCATCGGCTCGGCGGACGGGAAAAAGTTCCGCAACTTCGCCCAGGGACTGACCTTCGACATCATGATCCGTCATGCCAACCACCGCCTGCTCTAAAGCCAGTATCTCTCCAGACCTTGGGACGTTCACTTTTTTCTTGACGTAGGTTAACTCGCAGGTTAACATCTTGCCATGCGTCGAACCGTCCTCTTCTACAAGACAGCGGATGGGAGATGCCCCGTCCAGGAATTTTTTGATGCGCTGCCGGGCAAGGTAGCCCAGAAGGTGTTTTGGGTGCTCCGGCTCTTGGAAGACTTGGACATGGTCCCGGCCACCTATTTCAAGAAGCTGATCGGCACGGAGGAAATCTGGGAGTGCCGAATCCAGTTCGGTTCGAACATCTATCGAATATTCTGCTTCTTTGATAGCCATTCGGTGGTCATATTGACCCACGGTTTCGAGAAGAAGAGCATGAAGACGCCCAAACGAGAAATCGAGATAGCCGAAACCCACCGGCGTGATTATTTGAAGCGGAAAGGGAGTAAGAGATGAGTGACCTGAAAAAGTATATCGCGAAGCGGAAAAAGACGGATAAGGAATTCGCGGCAGGGTTCGAGGAAGGCTACGAGCAATTCAGGATCGGCGTCGTCCTCCGTCAGGCAAGGGAGTCTGCGGGATTGACCCAGGAAGAGCTAGCCCTGCGCCTCAAAACCAAGAAGACGGCGATTTCCAGGATCGAAAATCACGCGGAAGACATCAAACTCTCCACGCTGGACCGTGTCGCCAAGGCACTGGGAAAGCGTCTGGAGGTCAATATCGCCTAGCCCACCCGGCCTATGCCTCCGACGGCATCTTCGCCATTACGGGCCCAAACCCTGCTTGACAAAGCCGGTTCGCCGCCCTATCTTCGGCCGAAAGAAGATCCGATGCAAATGAAAGACGACCCTTGACACCTTCCCTTTCTTACCGGCACCTGAAGTCACACCTGGCCATCATCGCGGCCAATACGATTCACGGCCTCAATTACGTCATCGCCAAAGGGATCATGCCCGATTTCCTGGCGCCGCGGGCCGTCGTTCTGCGGCGTAATTGGGGACGGGTTCACATTTACCAGTCGCTGACGGATACATACCAAAGCGGGAGCCGGTTCCAGCATTGCAGTAAGCCCTGGTCATCAATTAGTACAATAAGTATTTAAAACTTCCATCGCCTTTTTACAGCCATCGTAGCATGCCGCTTTTTCGCCCAAAACATACACTTTATCGCACTCGAATTGGCAGCCTGCCCTTATAAAACCCTGCCCCAAAGAATCGCAGGGCTTCACTTTATCGGCGTTGGCAACATCAGGGGACAATAATCCCGAAACCTTGCTCATAACGGTCTTCAGCGGTCCGAAATCCGCCCGCTCGTAACCCCCGGAGAACAGTCCGGCCACGAGCACGGCAATTACGACCAAAAAAGAGAAGCCAATGAATATTTTTTTCATATTCCTTTTCCTCCATTCAATGTTTGTATATTTTACGCAAAGCATCTATTCAGGATGGGTAGAGCTTGTGGAACCCATCCTGCATTACCATGATTTTACAGGAAAATGCATTACATATTTGAAACTATTCACACCTACCACGATTCACATACGATATCTAGGAAGATATTATTGATTTAGGGGGGTTCTTGGAAAAGGCATACACTACATCCTGTTTGATGTATTTTCAGGCATTCTCCCTGCCCTTGCCAAGGATCACGCGCCGCCAGTGATCCCCTTCTTGACGCACAAGTCGCCTCGCCGCTATCATCCTCTCACCTGAAAGGAAGTTCATATCAATCCAGTTCTTCTCGATTTTGCCATTGACAGGCCGGATTCCCATCCCCTATAGTCCTGCAGCCAAAGAGCAATGCTTATCAATTCTGCTGCACCCGGAGCGATTTTTGGAAACGAACAACCGCCATGAGTTAGCCGATACTGACAATTCCGGAATTGTAATAATATTGATTGTATCCGGTGCCGGCATCTTGGTCGACGCAATAATACTTATGTCGCTCCCCTTCAAGGCACAGGAAAGTTGAATCACATGCCCACCAGTTCTTCACCACCTCCCCGGAGGCAGTTTTAACCTGGCAATAATAACCCTTTCGCAAGCCTGTAGACTCGGAGCAGCCTGTTGCCGCCATTAAGGAGGAAGCCGATGTCAAAGCCGCTAACAAACAGAAGATAATGAATAACTGTGTTTTCATTAAATCTTTCATCTCTTACCCCTTTTCTTAAGTGTAGTGTGACAGTAATTACTTTACAATCGGCTGTCAGAAAACGATCTGGCCTTGAAGCAATACAAATCCTAACTATGCGGAAGACATTAAGCTCTCCACGCTAGACCGTGTCGCCAAGGCGCGGGAAGACGCCTGGAGGTCAATATCGCGTAGAAGACCCCGAGGGTCGTGGTGGCCGTAGCCCCGCCCGCAAACCCACCACGACCGCCTGGATGGCTTCCCAGTCAATCAGCGGTCGGGACCCCGCAGCGGGCGGCCGGGACGCACATCGGTGAGCAACTTCCCATCGGAGATAATCAATTGTCCACCCACCATGACGTAGCGCATTCCCGATGAGGGTGTGCGGGGATTCTCATAGGTGGCATTTACCTTAATCTTATCGAGGTCGAAAATGGCAACGTCCGCGTCCATGCCCACCTGTAGCCTGCCCTTGCGCTTGGCGTCCGGCGCGGCCAGCGCCACCAGGTTGGCCGGAAGCAGGCTTGCCCGGCGGACGAACTCCGTCACGGTCATGGCCTTCTTCTCCCGGACATAACGCTCCAGCGCGCGCGTAAAGGTTGCCGCGGACCGAGGATGCGCGTAGGCCTCCTCAGGCAGCGGCCAAACATCGCCGCTTACCGTGCGCCCGTCTATCGTAAACGGCATTGCGTCCGAGGCGATCATCATGTCCGGGCTCAGGATGGAGTCGTCAACGACCTTCATCTGGTCCGGTTTGCTTTCATCCAGAAAAGGGGCGATGGCAAGTCCGCCGGGGTCTTTCTGACGAATCTCCCTCAGACGCTCAACGGAGGCGATATGTTCATTCGTTTTGGCATAATAAATGTCCGTGGGGACCAGACACGCCCGCGGCAAATTCGCCGGATCGTAGAACGGCGAACCGATGGCCGTTGAACCTGCCCCGAACGGGTAGGTTTCGGTGGTGACGTGCAGGGTCTGGCGCTGGGCCACGTGCACCGCTTCAAGTGCATCGTACACCTTATGTATCGTTGAACTGGTCGCGTGGCAGATGTGCATATGGGCGCCAGCGGCAGCCGCCACCCCCAACGTCTCGAGCACTCCCTCCATGGCGCCGTTGGGCTCGTCCTCATAACTCGGACGAATGTGCGTGAAGGTGGGAACGTTGTATTTTACGGCAAGACGGCCGGCCGCGAGATACTCTTCGCGGTTTGAATCAGGGGCATATCCGATCAGCAGCCCGATTCCCAGCCCGCCCTCCTTCAGGCCCTGTTCGATGGTGGAGATCACCTGGCGGGAAGTCTCTTCCGGCAGCAACTTGCCCCACCCCGGTGAACCAAAATTGGCGAGCGCGGTCTCGAACGTGCCGTCCAGCGCGACATGATCGACGACCTGCAGCCGGGCCATGGCCCAGGAAACGCTGAAGCCGTAATTCAGGGGAAGCCGTTTCTTTTGGGCCGCCTCGTACGCTTTGGCGATGGGGAACGAGCCGGCCTCGAGTTCAAGGGAAGTCGTCACGCCGTCAAAGGCCTGCATCCAGTTCGAGGGGACATTGATCGCGTGCGAATGGAGATCAATGAAGCCGGGCGTGACCACCAACCCGCGGGCATCGATCTTCTTCTTGCCGGAAAGGGTCGCCTTGCTGATTGCCGCGATTCTTCCGCCATTGATGCCAATATCGCGCACGGCATCCAGTTTGGTTTCCGGATCGACAACCCTGCCTTGATGAATCACCATGTCGTACTGACGGGCCAAGGCCGGCGTTATTCCGAGTGTAAAGGTGAGGGGTATAGCAAAAAGAACGATTAGAACGGAAACGAAACGCTTGCTCATGAACATCACCTCATGGGTTGATTAGAACTTGCTTTTGATGGTTCGGAGTATAGGAAAACTTACGCATCGTTCTTCATCATTGGTCATTGCGGTCGGCGTAAGACCATGAGGGCGTAGGGAAGGCCATCTTACGACCTCCGGTGATTCTCGATCTCAAGACCCAGTGATCTGGAATTCCGAAAAAGGATGGTCTTTATTGCCAATCGCCCAGCGGAAAGGATGTTCCCCTCTGCATCATCCACGAAGACAGCGTTTTCAGGGTGAGCCTTCTCATGTTCGAGAATATAGAGGTAGAACTCCGGGTCCGGTTTTGACAGGCCTATCTTGTTCGAAGCATAAACGGCATCGAAAATTGCGTAATGACCCTGGCTTGAATGGTAATCATAATGGGGGTCGAAAGTGTTCGTGCCGCAGACGACCCGCGAACGTGCCTTCAGTTGCCCTATCAGCGTGACGACCTCCCGGTCGAGGGTCGGATGAAAAAACTTGCCGAACAGTTCTTCCTTCACTTCACTTCCGTACGATCGGGAGAAACGAGCCCAGAAATCAGCGGTGGAAACCGTCCCCGTGAAGAGCTTTTCCAGGTTTCCCCCGGCAAAGGTGAGGAATTCTTCCTGGGTGATGTCGAGGTAAGAGAGCACCTCGGGAAGGACATCGGTATTGCACGCGACCACGCCGCCCATGTCGAAGATGTACAGCGTCACGCCCATTATCCCTTTTTCCCCGTAAACACCACTGCGCCGCCCAGGAAGTATTTCGACAGTTTGAGAAACAGGATCAGCATGGGGATACTCGCTATGGCCGCCACAGCCATCATTGCCCCTTCGTCGGTATGCTTTTCCGCGGTGAACCGGACGATATAGAGGGGAATGGTCTTCATCTCCTCGGTCTGGGCCACGAGCAGCGGCCACAACAGGTTGTCCCACTGGCTCTTGAAGGTGAGAACGGCCAGGGTTGCGATGGCCGGGATACTGTTCGGAAGGACGATCCTCATGAAGATCATCGGCTCACTTGCGCCGTCGATTCGTGCGGCATCCAGCATGGCATCAGGAAAGGAAAGGTAATATTGCCTCATGAGAAAAATACCGAATGCGCTGACGATGAAGGGCGAGATCAGCCCGAGATAGGAATCCTGAAACCCCAACTTCATGATGATGAGGTAAAGGGGGATCATGATCACTTCGAAGGGGATCATGAGGGTCGCCAGGATCATCATGAAGACGATGTGCCTTCCCCTGAACTTGTACTTCGCCAGGCCGAAGCCGGTAAAGGCTGAAAGAAACGCCGTGGTCGCGGTGACGGTCGAAGCGACGATCAGTGAATTGAAGATATTTCTGAGATAGACGAAGCTTCCGTCGTTTCCCCTGATGCCGTGCCAGTAGTTCTGCCAGTAAAAACCATCGGGTATCCATCGATAGGGCATTTTCATGATATCGGTTGCGGGCATCAATGAGGCGGTAAACATGAACACAAAGGGTGCGAATATATAGGCCGCCGCGACGATCAGGAATGCCCAGATGAGGAGATCGATGATGAACGACTGGGGGGACGTCCGCTTCTTTTTTCTCTTCCGGTTGGCTTCCACGGCAAAGTCCCTTTTCAATAATCGACTTCTTCGGATTTAAACGTCTTGAACTGCAGCCACGTGAAGAAGAGCATCATGCAGAAGAGGATGATGCTCATGGCGCTCGCCAGACCGATGCTGCGATCCCTGATCGTGGTGTTATAGAGATTCAGGGTGATGACGTTGATCGGCTCCAATGGCGCTCCCCCCTGGGTGAAGAGGTACTGGGTACTGAACGTTTTCAGGCACTGGAGCATTGACATGATGGAGACCAGCACCGTTGTCGGCTTCAAAAGCGGAAGCGTGATGTACCAGAAATCGGTCCATCCGTTTGCCCCGTCTATCCTGGCCGCTTCATGGATGCTGTTGGGGATCGACCCCAGTCCGACGAGAAAAATGATGGTGAAGTAGCCGACGTATTTCCAGAAATAGACCAGCATCGTGGATATCTGAACCATCGTGGAATCGGCAAGCCACTTGTGATCGATGCCGGGGGTATCGAAAAGGAAGTTTACCCATTGATTGGCCAGCCCCCTGGGATCCAGCATGAGGAGCCAAATCGCCGCAACCACGACGGATGATAAAACGGCAGGAGAGTAATAGGCCATCTGGAAAAACTTCTGAAACCGCTTCCTCGACATGATGAACAGTGCGAACAGGAGGCTGAACACCAGTATCGGGACAAAGGTTCCCAGGGTAAACACAACGGTGGCCCTTATGGAGTTCCAGAAATCCGGAGACCGGAGGAGGTAAGTGTAATTGTCCCATCCGACAAATTGGGGGGAGGCCAGGGATAACAGCTTCTTCTTGAACAGGCTCGTATACAGGGCGTTGAGGATCGGATAGAAGCTGAAGAGCGAAAAAAAGACGAGCGAAGGAATGATGAAGATCCATCCCCAGCGTGCCTTTTTATGTTCGATGCCCCTGCTGAATAGCCGTTTCCTCATATCCCTTTTCACCTGAAAAAGGGAGACAGGGATGAGCCGCAGTCCCATCCCTGTCCCCAGCGGGAATCACTACTTTTCCTCGAGCGCCTCCTGCGCCCTTCTTTTCAGCTTTTCCAGCGCCTGTTCCGGCGAGGCTCCGGTCAGCATGACGGACTCGACAGCCTCCCGGATGCATTCCTGAATCTTGGCGCTGTTCTCGCCGTAATAGACGATGTGCCCCCTGTCCATATCCTCCTTGAACACATTCGCGTAAGGCATCGCCTTGAATGTATCGGACTTCATGAGCTTCAGCGTGGGCTGGATAAGGCCCACTTTCGAGAGGTACTCTTCGGGATGGGAGAGCATATAGCCGATGAGCTTCCAGGCCATCTGCTGATTTTCCTTCGGCTTCGAGGCGTTGACCATGAGGTAATGTCCATAATAGTTGCCCGCGACATTTTTGACGGCATTCTTGAACACCGGGTAGGGGATGACTCTCCATTCCTTGCTATTGTAGAACTCCGGATTGTCCTTCCGGATTCTGTCCTGCTGGTAGAGCCCGGATTCACACATGGCGATATCGTTTTTGTCCTTGTTGAAGAGCGATCTCGCAGGGGTATAGGTCGGAGACCCGAGGTTTTTCCCGTTCGGACCCCATTCCTTCATGAAGGTCAGAAATTTGATCCAGGCCTGGTCGTTGACGATCGCCTTCTTGCCATCATCGCTGATGAGCTTTCCTCCGAGCTGTTCGACCATGGGAACCATGGAAACCAGATAGTAGGGATAGCGGAAGTCAAAACCCCTTCTTTTGATGATTTGTCCGTCACGGATGACGATCTTCTGGGATACCTCGACCATCTGCTCCCACGTCTTGGGATAATCCTTCGCAGGGTTAAGCCCCGCCGCTTTGAATATCCTGTCGTTGATGTAGATGCACCAGTTCGTCAATTCCAGCGGGAGCCCGTAAAGCTTCCCTTCGAAGGTGGCCGGGTCCAGAACCCTGGGAAGATAGGCATCGTAAATGGCCTTGACGCTGGGATACCCGACTGCCTTGAAATCGATGGGAGCAAGGCGACGATTGATGATGTAGGCGTACTCCTGTTCAATCTCCATGTTGAAGATATCCGGGCCCCGGTCCGCGGCAAAGGCAGTGAGAACCTTTTCCGCTATTTTCCCCGACGGACTGCTAACCCTGATTACCTTAACCCCTGGATTGGCTGTTTCGAATTCTTTGATGTATTTGTTTTCGATTTCCGTTCTGTTCGGGTCCTCGTGGGTCCAGTAGGTCAGCTCAACCTCTGCCCGCGCAACACTGACCATCACGGTGAAAAACAGGATAAGACTGGAAAAAATGCAGAGCTTTTTCATCGTCACACCCCCAGAAGTCAAGATAGTTATGGAGAATTCAGACATCCAAGCTTCTCGTTAGGATCCGCCGCCACCTCCTTTTGCCGCTCCCGACATTTGCAGTTTTGGAAGAACCCTTCTTCTCAACCGTCCCCCGGATTATACCTCTGTCTTTATCCGGAGGTGGGGAGGGTTCTTTCCGAACAGGTGCATCTTGTCCAGATCGATGGCCAGCTCGATCTCCTGATGCATCCGGACGCTGGACTGCGTGTCCACCAAGGCGACCAGACGATGCTTCCCTGCTGTCACATTGAGATGGACCTCCGAGCCCAGAGGCTCGATGACGCTGACGACGGCGCGAATGGCGTTGCCTCTGAGATGTTCCGGCGCGTAAAGGCGATCGTAGATGTCGTTGGGCCGGATACCGAAAAAGGCCTCCGAGCCGGCCAGCGATTGATAATAGGGAGCCTTCTTCTCAGGAATGAAAAGCTGGAACGCCTCGGCGTCGATCATGAGGCGGCCATCCTTTGGAAGAACACGACAGGGAATAAAATTCATCACCGGGCTTCCGATAAAACCCGCGACAAACAGATTGACAGGGAAGTTATAGACGCCTAAAGGGGCGCCGATTTGCTGAATCAGACCATCCTTCATCACCACAATCTTCGTCCCCATGGTCATGGCTTCCACCTGATCATGCGTGACGTAGATGATCGTCGTTTGAAGACTGTCGTGAAGCTTGGAGAGTTCCTCGCGCATCTGGACGCGGAGCTTGGCATCCAGGTTGGAAAGGGGTTCATCGAAGAGAAAGACGACCGGCTTGCGGACAATGGCCCTTCCCACGGCGACTCTCTGTCGCTGTCCACCGGAAAGTTGCTTCGGCTTGCGATCGAGCAAATCCTGGATACCGAGGATCTCCGCGGCTTCCCGGACGCGCTGATCGATTTCTTTTTCCGGGAGCTTGCGCAGATTCAACCCAAAGGCCATGTTCTTGTAAACGGACATGTGGGGATAAAGGGCATATTCCTGAAAGACCATGGCGATGTCCCGGTCTTTCGGGGGGAGGTCGTCGACAGCCCGATCGCCGATATGAATGGTTCCGGTCGTGGGCTCCTCCAACCCCGCGACCATCCGGAGGGCGGTGGATTTACCGCACCCGGAAGGTCCGACCAGGATGGCGAACTCCTTGTCTTCCACCGTGAGATTGAAATCTCTTACCGCCTGGACTGTTCCAAAGCACTTCGAAATATTCTCCATCACGACTCTTGCCATCGTTCGTCTCCCCGTTCGTGTTTTCTATCATCAAAAAGGCAAATTTTGTCAAGATGATAGTTAAGGATGGCTCTGTGGCAAACGTGAAATGTCGAGGGAGAATCTGCAGTCCCGGGTCAAGAAGATCGCCAAGATCGAGCGGATCGAGACAGGTTGTGCCACATTTTTTCTACTTGTAACAATGTCCGATCGACCCGACTTTGCATTTGGACCCGTCTGTCCATATGGCTTCACTCAGAGTTACCTGGATCAGATTTGCCTCGGTCAGATCTGCTCCGGTCAGATCAGCTCCGGTGAGGTCCGCTAAGTTCATCTGCGCTGCCCTCAGGTTTGCCTCCCTCAAATCGGCGTGATCCAGGCGTGCCTTATAAAGAGTCGCCCCGTACAGGTTTGTTTTATACATTCTTGCTCCGGACAGGACTAAGCCGGATATTTCTGCATTGGCCAAATTACAATTTTCGCAGACCTTCGTGGAGATCAATTTATACAGATCAAGCTCATCCCACGCTGCCGCGCTGCCGGAAATCAGAAGCATGCCTAAAAACACAGACATCATCAAAATTCTCTTCATGGGACACTTCCTTCCTTTTTTATTTATCCATGCCCTTCTTTTATTTTTCAGGATACAGCAATCTGTATGCCATATTGATAATAAGCGCATCTATGGACTTCTCAAGCATTATCTTCATCCCGTTTTAATTGTACTGCCAACAATGTGGGCAGGATGATGGCGGGTCATTCGGTGCAGGATGTCGTTTTCTGCCCTGAGTCATGGCCTATCGATTATTGCTCAGGATATCTTCCGACACAAGGTCTTCAGGATGCATATCGCCAAGGGGAAGGTCACTGTCACCTGAAAGGAAGTTCTTATCAATCCAGTTTTTCTCGATTTTGCCATTGACAGGCCGGATTCCCATCCCCTATAGTCCTGCCGCCAAAGAGCAATGCCTTATCAATCCTGCTGCACCCGGAGCGATTTTTGGAAACGAACAACCGCCATGAGTTAGCCGAGGCCGTGGCCGTGATTACGGAACATGCGCGGGAGATCATTGCCGGTTCCTTCAAAAATGTGGACAGGATCTTCAGCCTCACGGATCGCAAGAAGCACTCGCCGGAGATTGCGGAACTGGCAGAGACCTTCGGCATGATGTCGGTCAAGGTGGAGGCGCGTGAATACGCGCTGGAGCAGACCATTCAGGAGCTTCGGGCCAAGAAGGCCGATCTCGAAGAGGCCAACCGGATCAGGACGCAATTGGCCTCAATTTTCATCAGCGTCGTCTTGCTCATCACCTTTTATACCTTTGCCCTGGGGTTTCTCCATTCCCGCTTCCTGACCGGGGATCCCTTTTTTAACAGCATCAAGGACTATGTCTCCCGGGGCATTGAACTCATTACGCTGCTGATCGTCGTCAGGATGATCATCAACAGCCGCCTGCCGCTTCAGAGCTTCGGGATAACCCTGCAAGGGTGGAGAGGGTCGCTGGTCGAATCCGTGGCGGTTTCGGCTGTAGTAATCGGCTTGCTTTTCATCTTCAAGATCTGGGCAAATACAGCTTTCCCGGGTCTCTTCAAGGAAACGGAGCTGGTTCGTCTCCAATACTTCGACCTTTCCTACATGGGCTATATCGCGGTGGCTCCATTGCAGGAATTCATCACCCGTGGGACCGTGCAAAGCACGCTGGAGCGACTGTTTTCCGGACCGCACAACGGCTTTCTGGCGATCTTGGTGACCTCCTTTCTTTTCGGATCGCTCCATGTCTATTCGTCGATCAATCTGGCGGTGGTCGCGGTGCTGACCAGTTGGCTATGGGGCTGGATGTATCACAGGCAAAAGAACCTGATCGGTGTGAGCCTTTCGCACTTTCTGATCGGCGATATGGCCGGTTTGATGGGATACTGGAACTTCTTCGGATGATGCGGAAATGGAAGTGGACAACGGCCCGTCTGGTGTTCATCACTGCGGCATTGGCGGCGACCGCCACGGGAAACCTCCTCGGTTACCTGCTGGGACCGCTTTATTCCTGGTATTTTTTCAATGACCTGAATTGCTTTAGGTACTATCGGTATTTTTCCGCGCTCAGCGCTTGCGGCTGGAAGATGGTTCGGGAATGGCTGGGAAACCCGGATTATCGCCGGATGTTTGTGATCCCGCTGACCGCGCCGCCCAGGGTGGGGCCTGATTTATCGCGGGTACGCGTTCGCGCCCAATGGCCGAAGGATACAGTCGCCTGTAACGGCTGTGCGCAATGCTGCACCCGACGT
>Ga0153915_10004794_pt1 | contig 12520 bp, 8 predicted proteins | sample Opewatmetagenome_2_FD_107003 | JGI IMG/M metagenome (GOLD analysis project Ga0153915, IMG submission 107003) | Freshwater wetland microbial communities from Ohio, USA - Open water 3 Core 3 Depth 3 metaG | ecosystem: Environmental > Aquatic > Freshwater > Wetlands | place: USA: Ohio, Lake Erie... | reverse complement strand
CGGACCGGCCCCGGGGGAGCGAAAGGCGACGTCATTGTTGACGAAGGCAAGGTGCAAGAGATTCTCGGGGTACCTCCGGAAAAAGTAATCGACGTGATGGCGCTCATGGGCGACACGGTGGACAACATTCCCGGCGCGAAGGGCATCGGCGAAAAAGGCGCGACGGAGCTGATCCAGAAATACGGGAGCGTCGAGAAGGCGCTGGACCATGCCGCCGAAGTTTCGAACAAGCGTTACCGCGAAGCGCTGCAACAGCAGCGTGATCAGGTGATGATGTCCAAGCAGCTCGCGACGATTGCCATTGACGTGCCGCTGGAACTTGATCTGCATGCGCTGGAGCGCCGCGAGCCGGATGTCGCGGCGCTTGCGACCCTCTATCGCGAGCTTGGTTTCAATTCGCTGCTCAGGGAGCTGGGTGCGGAAGCGGTAGCCTCCTCCGCGCCGGCGGATTCGGAGGCCGGCACAAAAGCTGATTACGCGCAGTTTGCGACTGTTTCTGAATTTCGCGAATATCTGGCGAAACTTCCAGCAAAGCAGTTACTTGCGATTTGGCTGAATCTGGAGAGTGGGGAGCGCGAGGCGGAGGGATTCGGGACGCGGATTGCGTCGATGGAGGTTTCGCCGAAGGCCGGGGAAGGACGCTCGGTGTGGTTGGATGAGAAAGGCGAAGCGCTGAAGGCGCTTGCGCCCCTGCTCACCGATGCGAAGCGGCCGAAGATTGTCCACGACCCAAAACTATTTCAATTGCTTGCCGGCCGAGCGGCAAATATCGAGCATGCCACGCAACTGTATTCGTATCTGCTGCGGCCGACAACAGCAAATCATAAATTCGCGGACGTGGTGATGCGGCAGTTCAACGTCATGCTGGGCGGCGGACCCGGCGAACGCGCGGATTATTTGCAGCGGCTGGCGCCGGCGCTGCACGCGCAAGTCCAGGAGCAGCAGCTTGAGAGTGTTTACAAAGAAATTGATCTGCCGCTCGCGCCGGTGCTGGCCGATATGGAGCGCGCCGGCATCCGCGTGGACGCGAAAGAACTCGAGAAAATGTCGAAGGCGATGGAAAAGGAGGTTCGGCGCCTCGAAAAAGAGATCTGGAAACTGGCAGGCTCAGAATTCAATGTGAATTCGCCAACGCAGCTCGCGGAAATTCTCTTCGACAAACTGAACCTGCAGGTGAACGCCAGACGGGGCAAAGCAAAAGCGCGATCGACAGCAGTGGATATTCTCGAGGAATTGTCGGCGCAGCATCCGCTTCCCGCGAAGATCATCGAATACCGCGAAATCGCCAAGCTCAAATCGACGTACGTGGACGCGCTGCCGAAACTGATCCATCTCGAAACGGGGCGCCTGCACACCAGTTTCTCGCAGACGGGCACGGCCACGGGGAGGCTCAGCTCGAGCGATCCGAACTTGCAGAACATTCCGATTCGCAGCGAGCTGGGCCGGGAGATTCGCGCGGCTTTTGTCGCGGAGAAAGGGAAGATCCTGCTTTCTGCGGATTATTCGCAAATCGAGCTGCGCATCATGGCGCACTTTTCGCAGGATCCGGTGCTGGTCGAAGCGTTTCGCAACGGCGAAGACATCCACGCGCGCACGGCGCAGGAAGTTTTCGGCGTGGGGCCGCTCGCGCAAACCGCGGAGCACCGCCGCGCGGCGAAAGCCATCAACTTCGGAATCATCTATGGCCTCTCACCGTTCGGCCTGGCGCAGCAACTGGGCATCGAGCAGCGCGAAGCCGCGCAATTCATCAACGCGTATTTCACGCGTTATCGCGGCGTGAAAGAGCACCTGGACAAGATTCTTGCCGAAACGCGGAAGAGCGGAGTGGCGAAGACGCTGTTCGGCAGAATCCGCCCCATTCCGGAAATCAATTCGCCGCAAATGCAGCTACGGAATTTTGCGGAGCGCACGGCGCTCAATTCGCCGCTGCAGGGCACCGCCGCCGACCTCATCAAGCTGGCGATGATCCATATCGACCGCCGGCTTACGGAAGAAAAGTTTGAAGCAAAAATGATTCTGCAAGTGCACGATGAGCTGCTTTTCGAAGTTCCCACAAGAGAGCGCGAGAAACTGGAGAAGCTGGTTCGAGAAGAGATGGAGGGAGTCCACAAGCTGGCCGTGCCTGTGGTCGTGGAAATCGGCGCGGGGCCGAACTGGCGCGATTTGGAATAGGCGCAGTTCGTGTTTATTACGGTCTGACGCCTCCTTACGCAAGAAACCGAGTCCTGCTTCCCGTTCCTCGTCCAGTTTGGAAGCCCACGCCGTCCTGTACGTTCGTACAGGACACAGTTTGACAACACACCGAGCCGTTCAGACAACGCTCCAGCGGTTGAGCATGCTAGTTTGAGAACTGGCAAGCCAATTCAGGGGGATTTCATGCGCCGTTCTTACCTACTTCCGCTGTATTTCGTGCTCATTCCGATGCTGGCCGCGTGCAGCGGGCCGATCCGCACCGCAGGCGGGGGCGGCGGAGGGGCGATTACAGTGGTTGTCGGACCGGCGACGCCGACGGTGAGCGTGTTCGGGACGCAGCAGTTCAGCGCAATCGTGACGGGGACAACAAACACGGCCGTCACCTGGCAAGTCAACGGCGTTACAGGCGGGAGTCAGGCGACGGGATACATCTCCAGCGCGGGCTTGTACGTAGCGCCGAGCGGCGTGCCCACAGCCTCTGACGGTCAGGGTGGCACCAACCCGACATCGGTCACAGTTACGGCGGTATCACAGGCGAGTGCCTCAGCATTTGGTTCCGCAACCGTCACGGTTCAAGCGACTCCCAATCAGAACGCGCAATCCGGGGCAATCAAGCTTGGCACATCGGGCGGCAACGTCAACGATACGGCGGGAGGTTTCTGCTGCAGCGGAACGCTCGGCTCCCTGCTTGTGCGCAGTGGCACGCAGTACATCCTGAGCAACAACCACGTTTTGGCAAAAAGCGATTTCGCCACGGCCGGCGACAACATTTCTGAGCCGGGCCTGGTAGACAACAATTGTGCGGCAGCCACTACCGTCGCCAATCTATCGGAATTCTTCAACCTGCAAACCGGCCCGCTCCCCAAAGTCGACGCGGCCATTGCGCAGGTCGTCGCTGGAAAAGTGGATGCAACCGGGAATATTCTTTTGCTCGGAGCGACGCAAACGAACGGCGTGCCCGATCCGGGCGCGCCCCGCGCGGGCACGGGCATTACCGCCACTTTGAACGAGGCCGTTGCCAAGAGCGGCCGGAGCACTGGGCTGACGTGTTCCAGCGTCGGCACGCTGAACTTTTCCGTCAGCGTTCAGTACACGCAGAATTGCGATGGAACGGGAACGAAGTTCACCGTTAACTACACAAACCTAGTTGAAATCCTGGGCGGCAGCTTCAGCACACACGGGGATTCCGGATCGCTTATCGTGGATCAAAACACGGCCGATCCTGTAGCGCTGCTTTTTGCGGCAAACGACGTTGGTGCGGTGGGCAACACTGTGTCCGACGTGTTGAATTCCTTTGTCGGAGCAGGGAGCGCCACACCGACGTTTGTCGGAGGAGCCGCGCATGCGGTCATCGGATGCACGCTGCCGACGAAGCCTGCTTCCGCCGTGCTGACCTTGTCGGCGGCGGCACTGCCGGCGGATGCCTTGCAGCAAGCCCTGGCCGTCCGTGATGCACACGGTCCGGAGCTGATGGCGCATCCCGAAGTGCAGGCGGTGGGAGTGGGAGCCAGCTACGACAATCCGGAAGAAGCCACGATCGTGCTTTTCGTGACGAAGGGTCAGCCGAGGAGCCAGTTGCCCGCACAGGTCGATGGGATTCGCACGAGAATCATTGAAGGAGACATTTTCGCGAGTCGCGGCGCGCTCTCCACCCAGGAGAGCGCCGCGCTTGAACAAGCGGCCCCGGCACCGCAATTGGTCTATTCGATTTCCGACAGCGAATTGTCGCGGGCGAGAGTGGTGCAAAGAGCGCACATGGATGAACTCCTGAAGCAACCCGGGGTCCAAGGCGTGGGCCTCACCGCGAGCGTGGACTCACCGGGAGAAGCCGCCTTGCTGGTCTATTTGATCCGCGGCGTCAAGCACGCTGCGATTCCGCCGGTGATCGACGGTCTCCGCACGCGAGTGCGGGAAGGAAGCCGCTTTCGCGCCGGGATGGGAGAGGCACATCCGAAGGCCGGGTGCTCGCTGCCGGCTGCAAGAACGACCAAGACAAGCGCTTCAAGAAGAGCAAAGCCGAGGCCCTAGCGCAGGTGATCGGGGCGGCGATCTCTCGCAGCCCCACCCCGGTTTTTTTTGATCCTTTTCTTCCATTCCGGTCGGGCGTAGAATCCGCTCACGATCAAGCCGAACTCGCTCGTTCGGCCGGGCCCATCCTGTCAGGAGGACGTTATGCGCAGGACTCTCCTCGTTCTGGGTGCTTTTCTGCTCGCGGGCATCGGAATCTCGTCCGCGACACAGAGCGCCACGCAACAAAAACCGGATTCGCCGGAACCCCGGATGACTCCGGAAGATGCCGCGAAAAAAAATCCAATCGCTCCTACGCCGGAAGGATTGGCAGAAGCGCGGAAGCTATTTGGCTATCATTGCGCGATGTGTCACAACACGACCGGCGATGGCAAGGGTGAACTCGCCACGGAAATGAAGCTGGAACTTCACGACTGGCGGGACCCTGCTACCCTCGAGAAGATGACCGACGGAGAGCTCTTTTTTGTAATCAGCAATGGCAGGGGAAGGATGCTGGGTGGCGAGGGCGATCGAACACCGGAGAAGATGCGCTGGAACCTCGTGAACCTGGTGCGCACCTTTGCGAAAAAGGGCGCGGGGGATAAAGCAAAATCGGAGAGCCCGCAGAATTAGCAAGCGTCAACAACCGTTTGGAGCTTCTACGTCAAGCAACTGGAAGGCAGCGCTGCCGCGGCGTACGGAAGAGGCACCGCCCCGCCTGTGATATCCTTGCCCTCATTCCAATGGTGGAAGGAATTTGCCGATGTCCCATGCATCCCAATTCTTGAAACTGGTTGATGATGCGAAAAAGCGCATCAAGGAAACCAACGTCTCCGACCTGAAGCGGCGCCTCGATGCCGGTGAAAAGCTCCTCTTAGTGGATGTCCGCGAAGACCACGAATGGGTGAAAGGACATCTTCCCGGCGCGATGCACTTGAGCAAAGGTATCATCGAGCGGGACATCGAGCATCGTGTCCCGGACACCCACGCCAAAATCATCCTCTATTGCGGAGGCGGATTCCGGTCCGCGCTGGTGGCGGAAAACCTGCAAAAAATGGGATACAACAACGTCGAGTCCATGGACGGCGGCTGGAAGGGCTGGCTGGAGGCAGGCTTGCCAACGGCGCAGGATTAGCGCCCGACGGCTTGGATTTCGGAAAGAGAAAATTGGCTGGGGCGGAAGGATTCGAACCTTCACCATCCTCATTAACAGTGAGGTGTCCTACCGGTTGGACCACGCCCCAGCGGGCTGCCAGTGCCCCCGGGCCTGCCGGAGACACCCAGTAATAGGTAGGCTCCGCCGCAAAAAGAGCGGCGAAGTATGCTTCTAAGATACCACGACGCAGCGCCATGCGTCTGCCTGTAAGAAAAATTTATGGGGAGCAAAACAAAGGGAATTGCCCAATTGGCGATGAGCAACGGCTCACTTCCGCAAAAAAAGATGAGAAAGTTTATGTTTGGTGAACTTCCTCCGCGCATCGTAGATGCAGGGCTCGCAAAATTTGATTTCCTTCGCAGCTTTTGAAAGGGATGGCGATTTTGCAGGCGTTGGGGCCCGGAAAATTTCAACAAACAAATTGGCGGGAAGGTTGCATTCGGGAAAGTTTTGTTGGACACTATCGAATCCGGTTTTGCCCGGGTTTGCACTTCCCGGTTAATACGTGGGACGCCCTGACAGCAGCACCCTTGCGGTGCGCTCCCCCGCCAAAGTGCAAAAACAGACATGGCCCAGATTTTTCATCGCAGCACGAATTTCATCGCCCGATTTAGTGTGTTCTCGGCTCTTTTTCTTGTGGGCCTCGCGCTCATCGCGGTCTTGGGGGTGGCGCGCTCGCCCTACTCGACGAGGCAGAACATCTCGCGGGAACAGCCGGTGCAGTTTAGCCACAAGCATCATGTCGCCGATGACGGCATTGACTGCCGGTACTGCCATACCAGCGTGGAAACTTCCGCGGTGGCCGGCATCCCTCCGACGAAGACCTGCATGAACTGCCATTCAGTGCTGTTCAGTAGCGCGCCCTACCTCGAGCCCATCCGCGAGAGCTATCGGAGCGGCAAATCCATCGAGTGGAACAAAGTTCACCGTCTGGCCGACTTTGCCTATTTCAATCACAGCATTCATATCAACAAGGGAGTGGGATGCTCGACGTGCCACGGGCCGGTCCACCAGATGCCCCTGGTCTTCCAGGCCAACACGCTGCTGATGCAGTGGTGCGTGGAGTGCCACCGCAGTCCCGAGCAGGTGCTGCGGCCGAAGGATCAGGTTTTCAATATGGACTGGAAAGCTCCGGAGAATCAGGCGGAAATCGGGGCCAGGCTCCGGGAAGAGTACAAGATTCGGACCACGGCCGAGCTGACCAGCTGCTCGACCTGTCATCGCTAATGGAAAGTATGCGCGAGCACGAACAACACGGACACAACGAACATCAGCACGAACACGACGCACAGACGGCCGGCGAGCACCCGCTGGATTTGGCAGCGGTGCGCGCGAAACTGCAATCGAAAACGGGAAAGCAGTATTGGCGCACGCTCGAGGAACTCGCCGAAGATCCGAACTTTGAGGAATTGCTTCATCGGGAGTTCCCGCGCCAGGCGCCTTCCGAATGGGATGAATCCGTCGACCGGCGCGATTTTCTGAAGCTGATGGCGGCTTCGCTGGCTTTTGCGGGGCTCTCCGGATGCGGGCGCGCTCCGGAACAGCACATCGTTCCTTACGTGAAGCAGCCGGATGGGTTGATCCTCGGCAAGCCGCAGTTTTACGCGACGGCCATGCCGTTTGGCGCGGATGCGATTGGCCTTTTGGTCGAAAGCCATGAAGGGCGGCCCACGAAAATCGAAGGCAACCCGGATCATCCATCCAGCCTGGGGGCCACGAACGCCTTCGCGCAAGCTTCGATTTTGAATCTCTACGATCCAGATCGCGCGCAGACGGTTACCAATTTCGGAGAGATTCGCACCTGGTCCGCGTTTTTGGATAGCGCACAGGCGTTGTCGGCGGCGCTCAAGGAAACGAAAGGCGAGGGTTTCCGTATATTGACGGGGATCATCACCTCGCCGACGCTCGCCGCGCAGATTCAGTCGCTTTTGATGCTTTATCCGCAGGCCAAGTGGCACCAGTGGGAGCCTGCGGTTGGCGATGGCGCGCGTGAGGGCGCGAAGCTCGCCTTCGGGACTTATGTCAACACGCTCTATCACCCTGAAAAGGCCGAGGTCATCCTCTCGCTCGACTCCGATTTTCTGGGAAGCGGACCAGGACACATCCGGTACGCGCGGGAATTTTCGCACCGCCGCAACCTGGATCAGCACGCGATAGTTAATCGCACGGGCGGCGAGATGAACCGGCTGTATGTGGTTGAGCCGACGCCGAGCGTAACGGGCGCGAGCGCGGATCATCGTTTGCCTTTGCGGGCTTCCGAAGTAGAGCTTTTTGCGGGGGCGCTGGCCGGAAAACTTGGCCTGGGGATTTCGGCCAAAGTTTCACCCGATGCGGAAAAGTGGCTGGAGGCCGTCGCGAAGGATTTGCAGAAGAACAAAGGCGCGTCTCTGGTGGTGGCCGGAGAACACCAGCCCGCGGAAGTTCATGCGCTGGCGCACGCCATCAACGCGGCGCTGGGTAACGTTGGGACGACTCTCCACTACACCGAGCCGGTGGAAGCGCATCCGGTGAATCACCTCGAATCGCTGCGCGAATTGTGCAACGACATCGACGCGGGGAAGGTCGATACGCTTCTCATTCTCGGCGTGAACCCGGTGTACACCGCGCCGCACGATTTCGATTTCGCTTCCAAGCTGAGGTTCGATCAGAAGACCAAGAGCAAGAAAGTCCGCACGGCGATTCACGTCAGCTCGCATTTTGACGAGACCTCCGAACTTTGCGACTGGCACGCTGCCGAATCGCACTACCTGGAAACCTGGGGCGACGCCCGCGCCTTCGACGGCACGGTGAGCGTGATTCAACCGCTGATCGCCCCGCTTTATCGAACGCATTCCGCGCGCGAAGTGCTCGCGGCGTTCAGCGATAAACCCGGAGTCTCTGATTACGAAGCGCTGCGCGAGCGCCTGAAAGCGGCGAATCCTTCGGCGGATTTCGAGAAATTCTGGCGCAAGACATTGCATGACGGAACCGTCGCAGGCTCTGCCTTTCCGGCGATCAACGCCGTTCAGAAGTTAAATCCGTCCAGCCTTCCTGCTGCGAAAGCAACTTCGGCCGATGACCTCGAATTCATTTTCCGGCCTGACCCCTGCGTTTACGACGGCCGCTTCGCCAATAATGGCTGGCTCCAGGAATTGCCCAAGCCGGTCACCAAGCTCACCTGGGACAACGCCGCGCTGGTCAGTCCGAAAACCGCGGAGAAACTGGGACTGACGCAAGGCGTAGCCTCCCGAGGCGGCGAGCACGGCAAGATTTATTCGAACGTGGTGGACGTCACGCTTTCGAACAGCAAAGTAACGGCCGCCGCGTGGATCTTGCCGGGTCAAGCCGACGGTGTCATCGTTCTTCCGCTCGGATATGGGCGCAAAAAGGCCGGCTATACCGGTTCGAACAAAGGATTCAACGCTTACGCCGTGCGCGCTTCCAATGCGCTTTGGAGCGCCGGCGCTTCCGGCAGCGCGATCAAAAAAACGGGCAACGATTACCCTCTCGCGTGCACGCAGTATCACTTCAACATGGAAGGCCGCCAGATTCTGGCCACCGGAACGCTGGAGGAATATCACAAGAATCCGAATTTCGCCAACGAACACGCGGAAGCCCCGGCGAAGGAACTCTCTCTCTACAATGGTGAAGCGGAATTTCCGTACCAGCGCGACAAGTGGGCGATGGCCATTGATTTGAACAAATGCAACGGCTGCAACGCCTGCGTGGTCGCTTGCCAGTCGGAGAACAACATCGCCGTCGTCGGCAAGGAACAGGTGATGCGCGGGCGCGAGATGCACTGGATCCGCATCGACCGCTACTACAAGGCCGAATCGAAAACGAACGATCCGTCCAGTTACAGCGAATCGCTCGATAATCCGGAGACGTTCTTCCAGCCGGTTCCCTGCCAGCAGTGCGAGAACGCGCCTTGCGAGCAGGTTTGCCCGGTGGCCGCCACGGTGCACAGCGCCGAAGGCCTGAACGACATGGTGTACAACCGCTGCATCGGCACGCGCTACTGCTCGAACAACTGCCCCTACAAAGTGCGCCGCTTCAATTTCCTGCGTTTCCAGGACTGGGAGACGCCGCAGCTCAAGCTGTTACGCAATCCGGAAGTCACCGTGCGCAGCCGCGGCGTGATGGAAAAGTGCACCTATTGCGTGCAGCGCATCAGTAGCGCGCGCATCGAAGCGGAAAAGCAGAACAGAGAGATCCGCGACGGCGCGATCGTCACCGCCTGCGAACAAGCGTGCCCAACCCAGGCCATCGTGTTCGGCAACGCGAACGATAAGGAAAGCCGCGTCGCCAAGTTGCGCGCGCAGCAGCGGAATTACACGCTGCTCGGCGAGCTGAACGCGCGGCCGCGCACCACCTATCTCGCCGCAGTGCGCAATCCCAATCCTGAATTGGAGAAGGCATGAGCGCCGGGCAACCGCCACTCGATTCTCCCGAAATCCGCCGGCTCACGCCGGTGATCGGCCCGGGGCATACCTACGGCTCGGTCACGGACAAGATCAGCGCGATTGTGCTGACGCGTCCGACTTCCCTCGGCTGGTTTGTCGGCTTTGCGATTGCTTTCAGCCTCATGGGCATGATGACGGTCGCGATCGCCTGGCTGGTCATCAAGGGCACCGGCATTTGGGGCATCAACATCCCCATCGGCTGGGGTTTCGCGATCGTCAATTTCGTTTGGTGGATCGGTATCGGGCACGCCGGCACGTTGATTTCCGCGATTCTGTTCCTCTTGAATCAGAAGTGGCGCACCTCCATCAACCGTTTCGCGGAAGCGATGACGCTTTTCGCCGTGGCCTGCGCGGGTATTTTCCCGCTGATCCACACCGGCCGCCCGTGGATGGCGTTTTACATGTTCCCCTACCCCAGCACCATGGGACTCTGGCCGCAGTTCCGCAGCCCGCTGATCTGGGACGTGTTTGCGGTTTCAACCTACGGCACGGTTTCGCTCCTTTTCTGGTTTGTGGGTCTCATCCCGGATCTGGCCACGCTGCGGGATCGCGCCGTCCAGAAACCCATGAAGATTATTTACGGCATGGTCTCGATGGGCTGGCGCGGGTCGGCGCGCCACTGGCACCGCTACCAGTCGGCTTATTTGCTTCTCGCCGGACTCGCGACGCCGCTGGTTCTCTCCGTGCACACGGTGGTCAGCTTTGATTTCGCGATTGCCATTGTTCCCGGCTGGCATACCACGATCTTTCCACCGTATTTCGTGGCCGGCGCCATCTATTCGGGCTTTGCCATGGTGCTGACCATCGCGATTCCGCTGCGCAAGGCCTATGGCCTGGAAGACTTCATCACCATGCGCCACCTGGACAACATGGCCAAGGTCATGCTCGCCACCGGGCTCATCGTTGCTTACGGCTATTTCTTTGAATTCTTCATGTCGAGCTACAGCGGAAACAAATTTGACTTATTTCTGGTGCAGCAGCGGCTGCACGGTCCCTACGCGCCGTTTTACTTCGCGCTGATCCTGTGCAACATCCTGACGCCGCAACTGCTCTGGTTTTACAAGATGCGCCACAACGTCGTGGTTTTGTTCCTGATGTCCATCGTCGTGAATATCGGCATGTGGCTTGAGCGCTTCGTCATCGTGGTCATCAGCCTCACCCGCGATTTTGTGCCTTCCGCCTGGGGCCGCTACAGTCCCACTTTCTGGGATTGGGCCACGTTTATCGGCACGATCGGGATGTTCGTCACGCTGATCTTTCTGTTCGTCCGCGTTCTCCCGGCAATTTCCATCGCGGAAATGCGCGAACTGGTGGCGGAGAAGTCTGAGGAAGAGCAATGATGCAGCACCGCTCACACCTATACGGCGTGATGGGGGAGTTCGTGACTCCCGAGGAGCTCATCCATGCCATCGAGAAAGTCCGCGAAGCAGGCTATCGCCGCCTCGATGCCTATGCTCCCTTCCCTGTCGTAGGTCTTTCGGAAGCCCTCGGCCTGAAACGCAACCTCGTGCCTCTGATTACACTCCTCGGCGGCCTGGCGGGTGGCCTCGGCGGTTTTTGTTTTCAATACTGGGCGGCGGCGATCACGTACCCGATGAACATTGGAGGCCGCCCGCTCAATAGCTGGCCCGCTTTCATTCCCGTCACGTTTGAGCTCACCGTTCTCGGCGCGGCGCTCTCCGCGGTCTTCGGCATGCTCGCTCTGAACCGGCTGCCCCAGCCGCATCATCCGGTATTCAACGTGCCGCGCTTCGCGCACGCTTCCACGGACCGCTTCTTCCTCTGCATTGAGGCCCATGACCCGAAGTTTCATCTCGCGGACACAGCGCGCCTTCTACAGAGTCTCCATGCGCACCACGTTTCCGAGGTGGCCGATGACTAACACCTCGCGCTTCCTGGTTACTTCGTGCGCCGCCGCTTGCCTCCTGTTGAGCGCCGGTTGCGATTCTCTGCGGCAGGACATGGCCAGCCAGCCGAAAAACCGGCCGCTTTCGCCTTCCGAATTCTTTGACGACGGTCGCTCGGAGCGCCCGCTGGTGGAAAACACCGTGGCGCGCGGCGCGATTGCGGACGACGAACTTTTTGTGCCCAAGGAATCGAACAATTTCCCGCTCCCGGTGAATCAGAAACTGCTCGAGCGCGGCGAGGAGCGCTACAAGATTTTCTGCACTCCCTGCCACGGCCTGCAGGGTGACGGCAACGGCATGGTCTCCATACGCGGCATGAAGCATCCGCCCAGCTTTCATCAGGACCGCCTTCGTCAGGCGCCCAACGGCTATTTCTACGACAACATCACGAATGGTTTCGGGGCGATGTACGGCTATTCGGCGCAGATTCCGCCGCGCGATCGCTGGGCGATCATCGCGTACGTCCGCGCGCTGCAACTGAGCCGCAACGCCAAAGCCGCCGACCTGCCCGCGGAGCTTCGCGAAAAGCTGAATCAAAGCGGCTCGTCCGGCGCAAAGCCGGGCGGAGAGCCTAAGCCGGAACCGGAAAGCAAAAAGGATTCGACAGGAGGCAGCTTCTAATGGCTGCGCAGGAATATCAGGCACCGGAGAGCGTCGGTCGCTTGCAACAACGGGCTCTTATCGTAGGCGGCGTCGCTCTGGTGCTCGCCATTTTCTTGGGCGTGCGGACTCCGGAACTTTTCTACCGGTCTTATTTGATGAGCTTCATGCTGGTTCTGGGATTGACGGTGGGCTCGCTTGGCCTGGTGATGCTG
>Ga0153915_10004793_pt1 | contig 12520 bp, 11 predicted proteins | sample Opewatmetagenome_2_FD_107003 | JGI IMG/M metagenome (GOLD analysis project Ga0153915, IMG submission 107003) | Freshwater wetland microbial communities from Ohio, USA - Open water 3 Core 3 Depth 3 metaG | ecosystem: Environmental > Aquatic > Freshwater > Wetlands | place: USA: Ohio, Lake Erie... | reverse complement strand
GAGGTTCTCATTGCTGAATCCTGACTACTGACTACTAGTTTTGAGACTTAAGATGGAAGATATTGAAGAGATGCTTTTCTCGGCTCAGAAGGTGGCTGAGCAGGCTGAGGTTTTTTCAGCTTCTGCAGAGGCAACGACGGTGCAGTTTGAAGCCAATGAGCTAAAGCAAATTCAAACCAAAGAGAGTAGCAATATCGCCTTGCGGATTTTCAGAGAAGGAAGAATCGGCTTTGCCACTGCTAGTGGAGGGGGTGGTGGGGAGGCTCTGGTTGACATGGCTGTTGAAACCTCTCGATTCGGGGCTCCGGCTAGTTTTCAGTTTCCTGGTTCTCAGAACTATTCAAAAGTGCGTGTCTTCGACCCCGAAATAGAGCAGTTAGCCATGGAGAGGATGGTTGAGACCGGGAAGGAACTCATCGCCAGGGTTAAGGGCCATACACCTGATGTGCTGTGTGATGTCGGCGTAACTAGGGCCACAAGCCGTGTCTCTTTGACTAATTCGCAAAGAGGGAAGGGGGAGTATGTCAAGAGCTTCTTCGCCCTTAGCCTGGAAGGCATTCTGGTCCGGGACACGGATATACTCTGGGTAGGTGACAGCGACAGCTCGTGTCGCCCAGATTCTATCGACATTGATGACCTGGCTGATAAGGTGATATGGCAGCTGGATATGGCGAAGAAGAAGTCTACTGTGTCTACCAAGTCGCTGCCGGTGGTATTTACGCCTCGAGGAGTTGCCAGCACGTTGCTGAGCCCGCTGGTGCTAGCGTTTAACGGTAAAGCGGTCCTCGAGGGGACCTCTCCCTTAAAGGATAAAATACAGGAGCAAGTTTTTGACAAGAAGCTGACCTTGTGGGATGATGCTACCGTAGCTTACGGCGTGGGGAGCTATCCGTTTGATGACGAGGGGGTGTCCAGCCAGCGCTTGCCGCTTGTTACCAATGGAATAGTCACGGATTTTATGTACGATTTACAGACAGCAGCATTAGCTGGCAGGCACAGTACCGGCAACGGTAGGCGGGCAGGTGGTGCTTTTCCCAGTCCAGCTATAAGCTCTCTGGTCGTAGTGAAAGGAGAAGTGCCTTTCCAGGCGATGGTGAAGGGCATGGAAGAAGGATTGATTGTGGAGGAAGTCATCGGCGCCGAGCAGGGCAATATACTGGGTGGTGACTTTGGAGGCAACGTCTTGCTGGGATATAAGGTAGAGAAGGGTGAGATAGTGGGGAGAGTCAAGGATACTATGATCGCCGGTAACGTATTTCAGGTGTTGAGAGAGCTTCAGGGCATAGGGCGGGAGACAAGATGGGTGGGGGGGATTTTGCAGACTCCGCCTCTGTATTGCTCGAGCGTATCGGTGACGACCAAGGGGAATTAACGTGGATACGAGAGAAATAATCAAGCTTCACAGGCACCCGCGTCCCAGGAGTTGTGCAATGATTGCTTCCTGGCCGGGCATCGGCGATGTTTCTCTGACTGCGGCAAAGTATATTGTGGATAAGCTAAATGCTGCGGAGATAGGGGAGATTGAACCTGTTAGCTTCTTTGAACCGGTGAGTGTCACGGTCAGAGAAAATATAGTCGAAAGCCCCCATTTCCCCGAGAGTAAATTCTATTACTGGCAGTATCCCAAGCCCGGTAAAGGCTTGCTGATTTTCATTGGAGAAGAGCAGCCAGCGTTCAAAGGCTATGAGCTGGTCAACTGCGTTCTGGACGTTGCGCAAAGGTTCAGAGTGTCAAGGGTATACAGTTGCGCCGCTGCGGTAACGCGTATCCACCACAGTGAAGAGATGAAGGTCTGGGGTGCAGCTACAGACTCCGACTTAGTTGACGAGTTAAGCAAACACAACGTCATTCTTAGAGGTAACCTGCGCATCGCCGGTTTGAACGGGCTGATATTGGGGATGGCTAAAGAAAGGGGAATGGAGGGGATTTGCCTGCTGGGGGAAGTGCCATCGTACGCCACGCAGATAGCAAATCCCAAAGCCTCCCTGGCTGTGCTAGGTATCCTGACTAAGATGCTGGGGATTACACTTGACCTGGCTGAGCTTGGGCACCTGGCCGAGCGGGTGGATGAGGAGATGGATAAAATCGCCAAAAGAGTCACGGCCGAATTCATCGACCAATTCACCGAGCCCATTTGGGAACAGGATGAGGAGGAAGAGTGAGCAGTCAAGAAATCCTGAACTGAAGAGCTCGCATTGACCAGCTAGGGTAGATATGCTACCATCGAACCAGATGTCAGCTTTAGCACGACTTTGCGAGGAAATTGCAGCTTGTCGGGATTGTGAGCTGGCTAAGCATCGCACAAGAGTAGTACCCGGTGAGGGGGCGGAAGACGCGGACCTGCTTTTCATCGGTGAGGCGCCGGGCTGGCATGAAGACCAGCAAGGGCGCCCTTTCGTTGGACCAGCCGGACAGTTTCTGGACCAACTGTTGGCCTCGATTGGTTTGCAGCGGGAGGATGTTTACATCGCTAATGTGATTAAGTGCCGCCCGCCCCAGAACCGCGAGCCGCTACCTGTCGAGATAGAAAGTTGTCGCAAGTGGCTGGACAGGCAAGTAGAGATGATTCAGCCACAAATCATTGTTACACTGGGACGCTACTCTCTGGCGCGCTATTTCCCCAACGATAGCATAGGAAAGGTCCACGGTAAGCCGCGCAGGTTGGCAGGCGTCATCTACTATCCGATGTATCATCCGGCAGCAGCTCTCCATCAAGGCTCTTTACGGCGCATCATCGAGACGGATATGCTTAGGATCCCGCAGATACTGGCTCAAGGTAAGAATCTGCCTGAAGACACAGTTGAGTCTAAGCAACTGAGCTTATTCTAGAGCCATGTCGTGAGTGAGAGGAACAAATCGTGGCCGCGAATAGACTAAGGATCATCCCCCTGGGCGGTTTGGGAGAGATCGGTAAGAACATGATGGCGCTGGAGTATGGCGGCGACATCGTCGTGATTGATGCCGGGCTCATGTTCCCCAGCGAAGAGATGCTCGGAGTTGATTTGCTTATCCCGGATATTAGCTATCTCATGGCCAGACAGAAGAACGTAAGAGGGATAGTGATTACCCATGGACATGAGGACCACATCGGGGCACTACCTTACGTTTTATCTCGCATTACGCCTCCTGTCTATGCTACCAGGTTTGCCCGCGAGTTGATTCAGGTGGAGCTCAAGCAGCGAGGAGTGAAAACCAGTGCCAAACTGAATTCAGTCAACCCGGGCAGCAGGATTACGTTGGGTAAGTTCACCATCGAGTTCTTCTCTGTTTGCCATAGTATTCCTGATTCTGTGGGGTTGGTAATTCACACTCCCGTGGGGACCGTGGTGCACAGCGGTGATTTCAAGATCGATTATACGCCGACTAGCAGCGAGGCCACTGACTTCAATCAATTAGCTTCGCTGGGTGCCAGAGGCGTTCTGCTGCTTCTCTCTGACTCCACCTATGCTGAGCTTCCCGGCTATACCCCTTCTGAGCAGGTAGTCAGCGATACTCTGGATAGGATTGTAAGCGAAGCAAAAGGGCGTGTCATCGTAACCACATTCGCCTCTCTTATATCCCGCATGCAGCAGGTGTTTGACGTTGCCGCCAAGCACGGTCGTCGTGTGTTCATCATCGGGCGAAGTATGAGGGAGATAGCGAACATGGCATTGAAGACCGGTTATCTCACTGCGCCTCCGGGCATTATTTGCCGTTTGGATGAACTTAAGAGCTTGCCTCATAACCGGGTTATCGTGTTGAGCACGGGAAGCCAGGGCGAACCCACCTCCGCTCTGGTGCGCATGGCTAATCGGGACCCCAGTAGCAGAGTCCAGATAATCCGCGGCGACACCGTGGTGATTTCAGCGACTCCTATCCCTGGTAATGAGACATTAGTCAGCAGGACTACGGACAGCCTTTTCCGTCAAGGCGCCAATGTGATTTATGGCAAGCTGGCTCAAGTCCATGTCCACGGACATGGTAGTCAAGAGGAGTTGAAGCTTTTGCTCAGTCTGGTGAAGCCTAAATTCTTCGTTCCTGTTCACGGAGAATATCGCCACTTGTGCTTGCATGCCAGCCTGGCTCAGGGTATGGGTGTAGCCAGGGACAACGTTTTTGTCCTCGAGAACGGGGATATCCTGGAACTCGGTCAGGATTCGGGGAGGGTAGTTGCCAGGACTCGAGTCGGGGTCATCTATGTCAGTGGCATGATGACAGGCGAACTGGACAACGCCGTGCTTCGGGACCGCAGACTACTTTCGCGGGACGGCGTCGTCGTGGTGACCGTCGCCGTCGATGGCGTGAACGGCGAACTGACTGAAAAGCCGCGCATCATAACGCGGGGTTTCATTGACTCTGGAGGGGAACAGAGACTGATTGAGGGGGGACGAGACGTAGTGCAGACTGCCCTGGATCATGACAAAAGACGCTTGCGGGAGCCCGGCTTCATCGATGCTAGGGTGAAGGATTCCCTGAGCAGATTCTTTTACGAACAGATTCATCGTCATCCTGTCATCATCCCTGTCGTCGTGGAGGCAAGAGGGAGAAATTCAGGAGTCAGCAGCCAATAGTCGGCGGTAAGTGGACCCCTGACTACGGTTTTTGAGGGTGTTAGTCCGTGTCCAAGACAAGAAGCGGGTCTAAGTCGGGGCGGAAGACAAACGAAAGGCGGCCAGCATGGAAGCGATTCTTCGGCTTCATCGCTTCACCGGTGGGACGAAGGCTTGTCTCAATAATCGTAATAGTAGTCTTGCTGTATGCCTTGTGGGGACGCGTGCTGACATTATTCGGCTATGGACTGATAATAGTCGCCATTGCTTTGGGCTTGCTGGTCTGGACGGCCTGGCGGAGGCGGTTCTCCGTGGTCAAGCAGAGATGGAACTGGGTTCTGGGGGGCATCAGTCTGGCTCTGGCTGTGTGGGGAATACTAGCTTTCTTCCCGGGGAAAGGTATCTTGCAGAATGCCACACTGGGAGGCACCGTTGGACAGAGCATAATCATGCATTCCCCCAATGTAGTCGGGGGCTTTCTGGTAGTGGGGCTTGTGCTTCTGGGCATTATTCTCATAATTCCTGGGAAGTCTTGGAGCGCTGCCAAGGACGGCTGGCATCTTCTGGCCAAAGCTTCTGGACGCGCTTCGAATTTAATCTTCCGTAAGCAAGCTCCGGGTACAGCTACCGCTCTGGAAGCTGCTTCTGCTGAAGCAGCGGTAGTTGATGAAGCCGGGGCGACGGGTACCCGGCGCCGTGAGCGCTCGGCTCCCCCCGCGTGGAAGTCGGAACACGAACCAGTTCTCACCCCCGGAGGATGGCATCTTCCGCCCATTGATATCCTTGAGAAGCCCTCCGAGGTGAAACTGGATAAGGATGCTATTGACCAGCGGGCCCGGCTGATTGAGGAAGCTCTGGCGAGTTATGGCGTGGAGGCCAAGGTTGTGCAGGTAAACATAGGCCCCACCGTGACACAGTTTGGCGTTGAGCCCGGCTGGGACAAGAAATACAGGGAGATAAGAGAAAAGGGCAGGAATGGCAGCTACGAAACGAAGACGGAAGAGGTGTCCAGGACTAGGGTAAGGGTAGACCGGATTACCTCTTTGGCGAACGATTTGGCTTTGGCCCTGGCTGCACCCAGCATAAGGATCGAGGCTCCCGTACCCGGGGCACCCGTGGTGGGCATTGAAGTCCCCAATACTGTTTTTGGCTCGGTTGCCCTGCGCGGCGCCATAGAGAGTGCTGCTTTTCAGAAAATCAGGGCCCGCTCCAAGCTGGCTCTCGCTTTGGGAAAAGGCGCTGGTGGAGAGGCAGTGGCAGGCGACCTGACCAGGATGCCGCATCTGCTTATCGCCGGAGCTACCGGCAGTGGCAAGACCGTGTGCCTGAATTCCACTATTTGTTGCTTGCTTTTGCACAACAGCCCGGATGACGTCCGGTTCATCATGATTGACCCCAAGAGGGTGGAACTGGTGACCTTCAATGGCGTGCCCCAGTTGCTTGCTCCTGTGGTTGTGGATACCGATAAGGCGATAAAGGCCTTGAGATGGCTGAATCAGGAGATGGATAACAGATACCGTCAGTTTGCTAAGGCAGGAGCACGCAATATCGAGGGTTATAACAAGGACCGGGCGCCTGGGGAGGCGCTGCCATATTTGGTGCTCCTCATTGATGAACTGGCTGATTTAATGATGACGGCTTCCGACGAAGTGGAACAGACGCTGTGTCGGTTAGCTCAGTTGGCGCGCGCTACAGGTATTCATCTCGTTGTAGCCACACAGCGCCCTTCGGTAGATGTGGTTACCGGGCTTATTAAAGCCAACTTCCCTACTCGTATCAGTTTCGCAGTCACTTCTCAGGTGGATTCCCGGACCATACTTGATATGGTCGGCGCTGAAAAATTGCTGGGTAGAGGCGATATGCTCTATATGCCTACGGAAGCCAGCAAGCCGAAGCGTCTTCAAGGGAGTTTTGTCTCCGACGCTGAGATCGAGAGACTGGTCTATTTCTGGGGGAACCAGCAACAGATTAAGGTCAGCTCTGTCGACTTTGATGAGGTGGCGGAACGTCCCTCAGGTATGCCCCGGGCTGTCGGGGCTGCTCCCGATCCTATGTTCGAAGAAGCAAGGCGCCTGGCACAAGAATACAAGCATATCTCCACCTCTTTCTTACAGCGCCGTCTTCGCATTGGGTATCCCAGAGCCGCCCGCCTCATGGAAGACCTGCAACGAGCAGGTTTGCTGGAGGAAACTCCACCTGAGCCAGAGAAACCCTAAGCAAACCTATCTGAGAAGCAAAAATAGAATGCAAAGTGCCTGCCCGCCGAACAAGTTCTTTGACAGGCGGGACAAAGCAAACGTTGAAAAATTCGCATTCTGGACTACAGCTTTGATATTTGGCCGTTGAGGTTTGATTCTCTTTAGGCGCCGAACTTATCCAGCTTCAAAGCGTTAGCCATAGCCAGGGACATTATTTCGGTGGCTGGGAAACGGCCCATGCCGCCGGTCAGGCAGGCTCGTTCGGAGAACTCAGCGGCATTGTCAGGGCGGCACCATTTGGACTTCAGCATGAATGGGACCGGGTGCCAGCTATGCATGGCTAACCCTGCGGGAGTGGAGTGGTCACCAGTGACAATCAGAACATCCGGATCCAGGTTGAGCAGGTCGGGAAGGGCCTTGTCGAGTTCCTCGATGGCCTGCACTTTCGCCCGGAAGTCGCCATCTTCCCCCCGGGTGTCAGTGGTCTTTAAATGGACGAAGAAGAAGTCATGGCCGGCATAATGGCGGCGCAGGCTGTCCACCTGCTCAGTTATGCTTTCACCCGCGGGCAATACCTTCATTCCTACCAGCCTGGCCAGACCCCGGTACATGGGATATGTGGCGATGGCGGCTGGCTTTAGTTTATAGATCTCGGACATCGATGGGATGTGAGGGCGGCGGGAGAAACCGCGCAAAAGCACCATATTGGCCGGGGTTTTTCCCCATAAGAGACTACCTGCCTGGGACACAAAGCCGTTGACGATTTCCGCGGTCTTCTCTGCCTCCGGCGATAGTGCCTCCATTCTTTTGGGAGCCACTCCTAATTGCTGGGGATCCGAATCTGACAGCTCGGGAGACAGTCCCTCGCCCCGGAGGATAAGCACGAATCTATGTTCTTTCACTGGCAGCACAGAAATCTCAGCGCCCTCTATGCTGATATTGTTTAACAAGCGGCACAATACGGTATTCCTGTCTGTGGAAATCCGTCCTGCTCTTCTGTGGGTGACCAGTCCCCCGTCGTCAACCGTGCAGAAGTTGCCCCGGGCCGCGATATCGCCCGGCTTCAAGTTCACGTCTATCCCCAACGCTTCCATTACTCCCCGGCCGATATGATATTGGACGGGGTCATAGCCAAAAATGGCCAGATGCCCCGGCGCGCTGCCCGGTGTAATCCCCGGGCCAACAGGGTCGATGAGCCCGCAGATGGAGTCTCTGGCTACGCGATTCAGATTGGGCTTCGTGGCTGACTCCAGTTCCGTTTTGCCGGTTTCAGGATGGGGCAGACCGCCCAGGCCATCCATTATCAGAAGCGCTATTTTGGACGGGGACGTCCGGGATATCTTCCTGATGTGCTCAAACCCGATCATGTGTCTGCTATTTTACTCGGAGAGATAACCGAGTTCAAGTTCGACGTTCGACAAGCTCAACTGGCAACAATGGAAAAGCGCATATTGACGAAATACGTGTTCTCATATCATACTAGTAATAATGAAATCACAGGAGGTGATGATCTATGTTTGAGTTTCTTGACTCTCTACCTAGATTGGGGCTCATTGGAGGAATCATCAGCCTTGTCTTCGGCATAATAGTGATGATTTTCCCCAAGATCCTCAATTACCTGGTAGGCATCTGGCTCATCCTGATCGGGGTGGTGGCGCTTATTGCCTTCTTCCGTTAGCTTGAGACTGGCAGAGTCCCACCGGCGGGCGCTAGAGAACCAAGAGCCTCGGCCGCCATAGGGTTGAGGAAGGAGAGACTGCGGCTGGCGGGGGAGGTTTCGGCCCCGAACAGCTGATTCGCACGCTGAAGCCGGGGAAGTCTGACGCCTGCCGTTACTGCGCCGGTGCAGATTCCTTCTTCTGGGCGTAGATGACCAGGCTTTTGGGGCATACGCGATTCAACATGCCCTCTACCCAACGGAAGATCCTGGGATTAGCGCGCAGGTCCCACTCCAGGAACCTGTTATATAGGGCAGGCACTCGCGCCTTGTCCTTCTTGACCCCGAATACGCAGCGCAGCATCCAGTAAAAAGAATGAAGGGCATGCTTATGACGCATACTGTAAACGGATAAGCCGGCGGCATCCACAAGGTCGAGAAGCTGCCCGGTCCTGTAGTTTCTGATGTGCCCTCCCGGGAAACCATAATACGGTTTCGACAACCTCCAGCAGATTGATTCGGCGAAATGATGGGGCACGCTGATCCCGATGGCGCCGTCTTTGCGCAGGACTCTAATCAGCTCCTCGACTGCCACTCTGTCTTCGGGAATATGCTCCAGGACTTCGGAACAGATAATCTTATTGAAGCTGCCGTCTTTGAACGGCAGTCTCGTCACATTTGCTACCAGAAGATGATAGTCGTCCTTGATTTGCCTCTGTTCTTTCAATGAATCCAACATATACTTGTTCTTCTTGACGCATACCGCGTCAATGTCAAAAGCCACGATGGGTGAATGCTTTCTATTGTAGACTTCCCAGGAATGTCTGCCGTCGCCGCAGCCGGCGTCCAGAGTGATGTCCCCGTCGTCGATACCGAGAATGTCGGACTCTACAGTAATCATCTTTTCGCCAGTACCTCCTGGTAGACCTCGAGCGTTCTTCTGGCTGCTTGCTCCCAGCTGAATTTCTCTCTCACTCTTTTGGTCCCCGCTTCACTCATCCGCTGTTGTGCCTGTTTATCATTGAGCAACTGTTTGATTGTGGCGGCCATGGCCTCGGCGCTTCTCGGAGGTACCAGGATGCCCGCGTCGCCCACTACCTCGGGCAGCGCCCCTCCGGTGGTGGCTATAACAGGAACACCACACGCCATCGCCTCGGCGGCAGGCAATCCGAAGCCCTCGTAAAGGGAAGGCACCACGGCTATTCTCGCCGCCGAATAATGTTGTACCAGTTCATGCTGTGTCAGCCTGCCGGTGAAGTGCACCATCCCGTCTAGATTGAGCTTCCTCACCAGCCTGGAACCATACGAAGGCAGTGGTCCCACGTCTTCTATGTAGGAAGAATGCCGCGCAGCATCATCGACGATGGTCAGCTTTATGCCGTCCTCTCTCAGCAACTGTAGTGCTTGCAGCAAATAAAGTACCCCCTTCTTCCTATCGTCGGTGTTGGCCACCATGATCAAGCCGTCGCGCATGTGGCTTGCCTCTTCATTCATGCTGTAGATATCAGTGTCTATGCCGTTATAGACCACTCTCATTTTGTCGGCAGGTACCTTAAAGAAGTGGTTCGTGTCCCGGGCGGAGCTCTGTGACACCGTGATTACTCGATCCAGGTGCCGCGCCACGAAAGCCTGCATGCGGATGAAAGAATAGAACCGTTTGATCCTCCATCTCTGTCTGAATCCATTGGCTTGCTCCAGGTCAGCTTCTCTGTCTATGGGCAGAGGATGATGTATGGTGGCCACTACCGGTATGTCCAGCCTTCTCATCCAGAGGAGCCCGTAACCCAGGCCCTGGTTGTCATGAATGATGTCATAGCGGCGCTGTTTGCAGAGCTCTTTTAGTCTGGCATAGGCCCTGAAGCTAAATGCCAATGGTTCGGCGAAGACTCCCAGGCGGCTGGCGCACAGTTCATGTAAATCAACGAGGTCTTTGACCTCGGAGAGGTTCTTCCTGAAGGAGCTGCCCGGATGATATATGCTTGAGCTTTTGAGCTGGTGCAGGATGACGCCTTCGCTGAGTTCGGGTAATGGTGCGCTGGCGATAACCTCCACCTCATGACCCATCCGCTGGAACTCGCGCGATAGGTAGTGAACGTAAATACCCTGCCCGCCGCTGTAAGGGTTCCCCCGATAGGTGAGCAGGCAGATTCTCATATCTTCTACTGAGGCGGAAGTATAGGAACGGACAATTATAGCATTTTTGCGGGTCCAGGTAGCTTGACTTCACTCAGCAACAGAGTGCCCAGGGGGCATGTTTTCAGGATTGAAAGGAACAGCGGTGTGAAGTATAATGTTCGCAGTTGTGGTGAGCGTAGCCCAGTGGTTAAGGCGCCAGGTTGTGGCCCTGGAGATCGTGGGTTCAAATCCCACCGTTCACCCCAATTTGCTTTTGCGCCTATAGCTCAGCGGACAAGAGCACCGGTCTTCGGAACCGGGGGTCGTGGGTTCGAATCCCTCTAGGCGCGCGACTTCGGAAGCCAGATTCAAGGCTATGAGAAATCAGTTCTTCGATGGGTCTGGCAGCTCTTTGTACATCGGCCCATCGAGAGCAGACACCAGTCCAAAGTGGACGGTCCCTTACTTGGCTTTGGGATAGGCGTAGTCCACCATCCACAGCACTCCGAACTTATCCTTAAAGCTGCCGTAGTAGTCGCCCCACGCCTGGTCGGCAATTGGCATCTCTACGGTGCCACCGGCAGAAAGAGCTTTGAATAGCCTGTCCGCCTCTACTTTAGTGTCCGGGTGAACTGAAAGATAGACATTATTGCCCTGGACCAATTTCATGCCCAGCGATTCGAGAGAATCAGTGCCCATCAAGACGTCGTCCTTGCCCACTGGCAACCCGATGTGCATTATCTTATTCTGGTCCTGTTTGGGGATCTTCACGCCTTCCACGGGCATGTCTTTGAACCGGACAACGGATGTGAATTCTCCTCCAAAAATGGATCTGTAGAATTTGAATGCCTCTTCCGTGTTACCCGCGAAGTTTAGATAGGTGTTTAATTTCGTCATTGGAATCTCTCCTCCTTTACTTTCTTGCCTCTCTACCCGAAACTGCAGCGACGTTCTTTCGCCAGCTTCGACGATCTTGGCCTTCTTTAGTCTGATATGCTCATCAACACGTTCAAATGGCCGAAAGCCGTTATGAAGAAACATCGGGAAAATATCAATTTCCAGCTCGTCGGCGAGCCCGGCATTTAAGACCTGTGGCACCGTAGCAGCGCTGCCGATGATTGTCACATCTTTTTGGGCCGCGGCTACTTTGGCTTGCCGTACGGCGCTTGCGATGCCGTCTGTAACGAAGGTGAAAGTCAACCTATCAGTCTCCTTCGGATGTTTCTCAGGCACTCTGTCCGTAAAAACAAATATCGGCACCTGGTACTCATAATTGCCCGCGAACCAATCAGGATCTTCCGCCATTGCGAACTCTTTCCATGCCATCACGACCGACCCCGTATTGCGTATGGATTTTTGTAACAAGTCGGTATTCCGCAATTGGTCCAGGTCAGGATATAGTGCTCCCACGCTGCCCTCGCTGTCTTCCGCAAACCCATCCAGTGAGATTGTCACCCCCAAAATGACCTTTGCCATTGTGGTTTTCATTCTACTTAGCGATTGGCTCCTTCCTTGCTTTCCCTGTCGCGGGCCCTCATTTCCTATCCATGAATGGTTGCAGCATGCCCACGCGATTGCCTTCCGTATCGGTTAATGAAACGTATTGCCCGATTCCAGGGATCTCCACCGGCTCGCCCAGAACCTTTCCACCCGCGTCGGCGACCTTCTTCACTGATTCCTTAATATCATCCACGCTAATGACTACGGAGGGGCATGAGGGCGAATCTGGTGCCTTGGGATAAAAACCTCCGTTGATAGTGCCGGGCTTCTTTATCATCATGTTCTCGTCAGTTTCTGCTGTGGCGGCAGTAACGTAATTACCCATATCCTTGCCCAACTTCTGCATCTGCCAGCCGAAGGCCTTTGTGTAAAAGTTCGCCAGGCGTTCGCTGTTTTGATACGGCATCTCGAAATGCACTACTGGATCCATTTTGGCCATTCTAAGTTTCCTCCTTTAACCCTTATTTTGGTTACCCCTCGTACGCTCTCTTTAGTTCAGCAATGTCGAACCTTTTCATCTT
>Ga0153915_10004792_pt1 | contig 12520 bp, 10 predicted proteins | sample Opewatmetagenome_2_FD_107003 | JGI IMG/M metagenome (GOLD analysis project Ga0153915, IMG submission 107003) | Freshwater wetland microbial communities from Ohio, USA - Open water 3 Core 3 Depth 3 metaG | ecosystem: Environmental > Aquatic > Freshwater > Wetlands | place: USA: Ohio, Lake Erie... | reverse complement strand
CGTTTATCGAAAGGTGAGTTTTTTGATTTACTTTTAAATTTGTTTATATCAACAGTCCAGACAGTACTTGTATCTAGAATCGTAAGATTAGCGGGTTCCCCTTCTTCAAACCGTGGAACCGGGATATTCAAAATTTTCCTGGGATTAACGCACATTTTTTGAATTAACTGTTCAAGCGATAATACTTTTTTAGCAAAAAGTTCCGACAGGGCAAGACCTACTTCAGTTTCAAGTCCGAGAATCCCGTTAGGGGCAAACTCAAATTCTGCTTCTTTTTCTTCAGGGGAATGAGGTGCGTGGTCACTTGCGATGCAGTCAATCGTTCCATCCTTTAATCCTTTATGTACTGCATCAACATCAGCCGGGGTTCTTAAAGGCGGACTCATCTTTACATTTGTATCATAAGATTTAACTGCATCATCAGTCAAAGTAAAATGATGGGGGGTTACTTCAGCGGTTACTTTTATTCCTTTCTTCTTTGCTTCCCTCACCATATCGACGGATTTTTTCGTGCTGATATGAGCTATATGAATTTTGCCGCCGATATACTCCTCCATTAGTAAGTCGCGGCTTACAATTATATCCTCCGCTACAGAGGGAACGGGAGGAAGTCCAAGGACAGTTGAGTTTATTCCTTCATTCATTGCACCGCCGGTAAGTGATTCATCTTCACAATGTTCTATTACCGGCACATTGTACATCCCGGAATATTCGAGCGATCTTCTTAACATTGCAGAAGTTTTAATTGCGATTCCGTCATCAGAAAATCCGACTGCACCGGCTTCGACCAGTTCCGCCATAGGAGATATTATTTCTCCTTTTCTTCCCAATGTAGCTGCTCCGACGGGATAAACATCTACAAGGTGAAACTGAGCCTTCTCCTTTATTAATGTTACTACTTCAGCAGAATCAACCGGCGGTTCCGTATTAGGCATGCAGGCTATTCCTGTAAATCCTCCGGCAGCAGCACTATCGCATCCTGTTTTTACAGTCTCCTCGTCTTCACGTCCCGGCTCACGCAAATGCACGTGCATATCGAATAATCCCGGGACAACGTATTTACCGGTCAGGTTATAAACTCTCGCATCGGTTACTTCTTTTTCGGATATAATCCCGATCTTTGAAATTATGCCGTCTGTTATTAAAAGATCGGTTCCTTTTTCATTTATCCCCTGTTCGGGATTAAGAAGGTTTACATTCTTTAAAATGATTTTCATTACTTCCTCTTAATTTAGAGTGCCAAGAAGGTAAAGCACCGCCATTCTTACTGCAACTCCATTTGTAACCTGTTTCAGAATTATCTGCTGCATTCCATCGGCAACTTCAGAAGATATCTCCACGCCGCGGTTTATCGGGCCGGGATGCAGTATCAGTACCTCCTTGCCGTTCTTCTCGAGCCGTTCTCTTGTAATCCCGAAATATTTTGCATATTCCCGTATAGAAGGAAAATATTCTCTCGCCTTTCTTTCAAGCTGGATTCTCAGGATATTCAAAACATCATTTTGCTGAATGGCTTCATCAATATCATAAATTACTTTAACTCCCAGCTCTTCAATAAATTTCGGGATCATCGTTGACGGACCGCAGACAGAAACTTCTGCACCCATAGTTTTCAAACCATATATATTAGATAACGCAACCCTGCTATGGGCGACATCTCCCACTATACAAACTTTTACTCCTTCCAGTCTGCCCAGTTTTTCCCTGATCGAATACATATCAAGTAAAGCCTGGGTAGGATGTTCATGAATTCCGTCGCCGGCGTTAATAATATTGGCATTACATATTCTTGTAAGAAAGAGGGGTGTACCCGCTGCCGAATGTCTGACGACGACCATATCGACTTTCATCGCTTCAATATTTTTGATTGTATCTTTGAAAGTCTCACCTTTGCTGACGCTGCTTCCGGAAACGGAGAAGTTAACGGTATCAGCCGAAAGTCTTTTTTCTGCAAGCTCGAAAGAAATTCTTGTCCGGGTGGAATTTTCAAAGAAAAGATTCACTATTGTTTTTCCCTGCAGAGTAGGAACTCTTTTAATAGGTCTTTCGAGTACCTCGCGAAAAGTTGTTGCAGTATCAAGAATTAGTTGAATATCCTCCTTAGGAACAGACTGCAAACCGAGCAAATGTCTGCTTGATAAAGCCATTATTTTACTTATCCTTCTTTGGTTTCAACAAGATATATTGCATCTTCGCCGTCAACTTCCTTCATTTTTACTTTTACCTCTTCCCAGGGGGCTGTGGGAATATTTTTACCCACATAGTCGGCTCTGATGGGTAATTCCCTGTGGCCGCGGTCCACCAGCACGAAAAGCTGGATAGAGGACGGTCTGCCGAAATCCATCAATGCATTCAAAGCCGATCTGACCGTACGTCCCGTATACAGGACATCATCTATAAGGACGATATCCTTTTCATTTATATCGAAGGTAATATTTGAAACGGAGACCTGGGGCTGCTTCAGACGTGTACGGAAATCATCTCTGTAAAGAGTGACATCCAGAACGCCGAAGGGCAGTGCAATATTCTCAATTGATTTTATCTTCTCAAATATTCTGTTAGCAAGAAACTCACCTCTTGTCCTCATACCAATAAGCACAAGGTTCCTGGTACCTTTATTTCTTTCAAGGATTTCGTGAGCAATCCTGGTAATAATGCGGGTAAGGGTTTCCTCGTCTACTACTTTTGCTTTTACGTTCATATATAAAAAATCCTCCCGGAAATAATTCCGTGGAGGTTACCTTTATAAGCTTTTAATATTTTGATTTTTAACATTCCTTCTCCACCTCTCCGGATAGATTTAAAGGTTTTTAATTTAACCTATAAAACTTAAAAGAAATAATGAGAAAAGTAAAGGAGTATCGGTTTTATCTTTATTTATTTATCGTCATTATTAAATATTTTGACAGATTATTTTGAATTCAGTCAGACCGTTATAGAGGTACAGAGTGAAAAGAACTGGTCTGGTTTAGTATTTCTTCTTGTGGAAGGCCGAAAAGTGGCCGAATACTGGCAGATTAATGGCAGATTGTAAAAACAGCTGGATAAATAAAATTACTAAAATTTTGGTACTGAATTATGATTCGATTTTTCTTCATTATAATCGTTTATTATTAAAAGATAAATGATTGAATCAGGAGGTTTCTTGTCGGGGTGATAGGATTCGAACCTACGACCTCTTCGTCCCGAACGAAGCGCGCTAACCGGGCTGCGCTACACCCCGAAATTTTATAGAAATTTAAGAACAATTTCGAACGTTAAATCAATTATTCAAAAATAATTCCTTTACTGTCAAATTCCAAAAGCAGATAACAACAAATAGTCAATAACCAAGATAAAAGATTAAAGTCCTTCAGAGACAAGATCTTACCGTCCGGCTCTAGCCATATTTGCTTTTTTAAAGATGACATCTTTTAAGTGTTTGCCTGATCGTGAAAAGATGTCATCTTTTTCGTGTACTGTCACGGTATAACGATTAATCCGGAGTGTAAGACCGTGACAGCCCAGTGCCCTGATGGAATTCCGTGGAAAAGATTAAATTAAAAAGATTAAAGTAAAAGATCCACTAATCAATAATGATAAATTTCCTCCAGGGATTACAATTTTCCAAGCGGATACAAGGCAAGGGGATGTTCATTACCCGGAAGATTGAGAGCTTTCTTCAATGCATCATCCTCAAATGCTCCGATCATTACTGTGCCCAATTCTAATGAGACTGCCTGCAGATATATGTTCTGACCAACATGACCCACTTCAATATCAACATATCTTTCTGTTCTTTTCCCGTATTTGACTGAAGTCCTTTCATATATTGCAGTAATTACAATTAAAGCTGATGAACTTGCAATAGATTCCTGCTTTAGTGAAGCATTGTAAATCGCTTCCCGCTTATCCCCTGCTGCTGTTTTCATAAGCGTATGATTTTGAGGATTGTATTTATAAATGCCCGCATCAAAGTCTTTAATATTGGCAGCAATCAGGTAGACTTCAAGAGGATATAGTGCACCTGCGGATGGAGCTGTTCTGAGCCCGTTTTCTTTATCAGTTATTCCCTGTGCAGCCCAAAGAATCTGAGAAATTTCTGATAATGATAATTGCCTGTTGCTGTAATTTCTGACAGATCTTCTTTTGAGTAATGCTTCTTCAACAGAGGTATTGCTTTTAAAACTTGGAGCAGGTAACTGAATTATATCTGAGGTGGAATCTTTAATCATTTTTTTCTCCCTGTTATCCTGGCAGATAATATTCGGGATAAATAATATCCCAATTAGAAAAATTTTTAATGACAAATAATAAGTCCTTTTCATTTCTTAAGCCTTGATGTTTCAGATAGTTATAATTTTATTTTTATTTGTAAAAATAAAGAATAGGAGTTTCTAAATAAAAGAATTCTATTAAAAGATAACTGATTTTTGATTGTTTAAATTGTAAGACTTAAATTTCAATATGGTCTATAAGTGGTTCTTTGTAGTTAATCACCTTAATTTTTGTTGGTGTGTTGGGCGCAGGTCCCTTATGCATCACGCGGTTTTAATGAAATGACCCTAACGTAGAAAAAAAGAATGAATATAGATTTTCAATATAAGGGATACGTAGACACAAAATACCTGGACACAGCTCAGAAACTGTTGAATGATCTTAAACAGCTTACGTATGAGCGGATGCATATTCAGCCGGGACAAAAGGTACTTGATGTGGGATGCGGACCTGGCACGGATACAATTCCACTCGCTCAATGGGTGGGTAAGCTTGGACAGGTTATCGGTGTTGATCATGATATAAATATGATTGAAGAAGCTGAGAAACGTGCTCTGAAATCAGGGGTGAATGCATGGGTTATACATAAATCTGCGGATGCAGTCTCACTCCCCTATGAATCTGATTACTTTGACTCGTGCCGTTGTGAACGTACGTATCAGCATCTCCATGATCCTGTAGCAGCATTGTCTGAAATGGCGCGTGTAACGAAGTCGGGCGGCTGGATTGTTGTATTGGATGCTGATTGGGGATCGCTCTCGATAGATACAAGTGAAATCGAAACCGAACGGCGCTATACACGTTTATTTGTACAGCAAATGTTGAACAACGGTTTTTCAGGACGGCAGCTGTATCGTATGTTCAAACAGCGGGGATTGGCGGAAGTTTCTGTCCAGATGTGTGGAGTACCTTTAACTGATTATGCTTTTGCACGCCAATTATGGATAATGGATAGATTTGAGAGCGAAGCCATGGCTTCAGGTGTCATTGCGGTCGGGGACCTCAACCGGCTGCATACGGACTGGGAACAAGCAAATGACAATGGTGCGTTTTTCGCCAGCATGTCGATGATACTCGTCTCAGGTCGTAAGCCATAAGAATGAAACATACAACCAGATTGACCTCAATTTCTTTTCAAATAGAACTGATTTTCTACAGAACTTTGGTTTGTAAAAATTTTTGGTCTACGAATATTGCCGTTTCCGACATGGTCAAGGTCTCGCCTAAAGGTGAAAAATCAAAAGTCAATCTACAAAAAAAGAAACCAAATATTAACACAAAGGACTCATCCCTGCCTAACGTGTAATATGTTATCAGACATAACTTTATATTAATTATTTTGATATAAAAATAAAAACACAGAAGCACTGATTTACACAGATTGGACACGGATATCCGCAGAGTCAGGGGGAGGCAGCAGAGTGATATTGCCGTCGGTTTTTTCCCGTAGGGATCCCGAGGATAACTGACGGAATAAAAGATAAAGTAAACATCCCGGCTTTCCCGAAGGGATCTTTGGATAGCCACATTTACTTTTTTAAAGATGACATCTTTTAAGTGTTTGCCTGATCGTGAAAAGATGTCATCTTTTTCGTGTGCAGTCACGGTACAACAATTAATCCGGAGTGTAAGACCGTGAGATCCTAGTGCCCTGGCGGAATTCCGTGGAAAGTCCTGTAGCTAGTACCTCAGGTCTATTCCCAACCTTCATTTCCTAATGCCATATGCAGTTCATTTGGATTCAATCTGCAGTAATATTCAATTTTACTTGAATCTGCATGGGCACGATTATAGTCCCATCCTTTAGCCATAAGGTTTCTTTCATGAAGTTCATGGAGCAATACAAAGGGACGTTCAGATTCTTCCAGATCATTATCTATCCATACTTCGTTTTGAGGAACAAATTCATAAACATAGTCATGCCCTCCTTCTGTAAAATCAACATCAAAAACACTTCTGACCAGCCGACCGTCTACTATCCAGACACTGACAGGTGTTTCGAGTTTTTTCCATAAACGTATATGAACCTTTGACGCATCGGGCAGATTCCCTTTTGCTGAAAGCTTCTTAACATCCCCCGATTTTCTTCTTTCGGATAATTCTTTTTTATCGGCGATTATCAAAGCCTGGTCATACGGAACACCTTTTGACATAAGCCGGTGTTCGATAAGGAGGTGATCGATAAAAAACTTTTGTTCATCGGGTTTTGTCTCTTTATCTAGCCAGAATTCTTCTTTAGGAATAAATTTAAAATTATAATGTTGTCCGTAATTTGAAAATTCTTCATCTAAGTGGTTGCGAACATAAATTCCATCTACGATCCATATGCTTATTGCCCCACGCTGTGCAACCTTCTTAATATATGGGGGTTTAATTACCGTATTCATAAGATTGTATCCGTTAAAAAGAATTATATTACATAAGTTAATTAATCTTCTTCGTCTTCTCTTTCCTTTCTTTTAATTCTTTTTTTACAATATGTTTACCATCTTTAGTAAACAACAAATGTTTTTTCATTTTGTCTTTAGTAATTTGGGCTTCAAAAGTAATATTGCCTTTTGCACCGATGATCTTTGTGGATTTAGTTATTGTCCATCCTTTGTGATTCTTTGCAACAAATTCTTCAACCCCAATTGGCAATTCTGATTTAGTAATTTCCGATTTGGTTTTTTTCAGATTTCCTTCAGCATCGATAATTAAAGAAATTGCTTTGCCGTCTTGTTTGAATTCCGCTTTAAATTCATTTTTATCTTTTTTTACCCATCTTACTTCCTTAACATCTGAATAAAGTTTAGCAAAAGTAGCCTTGACTTTTTCAGTTACTTTTACAGCACTTGTGTCTTGAGCAGGAAGATAAATTGCAAAAGAGAAAACAAAAAATAACAAAATTGATTTTTTCATAAATAACATTCCTTTTAATTTTCAATTTTAGTTTAACCTAAAAGCATTGGAAAACAATAGCATTTAAGTAACTAACAAATTTAGATTGATATAAAAATTTTTAATTAGCATTTCAACTTCGGTAGAGTTCTCGGTATGTTATCTAGAAAGTATTCAGTAACCTTACTCTATCGTCTCACCCACACCGTAGAGAAAATTCACTTGGCTTAATCTGCCATAATTATTTGATAGAAGCAATAAAGATTTTTAATCAAATGAGTTTAGCTAATGATAATGTTAGGTAAGCCAAAAGTAATTAAAAAATACTATAAGATATCTATTATTTACTAATTGGTGATCAATCTTTGATTGTTTTGTCGATGAAGGTTAAGTTTTAATATAATTTATACACAGTTAATATTTATTATTGTTTTAGCGGTGGGTTAGGCGCAATACAGTTATATTATTAAGTATTAGATATAGCATTTAATTATCTGGTGGCTAAATGTTTCATAAATTGATAGGTGAAGCAGATAGAATTAAAAAATTATTTGGTTGGTTTGGTGCAATCATTCTTCTGCTAATTATTCCGATAAAAATATTTAGGTTTTTACAAATCAGTTATATATCAAAATTATTAATTGGAATTGCTCCAAGTTTACTCGGCCCAGCTGGATTACTGTTCTTAATTTTGTCAGGCCATAGTAAATATTTTAATCGGAGTATTATTCAATCAGCGATTTTAGTTTCTTTATTAGCGTTAGGTTTAGAGTTTGCACAATTATTTCCAAGGCCTGGATTTTTTAAATATATACATTATACATTTGACTGGTTAGATGTAATTTCAAGCCTAATAAGTGTAATAATAGCTTATTTAGTTGCCAAAATTTTAACTCGTTAACTTCAGATGTCAACCATCGAATTGCATAGACGACAAAAAAAATAAACCCTCTATTTGAAAAATTTTCAGCAAAATGCCCTCACAGGCATTCTAAAAGTCTGAGAATCGCAAAAGTCTCTGAATATGGACCAAACTATGGGTAAAGTTAAAGCGCAACTCAACCCAACTGGTTTACATTTGGTATTTTTTAAATTATAAGATGTTTGCACTATAATTGCAATGCCGTTTAATTTCTTATATATTAATTTATAAATCAATTCTAATATAAATTTTAACTCTGAACAAACAATCATCGACTCAATTAAGGATTTTTGATCAAATTAGTTTAGCTAATGATAATGTTAGGTAAACCAGGGCAATTAAGAAAATATCAACTTGAGAGGGTAAAATCGAAAAACTCAATAAACTTTTAACAAATGATATAACAACTCAATCAGTTAATTCATCATTGCTACACCGCGTATTTTTTGGCAAAGAGAACATACGAGCAGGTTGGAGCATCGGCATCTTTCTACTATTAATAGGATTAATTACAAGTGCGTTCATTCTTCCATCCCGATTCATTCTCGAAAAGATCGGTTTGCCTTTAACAGATGAACAGCCACTCCAAGTATGCGTGGGCGAGTTGGCAGCGTTTTTAGGATTAATAGGGGCATCAATGGTTATGGCATTCATTGAACACAAGCCTGTTGTTTCATACGGATTAGAAGGAACCCGGCGGCGTGTAAGTTTGGTTTGTGGAGCGCTTTCTGGTTTCATAGCTCTTTCTATTTTAGTTTACACCTTGAAACTCTGCGGTTTTCTTATCTTCGAAGGGCAACTCATTTTTGGTTGGAGCGCCATCAAATATGCTTTTGCCTGGAGCATTGCTTTTTTTCTGATAGGTCTGTACGAAGAATATTTATTTCGAGGATATCTGCAAGCAACGTTAACACGCGGTATAGGTTTTTGGTGGAGTGCATTGCTACTTTCCGTCGCTTTTGGATGTAGTCATATATTTAATAAAGGAGAATCTCCTATCGGTATATTCTCTGCTACACTTCTTGGAATGGTTTTTTGCATCGGTCTTTGGTATCTCAAACAACTTTGGTGGGCTATAGGATTTCATGCATCCTGGAATTGGGCGCAATCTTACCTATGGGGCACTGCTGACAGCGGTAAGGTTGTGCAAGGACATCTCTTTTCTATTCATCCACAAGGGAATATCCTTTTGAGTGGGGGTACAACTGGTCCTGAAGGAAGTGTGATAGTCTTTCCTCTTTTGATCCTCATCGCTTTATTTATGTGGATCGTCTGGGGAAGAAAAATTCACCTGTCCTGAGCTTGTCGAAGGATCTCCTGCTTGAATACGATAGAAATAAACTCCGCTTGAAAGATTTACCGGATACCAGGTTATTTCATACGTGCCGGGCAGAAGGGTAGTTTCAATTTCATCCATCATTCCAGCTAAAAAAGTATAAATTCAGCATCTATGTCCCGTTTTCTATCCTGATATTACTTTTTCTATTCCGGAAGCCTCAGTACATTGTAGAATGTTTATATCTGATCGGTTTCTCATCCGGGATCGCTAAAAATTATTCAAAAATTTAGGAGGTTTACAAATTATGTATAAAGAAAATTACAATTACCAGGATATAGCAGTTGGATTGGAAAATGACCCTGCGGAAATTAGCACCCCGGTTGGCATAGATAAATTAAAACCTGATGATCTTCTTGAAGCAAAGGATTTTATGCTTCTGCAACGGGTAGTTAAAAAGATTAATTCAATACTTGACAGGGGTGAACTGCTCAAACAAATCGTTCAGGATATGTCGAGTACACTTGGATTTACAAGATGCGCCGTATTACTTTATCATGAGGACTCAGATCAACTGGAGATAGCTGCACTTACCGGCTGGGAAGATGATACATACCTTCCCGGACATATGCTCAAGAGAGATGAAGGTATTGTTTGGAAAGCTGCCAGGGAGCAGAGAATAGTTTATATTCCGGATGTTCTTGAGTACCCTCAGGAAATCCCATGCAATTTCACAAGCCGTACCCATATGGATATCCCGCTTTATCACAAGGATAAATTTATAGGGATACTGAATGCACAGCACACAACGACAAACGCATTCAGTAAACACGACCTCAGACTGTTGAAAACACTGGCCTCTCATATCGTCATAGCAATCGAGAATTCTAGATTGTATGAGATTGAGAAGAAAGAAAAGGAGATGATGCGGAATGATCTGAAAGAGGCTAAGGAAATTCAATCAGGACTGTTTCCTAAAAATTCTCCCTTCGTTCCCGGTTTTAAAATTAGAGGAATGATTGAGCCCTGTTTTGAGGTAGGAGGTGATTGGTACGATTATATTGAATTGCCCTCGGGAAAAACCGGAGTCGTATTGGCGGATGTTTCCGGGAAGGGACTTCCTGCTGCCCTTCTGATGTCTTCGGCAAGAACCGTATTCAGAATAGTTGCCGGTACCGAAGGGTCCCCTTCTAACGTTCTTAAAAAAGTGAATGAATACCTGATTAAAGATCTCCCCTCAACACGGTTTATTACAATGATATATCTGATAATCGATCCCCGGGGGGAAATAGTGATGTCGAATGCGGGACATATGTGGCCCATTCATAAATCAAACAAAAATATAATTATACAGATCATAAAATTTTACTTATGCCTGGTGAAAAATTATTTCTCTACTCGGATGGAGTATCGGAAGCACTCAACAACAAATCAGAATTTTTCGATGCCGAACAGATGTTTGTTAGTTTGAAAAAAGGGAATGCCGATATAAATACGATTTATAAGGATTTAACAGCATTTACAGAGGATTCAGCGCAGACTGATGATATTACGCTGGTAGAAATTGAGAAGATCGGTTGAAGTTTAACTAACCGAAAACCAATGTAAGGAAACGAAGTCCCCGGCGAAATTAGTTTAAAATATTGCTTACCCCAAAACAACCTTTTACAGATACCAACCATTCGGTATTTCTACAGACAACTTTTAACTCCCATCTCTTTTTAGAACATATGTGATTAATTGAGACATATCATCTTGAGAGTAACTTTACTCCCATTCGTAAATTAATATCTTATATGCACTTGTCATTATCTTTAATACTGGCACGATTAATTTAAGACTTCTCATAAATTTAAACGAATGTGTGTCATAATATTTAAATTATTTTAAATCTGTACCGGGAATTAAAGGGAACTTACGCTTAAAAAATAAGCTGGTTTCTGCTCAAATTTTTCGGAATCATCAGATTTTTTAAAATAACTTCAGACAGTGTGAGGGAATGACAAATTTACAAATGTTACTTGCTCTCGGGGCGATGATTTTATTAACAATTCTGATTGCGAATGTTAATAAAAATACTTCTGCCGTTGAAGATACAATGTACGATTCAAATTTTGGAATAACAGCCACTTCCATAGCATCCTCCGTCATTGAAGATGCCAGCAAAAAAAGATTTGACAACGTTTACTTTAAAGATTCTACAAGAGTTTATAACGTAAATGATTTCACGCCTGCTGCTAATCTGGGAGTGGATTCCGGTGAAGTTATAACCGATCCAAAATCTTTTAACGATTTCGACGATTACAATGGTTATACTACCGTTGATAGCACAATGCCTTCCGCAATTTTTCATTTATCATGCAGAGTATGTTATGTGAATGATGCAACTCCCAATGATTCAGTAAATACTCAAACATTTCATAAAAAGATTACGATAAAAGTATCAAGCAGATCAATGAGGGATACAATCGTTATGTCATCTATCTATAGTTATTGGAATTTTTTACCTTAAAGTGATATTATGGGAACATCAGTTATTCTCGATGTACTGGGTTCGATGATTATAGGAGGTATACTCCTGCTTACGCTGTTCAGGATGAATGATAATGCTTCTCGGAACACTTATAATTTCAGCGGTGAATTGGCAGTACAGCAGAACCTGGTAACAACTGTAGAAGTGCTGGAATATGATTTCAGAAAGATAGGTTACTGTGAAGATCCCGCCAAATTACCGCATCCTGAGGAAGATGCCATTCTTTTTGCGGATACAAGCAAAATCAGATTTTTGACGGATGTTATGGTAACACCTTATAATGATCCGCATGGTGATGGAACTTTAGATACAATGGAATACCGTCTCGGCCCTACATCTGAACTGCCGCAAACTCCAAATCCAAATGACAGAATGCTTTACAGAACTGTAAATGGTGTGGGCAGAGCTGTAAACCTGGGAATAACTATATTCAAAATAAGATATTACAGAGATTCGCTGACTGCTTCAGGCAGTACAACCCTTGCCGAAATTCTTCCGAATGAATTACCTAAGATCTGGACCCCTGGATCTCCGACAGGTATTTCAGCACTCCAGATTGATATCCAGGTGGAAAATACGGCTTCCTATGATGCGGCTCATAATCCTTTTCGTCAGGCTTTCTGGAGGCAGATCAGGTTGTCATCAAGAAATT
>Ga0153915_10004791_pt1 | contig 12521 bp, 15 predicted proteins | sample Opewatmetagenome_2_FD_107003 | JGI IMG/M metagenome (GOLD analysis project Ga0153915, IMG submission 107003) | Freshwater wetland microbial communities from Ohio, USA - Open water 3 Core 3 Depth 3 metaG | ecosystem: Environmental > Aquatic > Freshwater > Wetlands | place: USA: Ohio, Lake Erie... | reverse complement strand
CAAAGATTGAACACGGCATCCGGCTCTGCCTTTCTCAGGTCGGATATGAAGCTTTCAATTATTCTTTTGCTGTCGATTTGAGAATGAAGGTGGCGCGCAGCCGCCTTCCTGCTTTTTTTGAACCTCCTGCCTATCTGGATGAGCACTGCCTCGTGGCCCAGTTTCCTTAGCGAATCCCGAACAGCATTCACCTCATCCATCACTCCCTTGTCTGAGATGGAGTCATGCTTGTCCTTGCAGGAAACCTTCCCGCTGTCAAAGACTATCCCTATCCTGAGCTTTTTGGGATTTTTAGCCATCCTGAATCCCGCTCCTTTTGATTCCCTCTTCAAGTATCCTTCCTATGATTTGCCCGTAGGTCATTCCTGCCGCATAGCATGATTTGGGAAACCTAGAATTCTCCCTGGGGTCTGGTATGAGGCCGGGAAGAGTATTCACCTCAAGTATGTTAGGCTCCCCTTTCGAATCCAGCCTTACATCCATCCTGCAGAAGTCCCTGCATCCCAGGGCGTGGTAGGCGTCCAGGCACACCTTCTTTATGCGGCTCTCCAGCTCCCTGGAGATTTCTGCGGGGCACTTAACCATATTCTCAATGTGCTTCCCGCTGCTGGGGTCATCATAAATCCATTTCATCTCGTAGGAATCGAATTTGTTCATGCCATCCGGAACATCATCAAAGCAGACCTCCACTATCGGAAGGACTTCAGGGCTCCCGTTCCCTATGAGGGCTGCTGTGAATTCCCTTCCTTCCAGGAACTCCTCCGCTATCACAGGCTGTTTGTAGGCCAGCAAAAGATGCCTGAGCTTCGCCCTCAGCTCAGCCTCGTTCCTCACAAGGCAGTCGTTGGTTATCCCCTTGCTCGAGCCCTCTGCTATGGGCTTGACTATTATGGGAAAGCTCAAGCCTTCCCTAAGCGGGCTTGCAGGGTCTTTGAAAATCTGGAATTCCGGGTTCGGTATCCTGTAGAAAGAGAGTATCTCTTTTGTCCTCGCTTTGTCCAGTGTTATGGCTTGTGTGAGGGGTCCTGAGCCTGTGTACGGGAGTCCGAGCATCTCGCATAAAACAGGTATTTGGGATTCCCTGCACTCCCCCCTCAGGCCTTCAGCAATGTTGAACACTATGTCAGGCCTGGACGCATGGAGCTTGGAAAGTGCATTATGGTCAGCCTCTATCATCACAACTTCATGGCCATGTGATTCGAGCGCTTCCTTTATGGTGTTGATGGTTTCCGGGGCATCGAACTCCGCCTGTTCGTCCGGCGGCTCCTCAGAATCAGCCTCTTTTTTCTGGTTGAATGTGAAAGCAACTTTCATGATTTTCTCATTATTTTTTGCAATTTTTCTTGATAACTACTTTTGTTGAGGATATTTATATACTTTAAAAGCGATATGCTGCAAATGTATTTTCTGGGTTTTACTTATTATGGTATTCTTTTTCAAATCGACTTTCATGCGCTTTTTGGAACTCTTCTCTTGGAATATCATAGCCGCAGCATCTGTCAGTTTTTTGCCATCCTTCCAGGAATATCCCTGGAAAGTTCCTGAGCAGTTCTTTTTTGGTTTTGAATTCTATCTTTTCATGCTTTCCTGAAACCACATTCTTTTCGGGAACTGGTCCTATGTTACTAAATCCCTTCCATATAACTGTTTCTATATATTCACCATATCTATGAAGCACGTATTTTTCATTGTCAAAAATACTGATGACTAATGCTTCGCAGTATCCGCCTAAACCTTCATCGTTTCCGCCAGCGTATCTCAATTGCTCGACAAAGTTTTTTGCCATAATTTTATTTCTCCCCCTCTTCACTCTCCTTCCAGTAGTTCGGGGCCTCTGCAGTTATCGTGACATCATGCGGGTGTGATTCCTTCAGCCCTGCTTTTGTTATACGTATGAACTTTGATTTGGTTCTCAGCTCATCTATTGTCTTGCAGCCGCAGTAGCCCATGGCTGACTTGAGGCCTCCTACCATCTGGTAAATAGCCTCGGAAACGCTCCCCCTGTAGGGGACTATCCCTTCGATTCCTTCCGGGACGAATTTCCCCTGTGCCTGCTTCCCGTACCTGTCCGAGCCCTCCTGCATGGCTCCCACAGAGCCCATCCCTCTGTAGCTCTTGTACTTCCTCCCTCCCACGAACACGATCCTGCCTGGAGATTCTTCAGTCCCTGCAAACAGGGAGCCTATCATCACAGTTGACGCTCCTGCTGCAAGAGCTTTTGCTATATCCCCTGAGTATTTTATCCCACCATCAGCTATCACAGGAATCCCGTATTTGTCCGCCACTTCTGTGCAGTCATGGATTGCAGTTATCTGGGGTATCCCTGACCCTGCCACAATCCTTGTGGTGCATATAGAGCCAGGCCCTATCCCCACCTTGATTACATCAGCTCCGGCAGCTATCAGCTCTTCCGCTGCCTCTGCAGTGGCTATGTTGCCTGCAATAAGCTCAATCCCGTGCTCCTTCTTTATCTGCTTTATGGAACCAATCACATTCTCCGAATGGCCGTGGGCCGTGTCTATGGCAAGTATATCCACTCCTGCATTAAGCAGTGCGTTCACGCGTTTGGTATCAAAAGGTCCTATTGCAGCCCCGACCATGAGCTTCCCTTCCTTGTCCTTGGAAGCGTTCGGGAATTTCTTGCTCTTGATTATGTCCTTGACTGTCATCATTCCCCTTAGCTTTCCCGAGCCGTCAACTATGAGCAGCTTCTCTATCTTGTGCCTGTCCAGAAGTTCAATAGCCTCTTCCACAGATGTTTTCTCTCCGGCACTCACGAGCTCCCTTGTCATGACATCCTTTACAAGCTGGTTCATGTTGGTCTTGAACATAAGGTCCCTGTGGGTGATTATGCCCACAGCCCTGTCTCCCTCTGTCACAGGAAGGCCTGAGACATTGTTCTTATCCATGATGTCCAGTGCCTTGCCTATCGTGTCTTCAGGACAAATGGTTATGGGATTCTCTATTATCCAGCTCTCGGATTTCTTGACCCTTCTCACTTCCTCAGCCTGCTTCTCAGGGGTGAGGTTCCTGTGGATTATCCCTAAGCCTCCGTTCCTTGCCATGGCTATGGCCATCTCGCTTCCAGTGACAGTGTCCATCGCAGCGCTGAGAATCGGAATCTTAAGGCGTATGTTCCTGGTGAGCCTGCTTTCCGTCTCCACGTCCTTGGGAAGCACGGCTGATTTCGAAGGGACGAGAAGCACATCATCAAAAGTAAGCGCGATTTTCCTGGAAACCCTTTTCTCTAACATATATAGTATATTAGGAAAGGGTTTAAATTTCTAACCTGGCTCCTCACTCAAAAAATATTTCTTTTTCGCATTCTGCTCTGCAAGCTTGTTCAGTTCCTCGAAACTCCTGGCTCCTGTTATCATGCTTCTTTCGTGCCTCACGAGGGCTTTCCATCTGGGATCCCTGTAGAAATCGCTGCCCTTCAGATAGTTTTCCATCCCAGGTACCAATCTCTTCCCATTTCCATTGCCCATTATCATCCGCCTTCTGTTGGCTACCACTTGATTTCGCCCTTGTAGCCTTCTTTCCTAAGGTCTTCTTCCACACCCAGTTGTTTCTCTCCAGGAACCATCTCCAAATCCAGTGCTTTATAGCCGTTTTCTGGTTTCAAATCTTTGATATAGAATCCTGGACACACAGTGAATAATCTGGGCTCAGAGCTCCTGTCAATCTCGGTCATATAGGCAAACACGTTCCCGTATCTGGTTGGAACTATGGCTATTTTGCTCCTTGTAACACTGTTCACCTTTTCCGTAATTTCCTTTCCATTTGTCTGGAAGGTGTTGCCCAATACAAATTTTGCCATTTTATCACTTCCTTCACTTGTTAAAGCTGTGGCTCACCCCAGAAAATTTCACAAATTTATGCAGAAAAAGGGTGAGCAGGAAAGCCAATGCTGAATTAATTGCCAAAATAATACCCGTAATATCTGGCAATGCTTTCCATGGAGAATTATTTGTGCAGGAAGGTATTTAAGGTTTCTTGAATTCCCCCAAAATCCTCTGCTTCGTCTCTCCCTTTCGTGAGAGGCCCGAAACCCTTATGCCAATCCTCCTGAGCATCCTGTCAGGATTCTGTTCCAGAAAATCCTCCAGCAGCTCCTTCGCGATATCCAGATTCTTGGAAAGGCTTGAAGACTCGATTGTGGTGTGGCTCCTTGTCTGCATCTGCAGATGTCTGTCTATCGTCATTATGGAGATCGTGCGGTACGTCAGGCTGTTCTCCTTCAGCTCTGAATCTATATCTTGGGCAAGCTCCTGTATCTTTCCGAATATATCTTTTGAGCTGTTCGAGTCTTTTTTGAGAGTGGCCATCTTTGAGATCTGCTGGGCCTCCCTCTCCTCCACAGGGGAGTCGTCAATGCCTCGGGCAGTGTCCTGAAGGATTTTCCCGCGCTTTGTTCCGAATCTCTCCTCAAGGGTTTCAAGGTCATATCCGGCCAGCTCTTTTGCTGTCTTTATTCCCAGGGATTCAAGCTCCTGAAGGGTTTTTGGTCCTATCCCGAAAAGCTTGGAAACGGGAAGCTTCTCAAAGAATCCCTTCACTTCTGAGTCTTTCACGAGTGTGAGGCCGTCAGGCTTCTGTGCCTTGGAAGCCATCTTCGCCACCAGCTTGTTAGGGCCTATGCCTATGGAACAGGTAAGGTGCTCCTTCTCGTGGATTGCGTTCTTGAGGGATTCTGCTAGCTTGAGGGCATTTTCCCAAGAGCCGCGAGAGCGTTTGCTCACATCAAGGTATGCCTCGTCCACGCTCACCTGCTCGAAAGAGTCGCTCTCTTTTCTGAGGATTTCCATTATCCTGGAAGAAACCTCCCAATAATATTCCCTGTCGCTCGGGAGGAAAACAACATCCTTCCCTTTTGCGAGACCTTTCGCGATCCTTATGGGCATGCCTGAATGTATCCCCAGTTCCCGTGCCTTGTAGTTCGCGGCGCTAACCGCACCGCTGTCCTTGCTCCGGCCCGAGAACATACACGTAACTATGGCCTTCCCTCTAATCTCTGGATTGCGATTCTCTTCGACTGAGGCGTAGAATGAGTCCATGTCCATGTGGAGGATTATGCGGGGCATGAGAAATAGTTTGCATGAGAATCTTAAAATATGTGCAATGCTACCCAAAAGCCCCTGAAATCCACGCGCCCATGTAATTTGTTATTACTACCACAGCAACCGCTATCAGAAGGTGCTCCCCTACAACCTTCCAGACCTTTTCCTTCCTTTCCCTTGCCATCATGGCGCTCAGGGCTGCTAGGATGGAAAGGCCCCATAGTATGCTGATGGAGACAGCTGTACCGAGCTCGAATGTCAGGACCGGGACAAGGAATGTCAGGGTGAAAATCAGCTTGAATACGAACGTTGAGGCTGTGGAGGTCCAGATCTCCTTTCCTGTGTGCACGTTCTCGGCCTCCTCGGATACATGTATGCCTAGGGCGTCGGAAAACGCGTCGGCTACTGCAATCGTGAGTATCCCGCCTATCACTGCAAGGCGGGAATGGGTCCCTGCATAAAGCCCCACCATCAATCCAAGTGTCGTGATTATGGCGGACGTTATGCCGAAGCTGAACCCCGTTTTTGTGGAGTGGTCCATTGCCATAAATAGTAATTTGCACAAACTGAGATAAAAGGATTGCTACACACTTTCGCTCTTCTCAAAGAAATATGCTCCCAGGAATATCATCAGGCCGGAAACAACCAGCAGGACCGCAAAGTCAATCCATATTGGAAGGAAGGAAACTCCTATGAGGGCTGCCCTCATCCCGTCCACCCCGTAAGTGAGGGGGTCTGCGTATGAGATGTACTGGACTGCTCCAGGCAGGTTCTGGAGAGGGAAAAGCGCTCCTGACAGGAAAAATAGCGGGAATATTAAAAAGTTAACTATCAGGTTGAACCCTTGCGGATCCTTCATTTTGGAGGCGAATATAAGGCCTATCCCTATGAAGGCAGTGGCTGTAAGAATCATGAAGACTATTGCCAGGAGGAGATTGAGCACTCCGGCTATCCTTAACTGGAAGACCAGGGATATCGCAAGTATCAGGAAGGCTTGTATAAGCCCTGTTGTGATCGCGCCTGCTGTCCTGCCCAGAACTATAGAGACCCTGCTCACAGGAGCAACCATTATCTCCTTGAGGAACCCGAACTGCCTGTCAAGGAGGACTGTCAATCCTGCGAAAGTGGAGGAGAAAAGCAGGCCCATCCCTATTATTCCTGGTATCAGGAACTGTATGTAATTCACGCCAGGAGGGGCTCCCGGGATGGATAGGCTTCCGAACCCGAAGCTGAAGAATGTGAGGAACAGGAGAGGCGTCACAAGCGAGCCTACTATGCGTGATTTAGAGCGCACGAACTTCTTCATCTCCCTGAGCCATAGCACGTAAATTGTTGCAAAGTTTATGGTTTTCATAAACATCACTTATCTTCTCATCCTCATGCGCATGAACCTGGCCCTGTCGCTGCCCTCAGCTTCTTGGTCCCTTATGGTCTTTCCTGTGTAATGGATGAACACATCCTCCAGGCTGGGCTCGTGCAGATTCACGGAGTTCACCTTTATCCCGGCCTTTTGCGCGATAAGTATTATCTCGGGTATCCTCTTCTCCCCATGCTCCATGGTCACACACAGGCTTCCATCATACTGCTTTACGGATTTCGCCCACTTGAGTTTTTTTAGCAGCCTGACAAGCTTGGTGGTTTCTGCTGTCTCCGCGCAAACCACATCCCCGCCAAGCGAATGCTTGAGTTTTTCAGGCGTGCCCATGATAATTATCTTCCCGTGATCGATTATAGCGACTCTGTCGCACAGGTAGTCTGCCTCCTCCATATAGTGCGTGGTAAGAATAATCGCAACGCTCCCTTCGCTCTTGAGCTTCTTTATGTAATCCCAAATATGGCGTCTGGTCTGCGCGTCCAGCCCCAGTGTAGGCTCGTCCAAGAACAGGACTTTCGGCTTGTGGATGAGCCCCCTGGCAATCTCCAGCCTCCTTTTCATCCCGCCAGAATATTTCTCCACAAGCACCTTCTGCTTGTCTTCAAGCTCCACAAGCCTGAGCACTTCCCTTATCCTTTCCTCCCTTTCTTTCTTGGGCACGCCGTACATAATCCCGTGAAACTCAAGGTTCTCCCTTCCTGTGAGATTGGAATCCAGAGCAGGGTCCTGGAAAACCACGCCTATGCTCTTTCTCACATCCCCCCTGTTTTTTGCCACATCAAATCCTGCCACTTCAGCCTTTCCTGAAGTCACGTTCAGAAGGGTGGAAAGCATGTTTATGGTCGTGGTCTTGCCTGCTCCGTTGGGACCGAGAAGGCCGAACAGTTCTCCAGGCTTCACTGAAAAAGATATTCCATCCACTGCAGTGAACTTGCCGAACTTCTTGGTCAGTTTCTCCACTTTTATCGCGTCCATAAAACCACGCTGGAACTTCATCTAGAAAGGGATATATCACTAATGATATATATTGGGGTATTTAAGGCTTTTCCCATTTCTGGCTTTGGTTTGGATTCTTAAAAGGGTTTTTATTTGTGTCTGGATTCTTTCTGGAACTCCATGTAAGAATAAAAGATTGTGTAAAAAGCCACAAAAATAACAGGGATTATAACAATCCATATTGCATAATCCTGGAACATCAGTCCCAAAAGCCCTATAATAGCCGCGAGCTTGAAGAGCTTGCCTCCCAGCTTGTGTGTCTTGTCCCAGACCTTCTCGCTTGAAAGCGTCCATGGGGTCCGTATGCCTATGAACCAGTTCTGCTTCGCGTTCTCTGTGAGCACTCCTGCATAATAGAAAAGCACGGAGAATGCGGGGACCATTGCATAAATGAAATTAAAGGTCAAACCAAACGCCCAGAGTATAGTTAACAGGTATATGTAAAGGAAGAAGCCCATTATCAGGAGAATGAACCGATTAAAGTGAATCCTGAATTTTGCGATGTTGTGCTTCAGGGGGTCTATCCTGGGGATTGCAAGGAACAGTGGGAAAAGCCCGGCTGACATGAGAGGGAGGAGGAACAGCCCCCAGATTCGAGGGAGATAGCCGTCCACTTCCCCTGCAGCATTCCAGTGCGATGGCATGAGCTCTGGCATCTGGGGGTAGAGGTAAATCCCGATTGCAAAGGATAACAGGATTATTCCCGCTATGGCAATGTTGTATTTGTTCATGTTCAAGTGTTGGAGGCATGACTTAAAAGCCTTCGGGAAGTGGGCTTGATAACGGGTGTTAGTTACCCTTCATATATTGTGTAAAGGGGTTCGAGCGAAGCGAGAAAGTTGATGGGAGAGCTATATGCTTAAAAAACTTATGTATAAAAACATCAATGAATAATTCGAGGTGATTATATGGGATTGACAATACGAGAGGAAAGTTTTGTTGTTGGCACAAAAACAAAAGACGGTCGAATAGTAACATATGGATTTGGTGATATAGAAATATTAAAAAACTACGATAAAGCTTCTGGTATTGCTCAAACTCTTAATACTGAAAAAAACCTATTCGGTGATCATTGGCAAGTTTATAAAATGAAAATTGAACCCGTCGAATCTAATCCTTCAGGAAAAAAGTAAGAAGGCGAGCCCGCCAATTGCAACTAACACATATTACTCGAATTTCTATCAGTCAGGAGCGGCCTATTTCTTCTCCCCAAGGACCTTGATTATATTCTCCAGGCTGAACAGGCCCTGCTTCCTCTTTGCCATCTCCCTCACAGTGTATTTCCCTTTCCTGAGCTCCATATCCCCAACAATAACCGCGAAAGGGATTTTGGCCCTGTCCACATACTCCAGCTGCTTCTTGAGCGGCCTGCCCATGAGCTCTATCTGCGTGTTTATCCCGCTAGCCCTGAGCTTCTGCGCCACGAACATGGCATTCTCCATAAGTCCCTCATCCGCTATCGCGACAAATGCCTTTGTCTTGGTTTGAATCCGCTTTAGCCCCTCGGAATCCATTATCTCGCATATCCTCTCTATCCCTAAAGAGATGCCAACAGCAGGAGTCCATCTCCCTCCATAAGCCTCCACAAGGTTGTCATACCTTCCTCCGCCTGCTATGCTTCCAATCTCTTTTTTCGTGCGCACGGAAATCTCAAAAATCGGGCCTGTGTAATAATCCAGCCCCCTCACAAGGGACAAATCTATTATAAGCTTCCTTGCTATCCCGTATGCCTGGCACTTCTTCACAATCTGCTCAAGCTCATCCATGCCCTGCTTTGCGGCTGAATAAGTGTCCAGCTTCTTTCTTTCCCGTTCGAGAATGGTGGAAGGGCTTCCCCTTGCCTTTATCATTTCCAGGAGCTTCCTTGCCTTTGGCTGCTTCACTCCTGCCTTGAGTATCTCTTTCGTGACCTCGCTCTCCCCGAACTTTTCCAGCTTGTCCAAGGCCCGGAACACATCAGAAGCCTTCTCCTTGGGGATCTGCAGGAATTCTATAATCCCGTTAAGAATCTTGCGGTTGTTCAGCTTTATCGCGAAATCCCTGAACCCCAGGGCTTCCAGTATGGCTGCAGAAGCCACCAGGCACTCTGCCTCGCAGTCCATTTTCTCAGAGCCCACTATGTCCGCATCAGCCTGCCAGAATTCCCGGTAGCGGCCGGCTTGAGGGTTGTCATACCTCCAGACCGGAGCTATCTGGTAGCGCTTGAAAGGCTTTGGAATCTGGGGATTGTTCGCTATCACTCTGCCAAGCGGAGCTGTCAGATCGAATCTTAATCCGATCTCCCTGTCACCCTTATCCCGGAAATAATACACTTCCTTCTTTATGTCCTCCCCGCCGCCTCCCTTCTTGGAAAGAAGCTCCCAGCTCTCAATTGCGGGCGTTTCAAGCGGCTCGAAACCGAACCTCTCGAAAACCTCCCTGCAAATGTCAAAGACGTACTGCCTGACTGCCATCTCCTGCGGGAGGAAGTCCCTTGTCCCTTTTGGGGGTTGGATTGCCATAAAATCACTAAAAATAGTTGGATAGGCGGCTTATATTATTTCATAAAAAATAGCACGCGCTTAAAAGATTTTGGAAAGTCACGGAGCCAGTAACCTTATATGCTGCCCGACGCTTTCCGGAACAAGTTTCTCCCAATTCTTCCCGGCGCGCATTCTCTTGCGTATTTCAGTCGCGCTGTATTTTTTCTTCTCGTAAAGCCCATGCTCCAGGACAGGAACTCCGGCCTTCCTGAAGCACCTTATGGTCCATGGATTCCTGGAATACACCCTGTCAAAGGAGCATTTTTTCATGATTGCAGATGCCCATTTCACATCATCCATGTAATCCGGCATCCCTATTATTTCAAACCTTTCAATCCCTTCTGCCCGCAAGGAGTCAGCTATCATCTTTTCCCTCTCCCAGAAGGGGAACGGGTTCTCGGGCGTGCTGATTTCCTGGGAGGAGCCTATCGCTATTATCACTTTTTCATTCTCCCTGAGAATCTCCTTTATGACCTTCAGGTGCCCGAGATGGAAGGGCTGGAACCTCCCGACAAAAAGCGCTATCATACTCATCCATTCTGTTTTACTGCGCTATAAATCCTCTGCAGGACAGTGATATTGCTCAGAACTGCGAGCACCACTATTGTATATGTAAGATAGAACGTGTCCAGGCTCGCGACCAGAATCCCTATGAAGAGTATGAGCAGCCGCTCAGCCCTCTCCAGAAAGCCCCCGCGCAGCTCCTTCTCGGTAAGCTCCTTCTCCTTTGCAGCCGCCTTCACATAAGTGGTCATCATGGCCCCGAAAAAATAAACGAAAAGCCATGCCGTCACAGGTAGATAGAAATCCGGGAGCCCCGCGAACAGTAGCCCAAGTATAATAATCCCTTCCACGTACCTATCCACTACAGTATCCAGGTAAGCACCTTTCTTGGAGACTGTTCCTGTCACGCGCGCGACAGAGCCGTCAATCAGGTCCATGAAAGCAGAGAGAAGGAAAAGCCCTGCTGCAAGGAGGAACTGCTGGCTCACGAGAAAATAAAGCGCGAAAAACATGGGCACGAGGGACAGCAGGGTCCACTGGTTGGCAGAGAGGGGGAGCTTGCTGAACGCAAGCCCAACCTTCACGGAGAAGTTAGCGAACCTGTCCCTTCTCTTAGCAAGTACCATATAGCTTTCTTGGAGAGGGGATTTTTAAGGGTTGTTTTCATCCTATCAGCAGTTTATGATTTTCGATTCGTCCACATTCCCGTTCAGCATGGCATCCAAAGACCGGCTTATAAATCAGCGCGATAGACGCCTATGTATTCACAGGAGTCTGCGATATCTTCCAGTGTTTGGGCGTCCTGGGGAAATTCCACAAAGAAGGGAACCACGTCCCTGTGCTTTTTAAGAAGTGTGGATGTGCCCGGATTGAAACGCCCCTGTTTTTTCACGAGGAACTTACCTCCATACTCCTTCCTGACTTCCTCTTCGCTCGCATCCCTTATCCTTGCTATCTCCTGGAAAGAATCCGAATCCACGCTCTGGAACCTGGAGTACAGCTTATCATTTATCTCCTTCAGGAAATCCTCGAACTGCCAGTCTTCCATCTTCATCACCTGTTCTGCTGTCACCTTTCCTGCACGATGCTTCTTCAGCTCATTCTGCAGGCACACTTCCCTTGCACGGTTTGATCCGGAAAGGTAATGGTTCTTGTAAAGCCATGCCTGAAGATAGAGCATCTTCCGAACAGCATGGGGCTCCATAAAGAACACTTTTTTGCCATCGTTGCTTATTGATTCGTGAAGGTCCCTGACAGCGGGGTCCAGCCTGTATCCTATGAACAGATCCGTCTGGTCGGGGCATGCCGTGAGGTAATGCTCATGATCGCTATCCATAATCGTATAAGCTATCTGATCCACATCCAATCCGCTTGAATTGAGCATCTCTCCTATGACAGGATAGCTTCCTTTTACCGTATATATTAGATCATGGGGATTGATGCCAAACTTCTTGAGATAAGCCATTATGTCCCTATCGCTGAGTATCAGCCTTATGTTCTTCTCTTCATCCAGCTTTTCAGGGTCGACAAACTTTCCGTGCTCTGAAAAGGCCGGAGTATAGATGTCATGAAGCGCTCCACTGGCTATGGCCAGGTTGATTTCATCCTCATCAAAGCCATCAAGCCCACATGAAATCTCCATCCTTATGGAAACGTCAAATGAATGGTCTGCTCTGTTTTGGTATGAGCACATGTCCATCTGCCCATCGGTACCAGTGCCGGAAAAAACACCTATCATGCCCAGCTGCCTCACCTTGAAAAGCCTTCGAACGTTTGGGATTTTTAAGAGGTCCTGATAGATCTCTCCGTGGGGAACTATCCGCCTTGTGCCTATCTGGAAACCACCCATCGGAAAACAATCCGCATAACCGTCTTTGAGCGATTCCACGTATTTGCGGCTCCTTTCTATCTCATCATACGATCCTAAAGTGATGGCGTCGGGTATCTCCGAAAGATTCGGGCTCATTATGACGCGCCTTTCGATATTGGGAATCATCCTCTCACAACTTAGAAAAAGGCAGTAAACGTTTTAAGGCTTTATTTCACCGCTTCGAACCAAACCCT
>Ga0153915_10004790_pt1 | contig 12521 bp, 6 predicted proteins | sample Opewatmetagenome_2_FD_107003 | JGI IMG/M metagenome (GOLD analysis project Ga0153915, IMG submission 107003) | Freshwater wetland microbial communities from Ohio, USA - Open water 3 Core 3 Depth 3 metaG | ecosystem: Environmental > Aquatic > Freshwater > Wetlands | place: USA: Ohio, Lake Erie... | reverse complement strand
GAAGGTCCGGCTCGACGGCAGCGCCCCGGTGACGATCGCGGAGGGCGGCACGGACAACGGGGCCGACTGGACGACGAAGAACGAACTGATGCTCGGGGCGACCGGCCCGCGGCGGGGGCTCTCCCGGGTGAGTACGGCCGGCGGCGAGCCGGCGCAATTCACCCGGCCCGATTCCAGCAAGGGAGAGCTGGATCACCTCTGGCCCATCTCCCTCCCGGACGGGAAGCACGTCGTCTTCGTGATCTGGTCGGGAGCGCTGGCGACGTCCCGGCTCGCGATGACTTCCCTCGACGACGGGAAGATCGCCCCGCTCGGCCTCAAGGGGATCCGTCCGCTGGCGGTGCTCGACGGGGCACTGGTCTACGTGCAGGCGGATGGGGCGGTCATGGCCGTGCCGCTCGATGTGTCGGCCGGAAAAGTGGCCGGGAAGCCGATCCCGGTACACGACCCGGTACCGGTTCAGCCGGCCAACAACGGGAACACGGACGTCTTCATCTCCCGCGGGGGCGCGCTGGTCTCGGCGCTGGGATCGCTGCAGGCACAGCTGATGTGGGTGGCCCGCGACGGGAGCATGCGACCGGTCGGTCCGGAAGTGCGCGCATTCGCCGAGGTCCGCCTGTCACCCGACGAAAAGCGGCTGGCGGTGCTGGTGTACGACGGCAACAAGAGCGACGTGTGGATCCGGGACCTTGCGACCGGGACGCTGTCCCGCCTCACCACCGCCGAAAACGTCACCTCCGTCGAATGGTCGAAGGACGGCAAAGGGGTGGTGTACACCGGGAGTGGGTCCGAGTCACGGAGCGGGATCTGGTACCAGCCGGTGGACAAGGCCACGCCGCCAAAGTCGTTGATCGATCTGGGCCAGCTCACACCCTACGCCGACGTCTCACCCGATGGGCGCTCGCTCCTGGTGCAATCGCTCGGCAATGAGGGATGGGACATCCTGCGGATCGCGCTCGACTCGGGCCCCGCTGTCCGCCCGTTCGTCGCCTCGCACGCGACCGACCTGGCGCCCCGGATTTCCCCGGATGGGCACTGGGCGGCGGTCGCGAGCGCCGAGTCGGGCGCGATGGAAGTGTATCTCCGCTCCTTCCCCGACCCGGCGGTCAAGATCCAGGTCTCGGTCGGCGGGGGCAGCTCACCGGTGTGGTCGGCGGATGGGACCCGGCTGTATTATCGGGCGGGCTCCTCGTACGTCGCGGCGCGTCTCAACACCGGCCCGACCGTACAGGTCGTGTCGCGCGACACCGTGTTCGCGGGGGAGGCTGCGCGGCGGGAGGCCGCCATTCTTCCGGTGGACGCCGCCGATTTCGATATCACCCGCGACGGCCAGCGGATGGTGATTCCCGTCCCGCAGTCCAACACCTACCAGCTGGTCGTGGTCCCCAACTGGCTGACGGAATTCCGCCAGCGGATGGCCGCGGGCAATCGATAGTGGGAGAGGGCACCGGGCGCCGATCAGGGGCGATCGGCCACCAGGTCGAGGATGCCCATGAGGGGGACGCGGACCCAGGCGGGGCGGTTGTCCAGCTCGTAGCGCAGCTCGTACAGCGCCTTGTCGAGCACGAAGGCGTCGAGCAGCTGCGCCAGGTCCGCGGGCGCACCCGGCAGGAGCGGGGCCGTCCCCACCGACCGGCGATAAGAGTCGATGAACACCGCGGAGACCGATCGCTCCCATACTCGTGCCCAGGGCTCGAGTCGTTCCGGATCGCCGGGCCGACGGGCTAGGTGGGTCTGCAGCGCGACTCGCGCCGCGTAACTGAATGACCGCAGCATTCCGGCCAGGTCCTTGAGCGGGGACTGCTTTTCCCGTCGCTCCGCGAGGGTCCGCGCCGGCTCGCCCTCGAAATCGAGGACCACGAAGTCCTGTCCCGCTCGAAGCACCCGCCCCAGGTGGTAGTCGCCGTGGATCCGGATCTTGTCCGAGTCGGGCACGAGGTCGGTCAGCCGCTTGAGCCGGGCGACGATCCTGCTCCGGTAGCTGATGACGCGGCTCGCCATCTCCACCAGCTCATCGGGCAACTGGGGCAGTGATTCCTTCAGCCGCTCGAACACCGAAGCCGCGTGGCTTCGTACGTCGGCGGCCAGCGTCTCGAGGTCACGGGCGGTCAGCGGCGTCGGCGAAAAGGCCGGGTCGGAGGTGGGTGCGTCGAGGGCGAGGTGGAGCGCCGCAGTACGGCGTCCCAGCGCCGCGGCCGCGTCGTCCGAGACCCCCAGCAGCTCGTCCAGCTCGGGGGTCAGCCACTTCTCCCCGTGATCGATCCACCCCGCCGGCCCGGAGAGCGGCTTCGCGTCCGCGGGCCAGGTCATCGCCCTCTCGTAGTAGCGGCTCAGCTCCTCCAGCATCCAGCTCCAGCCGTCCCCCTGGTTGGGGACCAGCCGCTGCAGCAGCCCCAGCGTCACCGCGGGCGCGCCAGGCGCCAGGTATTCCAGACTCCCGGCGAAGCCCGGCACGCCCGTGAATTCCCGTTCCTCGGTCAGGTACCGGGGGATCTCCACGTCCGGGGTGGGCCCGGGGTCGGGCCGGCGGAACAGCTTGAGGATGAACTGGTCGCCGAAGATGATCGAGCTGTCGCTCGGCTCGCCCGCGCCGCGGGAGACGGGCCATCCGGTCTCGGGGGCGGAAGGGATCGCCCCGCCCCTGCCCGGCTGCCCGGTGACGCTGCCCTGCTGGCCCGGGCGTGACCCGCCCTCGCCCGCCAGCGCCAGCAGCGCGCGGCAGACCTCGTCGGAGAGCAGCGCGTCGTTCAGGACGCCGGCGGTGCCGCCCCAGATGACGCGGCCGAGGACGGCTCCCGGGTGGGATTCCTCCAGCCGGTTCGCTTCGTCTCCGAGCGTCACCGCCAGCGGGATCAGGTAGCGTTCCACCCCGCCGTCGGTGTAGCGGACGGCCACGACCAGCAGGCCGGCCCGGTCGCCGAGCCGCACCCCGTCGTCGAGGCGGCAGGAATCGATCATCCGCGCCTTGCCGCCGAACCACCGCTGGCGCGGGAGGAACTCGGGCAGGAGCCGGGTCTCGAGCGTGCTGCGGGGCCCGCCCTCGAGCAGGGCCGCCCACGGATCGGCGCTGCCCGGCAGCATCATCGGGGCGGCGACCGGCACCGGCGGGGGCGCGGGCTGGCTCTGGAGCTCGAGCCACAGGAAGCCGTAGGGACCCAGCGTGAGCGGGTACGGCGTCCGCCCGATGGGCGGGAACTCGACGTAACCGCGCATCTCGATCGGGATCATGCCCGCGAGGGCGGAGAGGTCCAGCTCGAACGGCTGGGCGAAGCGGGAGAGATTGGCCACGCACAGCACATGCTCCTGCTCGCTGCGCCGCAGATACGCCAGGATCTTCCGGTTGGCCGGCTCCAGGAATTCGATCGATCCCCGGCCGAAGACCTGGAACAGCTTGCGCAGCCCGATCATGTGCCGGGTCCAATTGAGCAGACTGGATGGCTCGCTCTGCTGGGCCTCGACGTTGATCGCCTCGTAGCCGTACACCGGGTCCATGACCACCGGACTGTACAGCCGTGCCGGGTTGGCGCGGGAGAAGCCGGCGTTGCGGTCGGCGCTCCACTGCATCGGGGTCCGGACGCCGTTGCGGTCGCCCAGGTAGATGTTGTCCCCCATGCCGATCTCGTCCCCGTAGTACAGGATCGGCGTGCCGGGGAAGGAGAGCAGGATGCTGGTCAGCAGCTCGATCCGGCTGCGGTCGTTCTCCAGCAGCGGGGCCAGCCGCCGCCGGATGCCGACGTTCACCCGCATCCGGGGATCCGCGCTGTAGGCGTAGTACATGTAGTCCCGCTCCTCCTCCGTGACCATCTCGAGCGTGAGCTCGTCGTGGTTGCGCAGGAACAGGCCCCACTGGCAGCTGGAGGGGACCTCCGGCGTCTGCCGCATGATATCCGTCACCGGGTGGCGGTCCTCCAGCCGGAGCGACATGAACAGCCGCGGCATCAGCGGGAAGTGGAACGCCATGTGGCACTCGTCGCCGTCGCCGAAATAGGCGCGGACGTCCTTCGGCCACTGGTTGGCCTCGGCCAGCAGCAGCCGGGCGGCGTAGCCCTGGTCCAGCGCCGCACGCAGCCGCTTGATGAGGAAGTGGGTCTCGGGCAGGTTCTCGCAGCCGGTGCCTTCGCGCTCGATCAGGTACGGAATCGCGTCGAGTCTGAGCGCGTCCACCCCGAGGTCGAGCCAGAACTGCATCACCCGGATCATCTCCAGCTCCACGGCCGGGTTGTCGAAGTTGAGGTCCGGCTGGTGCGAGAAGAACCGGTGCCAGTAATACGCCCCGGCCTCCGGATCCCAGGTCCAGTTCGAGGTCTGAGTGTCGGTGAAGATGACCCGGGTGCCGGCGTATTTCTGGTTGGTATCGCTCCAGACGTAGAAGTCCCGCTCCGGCGAGCCCGCCGGCGCGCGCCGGGCGGCCTGGAACCAGGGGTGCTGGTCGGAGGTGTGATTGATGACCAGCTCGATCAGCACCTGCATGCCGCGGTCGTGGGCCGCGTCGAGGAACTCCCTGAAATCATCCAGGGTGCCGTAGCTCGGATGGACGCCGGTGTAATCGGAGATGTCGTAGCCGTCGTCCCTCAGGGGCGAGGGGAAGAACGGCAGCAGCCAGAGGCAGGTGACGCCCAGCTCCTGGAGGTAGTCGAGCTTCTGGATCAGGCCGCGGAAATCGCCGACCCCGTCGCCGTTCGCGTCGTTAAAGCAGCGGACGTGCAGCTCGTAGATGACTGCGTCCTTGTACCACAGCGGGTCGGCGGCGCTGCCGGGACGTTGGCTCACGACGCCTCCACCATGAGAACCTTCGGGCACTCAGGCCGCGCCGGACGTGGTGCCGTCATCGAGCGCCCTCCGGCGCCGGGGCGCGGAAGGCGACCACCGCGAGCGGCGGCAGGGTGAGGGACAGCGACCATGGCCGGCCGTGGGCCGCCACCGGCGCCGCTTCCACTCCGCCGAAGTTGCCCTGTCCGCTGCCGCCGTAGAGAGAGGCGTCGCTGTTGAGGATCTCGGTCCAGTAGCCGCCGGTCGGCACGCCCACCCGGTAATCCCGCCGGACCACCGGGGTGAAGTTGCAGACGAAGAGCACGGCGTCGGCCGGATCGCGGGCACGGCGGAGGAAGCTCACCACGCTCCGCAGGTGGTCGTTGCAGTCCACCCACTCGAACCCGGCCGGCTCGAAGTCCACCTGGTGCAGCGCGGGCTCCCCGCGATAGCAGGTGTTGAGGTCGCGCACCCAGCGCTGCAGTCCGCGGTGGTCGGCCTCGCCCAGCAGGTGCCAGTCGAGACTGATATCGTGGCTCCACTCGCGCCACTGGCCGAACTCGTCGCCCATGAACAGCAGCTTCTTGCCCGGATGGCCGAACATGTAGCCGTACAGGGCGCGCAGGTTGGCGAAGCGCTGCCACCGGTCGCCCGGCATGCGGCTTATCATGGAGCCCTTGCCGTGCACGACCTCATCGTGGGAGAAGGGCAGCACGAAGTTTTCGCTGAACGCGTAGATGAGCGAGAAGGTGATGGCGCTGTGGTGATGGGCGCGATACACCGGATCGCGCGCCATGTAGTCCAGCATGTCGTGCATCCAGCCCATGTTCCACTTGAAGCCGAAGCCCAGCCCGCCGAGGTAGGTCGGCCGGGTCACCATGGGCCAGCTGGTGGACTCCTCCGCGATCACGGTGGCCCCGGGGTAGGCCAGGTGCAGCCGCTCGTTGAGGACGCGCAGGAAGTCCACCGCGTCGAGGTTCTCGTGGCCGCCGTAGCGGTTGGGCACCCACTCGCCGGCCTCGCGGCCGTAGTCGAGGTAGAGCATCGAGGCGACGGCGTCCACCCGCAGCGCGTCGATGTGGTAGCGGTCGAGCCAGAACATCGCGTTGCTGAGCAGGAAGCCCCGCACCTCCTCCCGGCCGTAGTTGAACACGAAGGTGTCCCACTCGGGATGCAGCCCCTGGCGCGGATCGGCGTGCTCGTAGAGATGGGTGCCGTCGAAGTAGGCCAGCCCATGCTCGTCGCGGGGGAAATGCGCCGGCACCCAGTCCATGATGACCCCGATACCCCGCTGATGCAGGGTGTCCACCAGGTACATGAGGTCCTCGGGCTCGCCGTAGCGCGCGGTCGGCGCGTAGTAGCCGGTGACCTGGTAGCCCCACGACCCGTAGAACGGATGCTCGGCCAGCGGCAGGAACTCGACGTGGGTGAACCCCTGGGCCGCGACGTAGTCCGCCAGCCGCCCGGCCGCCTCGCGGTAGCTCAGCCACCGGTTGCCCGCCTCGGGAACCCGGCGCCACGAGCCAAGGTGGACCTCGTAGATGGAGAGCGGCGCCTCGTGGATCCGGCCCGCCGCGCGGGCCGCGAGCCACCCGGCGTCGCCCCACGCGAAGGCCGGCGACGGCGCGACCCGCGAGGCGGTGCCCGGGGGGAGCTCGGCGGCGAAGGCGAAGGGATCGGCCTTGTCGGCCGAGTGGCGGCCGTCGCGGGAGACTACCCGGAACTTGTAGCTGGCGCCGGACGCCACTCCCGGGATGAAGCACTGCCACACGCCGCGGTCGGTCGACGCCATGGGGTGCGCCGAGGCGTCCCAGCCGTTGAACTCTCCGATGACGGAGACCCGCCCCGCGTCGGGGGCCACCACCGCGAACCGGACGCCGGGGCCGCCGGGCCCCTCGGCGGGATGCGCCCCCAGGATCCGGTAGAGGCGGTCGGCGAACCGGTCGCCCAGCTGCCGAAACTCGTCGGGCGTCAGGCTGGCGGCGGTCATGCCGTCTCCCTCGCATCGGGTGGGGGAATCAGCCGGAAGGCGGCGAGCGACCGGCCCGCCAACCGGTCGCCATGGAGCTGGTCGGGGAGAATTTCCCGCACCTGGCGGTGCCGGATCGGGTCGGTCTGCTCCGGCAGCCCGGGCCGGATGATCCCGGCCGTGACGTCGCGCCCGGAGAACAGGCAGAGTTCGACCCGGGTGGCCCCGTGGGAGTACGGCCGTCCGCGGTGAATCTTCATGCTGGAGCATCCTAACTGACCGGAGTGGTGCTCGCACGCGGCGGCTCCGGCACTGGGCGCTCGAGGCCCGCGGTGACTGGGGCTTGCCGCCATTATATTGATGTCAAAGTATCGTGGCAATCCCGGACCCGCGGCCGTCCGGTCTGCCGCTCGCGCCCGACCCTGCGCACGCCGGAGTCGTCGATGCCGGAGAAGTTCACGCTCACGCCCCAGACCGAGTCGCAGATCAGCGCGCTGGGAAGCGTCGAGCTTGCGGTCGGCGTGACGGCGCCGGACCGGCTGGACGACACCCGCGCCGTGATCGAGACCGCGCGCGCCGGGCTGCGGCAGCGCTTCCCGGGGGCGCGCGCCGTGGTGCTGCACGCCCACGCCGGCGGCGGGCCGGTCGAGGCCCCCGCCGCCGAGGCGGACATACCGGTGCTCGAGCTGGCGTACCGGACCCCGGGTCCGGGCGGCGAGCCGTGGTCCCGCAGCGCCGCGCTCCGGCTGGTCTTCGAGGCCAGCCACCGCCTGCAGGCCCGGGGCTGCGCCCTGCTGGGCGTGGAGGTCGCGAGCCTCACCCCGGAGTGGATCGGCTGGCTGCTGGCCCCGGTGACGGAGCGCGACCAGGACCTGGTGGCGCCGTATTACCTGCGGCATCCCTACAACGGCGCCGTCACCAGCGGCATCCTCTACCCGCTCCTCCGCGCGCTGTATGGTCCCCGGCTCCGCTATCCGCTTGGCGCGGAGCTCGCGTGCTCCTCCCGCCTGGTGGAGCGCCAGCTGCTGCGGGAGCCGGGGCGCGAGGCGGGCGGCTCCCGGGCCGGGGCGCAGGCCTTCGAGCTCCGGCTGCTGACCGACGCGGTGGCCGGCGGGCTGCGGATCTGCCAGGCTGTGCTCGGTCCGCGGACGGTGGCGGCGGGTGACACCGGGACCGGCCTCAGCACCATCCTGACCGAGGTGCTCTCGCTGGTCTTCGGCGAGATGGAACGGTCTACTGCCCTCTGGCAGAAGATCCGCGGCTCGGCACCGGTCGAGCTGGTGGGGACCAGCGATACCTCGGGCATCGAGCCGGTGCCGGTCGACGGCAAGCGGCTGCTCAACGCCTTCCGCCTAGGCCAGCAGAACCTGCAGGAGGTGTGGGGATTAGTGCTCCCGCCCAGCAGCCTCGTCGAGCTCAAGCGACTCGCCCGCCTGCCCGATGCGGAGTTCCGCCTGCCCGACCGGCTGTGGGCCCACCTCGTGTTCGACTTTTCGCTGGCGTACCATACCAGGGTCATGAGCCGCGACCACCTCATGGGCGCGCTCGCCCCGCTGTACCTCGGGTGGTTCGGATCGTTCCACGCCGAGATGGGAGACGCCGACCCGGTCCGGCTGGAAGACCGGCTGGAGCAGCTGTGCCTGCAATTCGAGGCGGAGAAGCCATACCTGATCTCCCGGTGGCGATGGCCCGACCGCTTCAATCCCTGACCGGTCCAGCGTGCCGGAGGAGGAGGAGTCATGTGGAGCCAGATCAATGATGCCCTGCGGGAATCGCTGAGCCGGGTCCTGACCAGCCTGGCCAGCCTGGTGCCGGGCCTGGTGGCGCTCCTGCTGTCGGTCATCCTGGCGGTGCTGCTGGGCGTTCTCGCCCGGTGGGTCACGGTCCGGATCCTTCGGGCCTTCGGGTTCGACCAGCGGCTGGAGCGGTGGGGCGCGTCGGCCCTCGCGGACTGGTCACCGGGGCACAGCCCGACCCTGCTGGTGGGCCGGCTGGTGCACTGGATGCTGGTGCTGCTCGGCGCCATGGTCGGATTGGTGGCGCTGGACGCCACGCTCATGACCACCATGCTGGACAGGCTGGGGAGCTACCTGCCCAACGTGTTCGTGGCGGTGATCCTGTTGATCGTGGGCACGGTCCTGGCCCGGTTCCTCTCGCGCGGGGTGCTGATCGGCGCGGTCAACCTGCAGCTCCAGTCCGCCCGGCTCATGAGCGCGGGGGCGAAGTGGCTGGTGCTGCTGCTCACCGTGGCGATGGCGCTCGATCACCTGAGTATCGGCGGCACCATTCTGAAGCTCGCCTTCGGGATCCTGTTCGGCGGGATCGTGCTGGCGCTGGCCCTGGCCGTCGGGCTGGGCTCCACCGAGGTGGTGAGCCGGACCTGGGAGCGGCAGGCCGACCGGCCGGAGCAGCCGGCCGAACATCTTTAGACGGGGAACGGGGCGAAGACAGGGAAAGGGAACGGGGAACGGGGAACGGGAAGGACGATGGGCGACGGAGCTGGCCCGCCTTACTCGACCGCTGCATCGGATCGCGAGGCAGACCACCGCCAGCGGCGGTACCCGATCCGGTGACGAACGATGCATACCTCCCGGGTGCCGGGTCGGGCTATCGTCGCGGTTTCCCGGCGGCCGGCATCGCGTATATTGCTGGCCCACCCTCGCGAGGACGGCGAACGTGACCGCGCGTGACGACATTCTGGCCGGACCCAATCCGATCGCGAAGCTCAAGAAGGACGGCGCCACGGACCAGCAGCTGGCGGACAACCTGTTTGTCAATTTCCTGTTCTACGCCAAGCGCCACTGGCATTACATCGCCAGCGCCCAGGCGGGTGGCGAGGCCCTGCTGGCCGGTACCGCCACCACGGTGCCGTGCGGCGGCATCGCTACGGCCCTCAAGATCCTCCTGGAGCAGGATCTCGCCGTTCCGAAGACCGATGTCGAGTACATCACGATCTCGGGATACGTCTGGACCAAGCCCCAGTATCTCTGCTTCGACCCGACGGTCGTCGGCAACGTCCGCGACGCCAATGGCCGCGACTACCACAACGGCTGCGTCTTCAACGAGCACTACTACCTGCGCTGCGGGGCCAAGTACTACGATCCCTGCCTCTCGAGCAACTACGCCAACCGCGACGAGTGCGTCCTGATGAAGCCCACCGTCCTCTTCAAGGGCGAGTTCATGCTCTCGCCCGACAAGCAGACGGTGCTGATGTTCCGGAAGGACGAGAAGGTGAACGGCTGGCAGCAGGGTGCCTGGATGAAGTTCCCGGCGAAGGAATTCCGCAAGCACGTCCCGAGCGCCGAAATCGACAAGCTCGCACGGTTCAGCCAGACCTTCGCGGCGTTCGCGAAGACGATCTAGACGGATCCGCAAGCGCCTGCCCCGAGCGGTGGGAGGGAGATCCCTACCGCCGGGGCCGCTGGCCTGCACGGCGACCCGCTACGGCGGTCGAGACATGCGGGCCAGATCCGTCGCGCTGCCCGGAATGACTGCAGTTCCCCCGTTTCCCTTCACTATTTCCCCTTTCCCTGTTTCCCCGTTCCCTATTCCCCGTGGTGTCACCGTTCCCGTTTCCCGGCTAGACACGGCTGGCGGACAGCAGGCCGCGCGAGCAGATTCGAAGGAGGTCTTTCTCAATTCATCGAGCCACTCTTGGCCGACATTCCGACGCTGCTCGCCGAGGCCCTGCGCGACCGCTACCGCCTCGAGCGGGAGCTCGGCCAGGGCGGCATGGCGACGGTCTACCTCGCCCATGACCTGAAGCACGACCGTCAGGTCGCGGTGAAGGTCCTGCGGCCCGAGCTCGGTGCCGTGCTCGGCGCCGAGCGGTTCCTGCGCGAGATCGCGCTTTCGGCCCGGCTCACCCACCCCCACATCCTCCCGCTCCACGATTCCGGCGAGGCCGGCTCCTTCCTCTACTACGTCATGCCCTTCGTCGAGGGCGAATCGCTCCGCGACCGGCTCCACCGCGAGAAGCAGCTCCCGATGGACGACGCTCTGCAGATCGCCCGCGAGGTGGCGGACGCCCTGAGCTACGCCCACAGCCACGGAGTCATCCACCGCGACATCAAGCCGGAGAACATCCTGCTCGAGAGCGGCCACGCGGTGGTGGCCGACTTCGGCATCGCCAAGGCGATCAGTGCCGCCGGCGGCCAAACCCTCACGCAGACCGGGGTGGCGATCGGCAGCCCGCAGTACATGAGCCCGGAACAGGCGGCGGGCCAGAAGGACCTCGACGGGCGGAGCGACCTGTACAGCCTCGGCTGCGTGCTGTACGAGATGCTGGCGGGCGAGCCGCCCTTCACCGGGCCCACGGTGGAGAGCGTGGTGCGCCAGCACCTGATGGCGATTCCGCCGCCGATCACCCAGCTGCGGCCCGCGGTCCCGGCCGAGGTGGCCGCGGCGCTCGAGCGGGCCCTCTCCAAGACGCCGGCCGACCGGTTCAACCCCGTGGCGCAGTTTGCCGAGGCCCTCAGCCTGCGCGCGCCAGCGGGCCCGACAGTGCCGCGCACAGCGGCGGCGGTTCCCTCCCGGCGATCGTGGCAGCGCCTTGGGTTGATCGGCGCGGCCGCCGTGGTCGTCATTGCGGCCGCCATTTCGATCGGGCGCTGGCTGCGGCCGGGCTCGTCGGGTGCGGGCCACCCCCGCACCGTGATCGCGGTGCTGCCGTTCGAGAACCTCAGCGCCCAGGGGCCCTACGGCTACTTCGCGGGCGGGCTGCACGACGAGCTGCTGACCCAGCTGTCCAAGATCTCGGCTCTCAAGGTGATCAGCCGGACTTCGGTGGTGACCTATGCCGGATCCTCCAAGGGTCTCAAGGAGATCGCGGACGAACTCGCGGCCGGCACGATCGTCGAGGGAAGCGTGCAGGTGGCCGGCGACCGCCTGCGGGTCAACGTGCAGCTGATCGACGCGGCCACCGACGAGCACCTCTGGGCCGAGGGATACGACCGGACCCTGGCCGACGTGTTCGCGGTCCAGAGCGAGATCGCGCAGCGAATCGTGGAAGCCGTCGGGGGGGCGCTGACGGGTGCCGAGCGCCAGCGGATCGCCAGCGTCCCGACCACGAACGCCGAGGCCTACCGGCTCTACCTGCAGGGACGGGATTACATGTTGCGGCCGGCGATCCTGCAGCGGAACCTGGAGGTCGCGCAGCAGCTCCTCGAGCGGGCGCTGGCGCTCGATCCCGGCTTCGCGCTGGCGCATGCGGCGCTCTCCGAGGTGCACGGCCGGATGTACTGGTGGCGCTACGACCCCACGCAGGCGCGCGCGGCGCGCCAGCGCGAGGAGGCCGAGACGGCGCTGCGGCTCGCGCCCGATCTGCCGCAGGCACACGCTGCCATGGGGATGGCGTATTACTGGGGCCAGCGTGACTACCAGCGCGCCATGCCGGAGTTGCGCCTCGCGCTCAAGGGGCTGCCCAACGATGCGCGGACCTGGGCCTGGATCGGCGCCCTGCAGCGCCGGCTGGGCCAGTGGGACGAGGCCCTCATCACCTTCGAGAAGAGCATCCAGCTCGACCCACGCGACGCGAACCTGTACCTGGACCTGGGCGGCAACACCTACATGATCATGCACCGCTACCCCGAGGCGGTGCGGGCATACGACCGGGCGTTGAACCTGGCGCCTGACCTCTACGCCGCCGCAATCATGAAGGGATGGGCCTATGTGCGCTGGCAGGGGCAGTTCGACACGCTGCGCACGGTCATCGACCACCTGCCCGAGGGCCTCGACCTGGGTTCACTCGGACTGGACCGTGTGGCGCAGCGCGCTTCGCTCTTCCTCTCGCAGCGGCAGCCCG
>Ga0153915_10004789_pt1 | contig 12522 bp, 10 predicted proteins | sample Opewatmetagenome_2_FD_107003 | JGI IMG/M metagenome (GOLD analysis project Ga0153915, IMG submission 107003) | Freshwater wetland microbial communities from Ohio, USA - Open water 3 Core 3 Depth 3 metaG | ecosystem: Environmental > Aquatic > Freshwater > Wetlands | place: USA: Ohio, Lake Erie... | reverse complement strand
TGAAAGAGGCTGTCGCAAATTCCTTTAACATGGTCCCAGTGGACGGCGATACCAGCACGAATGACACCGTTCTGTTAATGTCTAACGGTCTGGCTGGAAATAAAATCATTACCTCCGATGCAGCTCTCGCTCCTGCCTTTCAACAGGCCTTGAATAAGGTCTGTTTATATCTCGCCAAATGCGTCGCTAGAGACGGTGAAGGCTGTACCCGCTTGATAGAGGTCATCGTCAACGGGGCTAAAAGCCTCCAGGACGCGCGTGCGGCAGTCAGAACTATTACCAGTTCACCCCTGGTTAAATCAGCGGTACACGGCTGTGATCCCAACTGGGGACGTATCATCGCAGCCGCCGGACGCAGCGGCGTTGAGTTGGTGCCGGAAAAAGCGGACGTTTATATCGGAAATATGTGCTTGATGAAAAACGGCTTGCCCCTCGAATTCGACAAAAAGACTGCGGCGGCTGAATTAAATAAAGAGGAAGTTACTTTAAGGGTAGATTTGAATATCGGAGAAGCTTCAGCTACCGGTTGGGGCTGCGATCTAACCGAAGAATATGTTGTGATCAACAGCGAATACACGACTTAATATGGAAAATAATATTATCGTAATTAAAATAGGTGGCTCTACTCTGGGCCAGCATGACACCACTCTTCTTGATGTAGTAGAGTTGCAGAAGCGCGCCATCCCTGTCGTCATCATACATGGCGGTGGAAAAATAATCACCGAATGGCTCGGTAAGATGGCTGCTTCCACTCAATTTATTCAGGGGGAACGGGTTACCGATCAAAAAGGTCTTGAAGTAGCTACTGCGGTTCTATCCGGTGTGGTCAATAAAGACCTGGTAGCCACCCTTAACGCTGCGGGAGCGAAAGCCATCGGCCTCAGCGGGGTAGACGGCGGATTACTGACCGCTAAAGTTAAAAACCCTGACCTGGGCTATGTTGGCAACATCGAAAAAGTAAATACGGATATGTTAATAACTTTGCTGGATGCCGGTTATCTTCCGGTTATTTCCTCGATAAGTATTAATCCGGATTTGAAGCCAGGCAACGGGCCATTGCTCCTTAATGTCAATGCAGATGTAGCGGCGGGTGAAATAGCCGCTGCTTTAAAAGCTTCAAAACTGGTCTTTTTAACCGATATCGCAGGTATTTGCGATAAAACCGGACAGGTTATACCAGCCCTTGACCTGCGCGAAGCCGAGGCATTAATCGAGTCCGGAGTAGCCACCAGCGGCATGATTCCCAAAATCCGCTCAGGTATCCGGGCAGCCTCGGTAACCGGGTCTGCCAGAATTATAGACGGCAGGCGACCTCATGCTTTATTAAATGAAATCGAAAATAGTCATGGCGGCACTACCATCTATAAACAATAAGCGAGGATTACAATGCAAAAGAAGAGTCAATCTCAAGAACTGGCTCAAAAATATATGATGAATTTTATCAACCGCATTCCCCTCACATTTGTAAAAGGCGAGGGATTGTATCTCTGGGATGAAAATGGAAAACGTTATCTGGATTTCGTAGGCGGCTGGGCAGTTGACAGCCTGGGGCATTGCCATCCGGTCTTAGTGGATGCTCTGACCGAACAGGCTAAATCCCTTATTCATGTTTCTAACGCCTATTATACCCAGCCCCTCGGCCGATTGGCGGAATTACTGGTTAAAAACAGCTGTATGGACCGGATTTTTTTCAGCAACAGCGGAGCTGAAGCGGTTGAAGGCGCCATTAAATTAGCCCGCCGCTGGGGCTCCCTCAAATTAAACGGCGCTTATGAAATCATTACCGCTGTTAATTCTTTCCATGGCCGTACCCTGGCCGCGACCGCCGCTACCGGGCAAGCTAAATTTCAGAAGCCTTATATCCCGTTGCCGGACGGCTTTACCAATGTTGAATATAACAACCTTGAAGCCATCCAGCGGGCTACGACCGCTAAGACCTGCGCTATTATGCTGGAGCCTGTCCAGGGTGAAGGGGGGGTGATCCTGCCTTCCCCGGCCTATTTGAAACAGGTGCGCGCCTGGTGCGATGAAAAAAGGTTGCTCTTTATCTTCGATGAGGTCCAAACCGGCATGGGCAGACTGGGCCGACTTTTTGGCTACCAGGTCTTTGGAGTAGAACCTGACGCGATTACTCTTGCCAAGGGCATTGCCAGCGGCTTTCCTATCGGAGCTCTCATGGCGAAGGAACGGGCTTCTGTCTTTGCGCCTGGAGAACACGGCACTACCTTTGGCGGAAATGCGCTGGCCTGCGCAGCCGGATATGCCGTCTCTAAATATATCATCGATAAAAAGATACCTGAAAATGCCCACAGAATGGGTATTTATTTGACTCGCCAATTAAAGGATTTACAGAGTAAATATCCGTTTATTAAAGATGTGCGCGGCTGTGGTCTCCTGATCGGCGTTGAGTTTGACAGAGACATAGCCGAAGCGGTTATGAACGCCTGTCTTGAAAAGGGGCTAGTTATTAACTTTTTGAAAGCCAATCTGCTGCGTGTGATACCGCCGCTCATTATCACTCAGTCTGAAATAGACGAGGGCATCAGCATATTGGATAAGGCGCTGGCAGAGTTAAATGTTAAATAATTTTTTGAAAATATTCTATAATATTGGCATATCCTCTGCGTTGTTGAGCAAACCAATATAAAAAAGGGGGTAAAAGTGTCTGATAAAGTAGTCCTGGCCTATAGCGGTGGAGTAGATACTTCGGTAGCCATCAAATGGGTGCCGGAGAAATATAATATGGAGGTCATCACTTTAACCGTTGACATCGGCAATGTGCCTGACCTGGATGCCATTAAAAAGAAGGCTGAGAACCTGGGCGTAAAAAATGCCATTGTGGCTGATGCCCGTGAGGTCTTTGTAAAGGATTATTGTTGGCCGGCTTTACAGGCCGACGCGCTTTACGAAGGGACCTATCCCCTGGCAACGGCTTTGGGCCGACCTCTTATCGCCAAATTGTTAGCCGAAACCGCCTTGAAATACGGCGCCAATGCTGTAGCCCATGGCTGTACCGGCAAAGGCAACGATCAGGTTAGACTGGATGTAGGCATCAACACCCTGGCGCCTGAACTAAAAATCATCGCTCCTGCCCGTGAATGGGGCATGACCCGTGAACAAACCATTCAATTTGCCCAGAAAAATAATATCCCCATTCCGGTCACAAAAAAGAGCCCCTATTCCATAGACGAAAATCTGTGGGGACGCGCCGTGGAATGCGGCATTCTGGAAGATCCCTGGAACGAACCCCCGGAAGATGCCTTTATCTGGACTAAAAATCCGGATAAAACTCCCGATAAGGCTACTTATATCGAGATAGAATTTGAAGAAGGAATACCAGTAGGGCTGAATGGCGAAAAACTGGACGGCATTACCCTGCTGGATAAACTAAATAAAGTCGCCGGTACCAATGGCGTCGGACGGATAGACCACATTGAAAACCGCCTGGTAGGCATAAAGTCCCGTGAAGTTTATGAAGCCCCTGCTGCCGTAGTCTTGATGCAGGCCCATCAAGCCCTGGAAGAAATGACTTTAACCAAGCAGCAGCTCCGCTTTAAGCAGAAAGTGGCTGTGGAATATTCCGATCTGATCTATAACGGCCTGTGGTTCAGCGCCATGCACCAGGATCTGGCTGCCTACGTACAGAGCACTCAGCGCTTTGTCACTGGCGTGATCCGTCTCAAGCTTTGGAAAGGCACCTCAATGGTAGTAGGACGTCAATCGCCTTATTCCCTTTACAGTTTCAAACTGGCAACCTATGATAAAGGTGATATCTTTAATCCTGCCCACGCGGTCGGTTTTATTCAATTATGGGGTCTACCTACCAAGACACAAGCGCAATTACAGCCTGTCATGGAAAAAAATAGTTCCTTGAACAGCATGAAGTCCAGTAAAAAGAGTAAAAAATGAGCTTGATTAGAGGTCGTTTTAAAAAAGAAGCTGATGAGGCAGTCGCCAAATACACAGCCTCTCTCCCCTTTGATCGCCGCCTGTATCATTATGATATCCTGGGCTCAATTGCTCATGCCAAAATGCTGGGGAAACAAGGTATCATTACTGCAGAGGACAGCCGGGCTATCGTCAAAGGCTTGAAAGCCGTTGAAAAAGAGATCGAAGCGGGGCAATTTCAATTTAAGGAAGAGTCTGAAGATATTCATATGGCAGTTGAAGGACGTCTAACCGAGATGATCGGACAAGCCGGCGCTCGCCTGCATACTGCGCGTTCTCGCAACGACCAGATTGCCCTGGATGCGCGTTTGTTTGTGAAAGACGCCATTCTGCAAGTCATTCAGGCCATTGATAACCTTCAAGTGATATTGGTACGCCTGGCCGATGCCAACCAGAAACTAATACTGCCTGGCTACACCCATCTACAGCGAGCCCAGCCGGTTACTCTGGCCCATCATCTGCTGGCCTATTATGAGATGCTGCAAAGAGATTTCGAACGGTTTGATGAATGCTACTATAGGACGGATGTCATGCCTCTGGGCAGCGGCGCCTTAGCTGGAGTAGCCTATAATATCGACCGGAAATATGTTGCCAAACAACTGGGTTTTAGCCGAGTCAGCGGAAACAGCCTCGATGCGGTATCCGACCGGGATTTTATCATTGAATTCGAAGCGGCTGCCAGCCTTTGCATGATGCACCTTTCACGACTGGCCAGTGAACTGGTTATGTGGTCTGCCTCCGAATTCAGCTTCATCGAAATGGACGACGCTTATGCTCATGGCAGCAGCATCATGCCTCAAAAAAAGAATCCGGATGTAGCTGAGCTGGCGCGGGGCAAAGTCGGCCGTGTTTACGGGAACTTGATGGCTTTGTTGACTACCATGAAAGGTTTGCCGCTTGCTTACAATAGCGACCTGCAGGAAGACAAGGAAGGCCTGTTTGATACTTTTGATAACCTTCTAGGCACACTACAAATCTTCGCCGGCATGGTTGAAACTATTAAATTCAAACCGGAAAAGATGACAGTGGCTCTTGATAAGGGGTATCTTTTAGCTACCGATATTGCCGATTATTTGGTCAGTAAAGGCGCTCCATTCCGCACCGCACATGAGATAGTCGGAAAACTGGTAAACTGGGCTGCGGAAAACGATAAAACCTTTGCTGAGATAAATTTGGACCAATACCGCCAATTCTCAGACTTATTTGATAAAGACGTTTACCGCATAACCATTGAGCGTTCTTTAGCTTCCAGGGATAACCCGGGCGGTACCGCGCCCGTGCAGGTAGCCAAAGCCCTGGCAGAAGCTAAAAAGACTCTTCAAATACAATAATGAAAATAGAAAAATCAGTGGAAATATTTAAACTCCACTGATTTTCACTTTGGAATGAAAGGAAGATATTATTTGGATTTGGTTTTATTCTGGGTGCGCAGACATCTGGTGCAGAGTTTCATCTGCTTCATTTTACCTTCAAACAGGATGGTGGCCGGATGGACATTAGCGTCAAATCTCCGGTTGGTATGCTGCTTTGAATGGCTAACGTTCTCACCGAATAACGGTGCTTTACCGCAAATTTCGCACTTCAAGATATGTACTCCTTAGAATTATTAACTGTTAAGTTGTAATCTACCGTGCAATAATATACCATATTTTGAGGTATTATTCAAAGTTTGACTGTAATTTGCCCTAATTAACATGATTGACTGAGGTTACAAAATTAAATGAAAAAAATTGATACTTATGATGGTGTGGCTTTTAGAGACATGTTTTCTGCCGCTGCCGGCTGGCTAGAAAAAAGTGTCTCCGATATTGATGCTCTGAATGTCTTCCCTGTTCCGGATGGTGATACCGGCACCAACATGCTTTTAACTATGCGTTCCGCCGTTGAAGAGGCGTATCGCGTCTCCGATACCAGTGTTTCCGCTGTTGCTCAAGCCATGTCTAAAGGCGCTCTGATGGGAGCTCGCGGAAACAGCGGGGTAATACTTTCACAAATCTGGCGCGGGATGGCGCAAGGCATGAGTAAAAAAGAGTCCTTCACCGGCCGCGATTTCGCTGACGCATTTCTCCAGGCTTCCAAGGTAGCTTACAAAGGCATCAGCAACCCGGTGGAAGGCACGATTTTAACCGTAATACGTGAATCCGCCCAGGCCGGTCAGTCCTTCGCGGCTAATAACGGCAATGATTTGCGGGAAGTCATCAACGCAATTGTAGAAGCTGCCAATAAATCTCTTGCCAATACTCCCAATCTGCTGCCGGTGCTGAAGGATGCCGGAGTGGTGGACGCGGGCGGGCAGGGACTATATACCATCCTGGAAGGAGCCTTGAGATATCTGCGCGGCGAAGGCGAGCAAATGCAATTCCGCAAACCCCAGATGGTTTCCAGCAATGTTACCGTTCCGGCCAGACTGCAGCCCATGAACATGCGGGAAGAACCCTTTGGCTACTGCACTGAGTTCCTGCTTAAAGGTCAGAAAATAGACCCGGATAAACTACGTGAGAAGTTGAAAAAACACGGTGAATCCCTGATAGTAGTAGGCGACCAGACTAATGTGCGTGTTCATATCCACACGATCGATCCGGGTACCGTCCTGCATTTCGTAACGCCTGTGGGTACGATGCATCAGGTCAGCATACGCAACATGGACGAGCAGCATGAAGATTATCTGGCTATGCAAAAACACCGTCTGCCGGCTACCAATGTCTCCATCATCGCGATAGCTCCCGGTGATGGCATTAAAGATGTTTTCAGCAGCCTGGGCGCTTACGTGATTACCGGCGGGCAAACGATGAATCCTTCTACAAAAGACATTTTACAGGGTGTAGAAGCCGCAGTCTCGGACAATGTCATTATTTTGCCCAACAACAAAAACATTATTTTGACGGCTGGTCAGGTCCAGGCTCTAACTAAAAAGGCCATCAAAGTCGTGCCTACCAAGACTATTCCTCAAGGTGTGGCGGCCCTCCTGGCTTTTGATTATGAATCAGATCTCGAAACCAATGCCAGGGTAATGGAAAAAGCCCGCAACGCGGTCAGGACAGTGGAAATTACACGCGCTATTCGTACTACCAAGATGGGTACATTGCGCATCAAGAAAAATCAGGCTATCGGTCTTCTGGATACTGACCTGGTTGCTGTGGGTAATACAGCCCTCAGTGTGCTCACCCAGGTGATGGATAAGCTGGATTTGAATGAGTCTGAAGTTTTAACTGTTTATTATGGACAGGGGATCGAAAAGGAAGAGGCTGAAATCATCGGCAATACCATTCGCGAGAAGTATGCCAATTTGCAGATTGAGGTAGTCAAGGGCGATCAACCTCATTACGAGTATATTATTTCAATAGAATAATACCAAGGAGCCCCATAAGATGACTGTAAAAATTGTCACCGATAGCCTGGGTGATCTCCCTGCTGATATCGTGAAAAAACTGGATATCAGTATTATCCCTATCCACGTACTATTTGGAACGGAGAGTTTCAGGGATGGGGTAGATTTGACCAATGAACAATTTTATGCCAAATTGGTGAACTCCAAAACCACTCCTACTACTGCCGTTCCTTCTCTTGGCAGCTTTATTGATGTGTTCGAGGAATCGGCTAAAAACGCGGATGAAATCCTGACGATTCTGGTTTCCCATAAATTAAGCGGGATCTTTGATACCGCGACAAAAGCAGCCCAAATGGTTAAAACTAAAGCCCGTATAAAGGTCATCGACTCTATTAATGTGATTATGGGCGAAGGTCTGCTGACCATAAAAGCGGCTGAAATGGCTAAAGCCGGAAATAGTCTGGATAAGATCACGCAATATATACAGAGCAATATACAGCGCATTGAATCACGCATGGCTTTTGATACCCTGGAATACTTGAAAAAAGGCGGCCGCATCGGCGCTGCTCAGGCTTTTCTGGGTTCGCTTTTAAAAATTAATCCGATATTAGGCTTAAAAGACGGCGAGGTATATCCGCTCTCCAGAGAACGTTCCCGTGCCAGATCCATTGAAGCCCTTTATAATTGGGCACTGACCTACCGGAAAATTGAGGCAATTGCTATAGAAGATGCTACTACCCCGGATGAAGCTTCTCAATTAGCTGATAGATTGAAAAAGAGATATCCTGATATACCCTTTTACCACGCCAAGGTCGGAGCCGTCATCGGGGCGCATGTCGGGCCCAGTGTAATAGCTATTTCAATTCTGGGGGACAAGTAGGCCATATTCAAGGTCCTAACATAACATTTTTTGCCGTTTCTCTTGTATTTATGGATTTGAACTAACCTCTTATTGAAAATGAGAGAAACGGCGATTTGTTTTATTGCTTTAGGGAGAACCAAATTGTCCGGTTATATTATTCAACTACGCAAGGTACTGCAATTCGAAGACAAAAAGGGTTATCCGGATACCACCGTCATCGGCGGTATGGACAAATATTTGCATAATTGGTCAGCCCTTTTAGCGGTTTCCGGTCTACCGTCATCAACTTTACTTGAGATAGCCCGCATTTGTCCACCCTCACCAACCTATGCACAAATGAACCAGACTCAACGTAAAAAATGGGCGTTCAGTATCCTGCGCTGGTTGGACCAATTGGAAGAACCGCCTAAATCTTCCACTGTCCCTGGAATAAAAATGGCTGACACTGTTAAAACCATTAAATCGCCAAAACCCATACTGAAAACAGCAGCATCTGATAGTTTGAAAATTAAACCGATACTCTCCCGTTCCCTGGATACACCCGTCATTGCCGTCAAGGGCATTAATGAAATTTTGCATAAACGCTTTCTTAAGCTGGGTATACGTACGGTACGTGACATGCTTTACTTTTTCCCTAACCGGCACCTGGATTACAGCAAGAGGGCCTTTATTAACAAGCTGGCAGTCGGCCAGGAAAATACGATAATCGCCACTATTTGGGAAGCCAGAGAAGTTGTCCTCGGCAAAAGGCGCAGCGCTGAGGCTACCGTTGGAGATGAGACAGGCAATATCCGGGTGGTCTGGTTTAATCAGCCTTATCTGGCAAAATCTTTAAAAATCGGCTCAAAAATTGTTTTTAGCGGCCGCGTCACTGTCTTCGGCGGAATGCCGGTTTTTGAATCTCCGGAATGGGAGCCCTATGAAGAAAAGGAACTGGTGCACACCGGTCGGCTGGTGCCTGTTTATCCTTTGACCCAGGGTTTAAGTCAGCGCCAGGTCAGGCGGATTGTTAAACCGGCCATCGACCAGTGGGTCGGGCAACTTGAGGATTTTTTACCGGATGAACTTATTAAACGCTTAAAGTTTCTTAAAAGGCAGATTGCCATCCGCCAGGCGCACTACCCGGATGATGAAGCAGTCAAAGACGCCGCCAGAAGACGTCTGGCCTTTGACGAATTGTTTTTATTACAGCTGGGTGTACTTAATAAGAAAAGAAACTGGCAGGAAAGCCGTCCTGGTTGTCCTATTACCACCGACCGGCAAAAGCTAACCCGTTTTTTTGAATCACTGCCATATCAGTTAACTTCAGCCCAAACGCGGGCTCTACAGGATATCCTGAACGATATCGGGCAGGCTAAACCAATGTCTCGCCTTCTGCAGGGGGAAGTGGGCAGCGGTAAGACCATTGTAGCCACCGCGGCATTGATCATGGCGGTAACCGACGGCTATCAGTGTGCTATGATGGCTCCCACTGAAATTCTGGCAGAACAGCATTTTAACACTATCAGGCATATACTTTCTGAATTAGGCGCCGAAACGGAGGACGGTCTAATCTATACTTATTCCGGGTTTTTGCCTAAACCTATTTCAATTGCTCTCTTGATAGGTGATTTCGGTCTGGCTAAAAAACGCAAACTTCAGCATCTCATCTTCTCAGGAGGAATCGATATCGCAATCGGTACTCATACTTTGATTCAGAAAGACACTCAATTTAATAACCTGGGTCTGGTGATTGTGGATGAACAGCACCGTTTCGGAGTAGAGCAGCGCTCGGCTTTACGTCAAAAAGGCGCTAATCCGCATGTACTGGTCATGACGGCTACACCAATTCCACGCACGCTGGCCTTGACGCTTTACGGCGACCTTGACCTGACCATTATCAATGAAATGCCGCCCGGAAGACCGCTGATAAAGACCCGCTGGCTACGGCCAGACCAGAGAGACATCGCCTATAATTTTATTAAACAGCAGGTTAAGAACGGCCGGCAGGCTTTTATTATCTGCCCCCTGGTGGAAGAGTCTGAAACCATACAGGCCAGGGCAGCCGTCGTCGAATTTGAACAACTATCACAGGAGGTCTTTCCGGAATTCAAGTTAGGACTGTTGCACGGACGCATGTCTTCAGATGAGAAGAATGAAGTTATGTTGAAATTTAACGCCGGAGATTTGGATATACTGGTTTCAACCCCGGTAGTTGAAGTAGGCATTGATGTCCCTAACGCTACGGTGATGATGATAGAAAGCGCGGACCGTTTTGGTTTATCTCAGCTGCACCAATTCAGGGGCCGGGTCGGCAGGGGTAAAGAGCAAAGCTATTGCATGCTGATGGCGGAAAGGCCTTCTGAAATTGGCAAAACCCGTCTTGACCTTATCGAAAAAACCCACAACGGCTTTATCCTGGCAGAGGAAGACCTTAAACTGAGAGGACCCGGTGAATTTTTTGGCACACGCCAGAGCGGGCTGCCGGACCTCAAGATGGCTAGATTATCCGATGTCACCCTTCTAGAGTTAGCCAGAAATGAAGCGATACGTTTATTTAAAATCGACCCGGAATTAAACCAGCCAGAACACTCTTTACTGGCAGCTGAATTAAACCGGGTCTGGCATGATGTCTCGAGTGAGTCCAGTTAGTGATAGTGCTTCAAATTTTGTCCGATTTTTTAACAAATTTAGGCCAGCTATGTTATAAAATGTAAAAAAAGAGGAATAACATGGTTGCTAAGCAAGTAAAGATATTCTCCACCCCTACTTGTCCATGGTGTAAAAGAGCAAAGCAGTTTTTAGAATCGCATAGCATTAATTATATAGATCTAAACGTAGCTGAAGATAAAACTGCCAGAGAAGAAATGATCAACACTACTCACCAGATAACCGTTCCTACAATTTTGATAGGTAATGATTTTGTGACCGGATATAACGAAAAAGCCCTAAAAGAAAAATTAGGTCTTCCCTTAAACTAAACAGCAGGTCCTGAAGAGTCTTATGCCGCTGTATCAGGTTGAGGTGGTTGTTCTACAGGCTTTTCAGTCTGACTTTTGGCTTCATAATCGCGAAGCCAGCGTTTTAACTCGTCCAAAGCCGGTGGAGCTACATAAAATACTCTGGCATCAGATGGGAAGTGCGCCCGGTGGTTTTCTCCCAAAACTACAATACAGGTTTCATTTTCTTTTAAAGAATCCGCAATATGTTTAGAAATGGCCTCATATCGTTGGGTGTTGGCTTCGGTGTAAGAAGCGTAGATGGTAGAAAAGACCTTCTGATTTTGCAGCCCCAGGGAAAGGCAGCGACTCCAGTCCATTAGCTCAGTTAAAACATTATTGTCTTCGGTAGTTTCCAGGAGAGCGCCTTTTTGGATTCTATTGCTGATCAAATCATAATCTTTTATTTTTAGATTTTCCAGCAATTTTAAACCGTTATCCCCGCTCTCCGTTACCAGCTCATGAAATATCTTATTGACCGGACCCAGGCTGGTTTCCAGGTTGGCAATCTGCGCATTGACCTGTTCCCAGTAACGGCTGCTTTTTAAAATATATTCAGGCGGCAATTCTTGACCGGTGAAGATCAGGGGAACAAAAAAGATTTTTTTGCCCTTGCGGTAATCTTCTGCGACCGGTTTCTCTATTCTTCCGAGTTCTTCAGCCATAGGTCTACCTCATTAGCTTTGTGAATCTTGAACAGGCTTTACCTTGGGTCCGTTGGCACAATCTTTACAAGCTGCAATCACAGGATAATATTGGCGCATCATAATCAGATCAGCCAGCGGTTTACTTTCTCCACAAAACTGGCATTTAAACATAATAGGCTGTAGTTGTTCAGGTTGAACCGTCTTTTTTTCAGATTTCTCTGACATCTTTAATCACTCCATTTATCAACATCCAGCTTTCAGGACACATCAACACCTTTGTCCGTCTGTCTGGGATGTGTTTAAAACAAAAATCGCAGCTTACTCCATGCAGACATATTATACAATAATAGGCAATATTATTACAGTTCGGTTCAACTGCGCTTGAATATAGGCGTGGATTTAAGTTAAAATAAGAGGGTTTCCGGGGGCGGTTGGCTCAGTGGTTAGAGCACCTGCTTCACACGCAGGGGGTCAGAGGTTCAAATCCTCTACTGCCCACCATATTTATGACTCTGAAAAAGCCCTTTATGTTCATCACGACATAGGGGCTTTTTTATTTGAGGTACAAGCTACTCAGAGACAAAATCAAAAAATATAAGTTATGGGATCGACACACTTAGTTTTGATATAACCGGAATAGAATGTAATTGACCAAAGTATTAATCAGGTCGTCGATTATATTTTATAATAGGAGAAAACTGATGTGTCTTAAAGCCATATCTGAGTTTTTTAAAGGGAAATCTGACCAGGTTATCACTC
>Ga0153915_10004788_pt1 | contig 12523 bp, 8 predicted proteins | sample Opewatmetagenome_2_FD_107003 | JGI IMG/M metagenome (GOLD analysis project Ga0153915, IMG submission 107003) | Freshwater wetland microbial communities from Ohio, USA - Open water 3 Core 3 Depth 3 metaG | ecosystem: Environmental > Aquatic > Freshwater > Wetlands | place: USA: Ohio, Lake Erie... | reverse complement strand
TTTTCAGTTCGCTCTGGAGCTGGATGTTCTGTTCGAGCAGTTCGCGTTTTTCACGCGAGACGCTCTGTTGAAGCTTGACGGCCTGCCCGATCAGGGATGAGACCACGGTCAGGACCCGGACGTCATCTTCAAAATCGGGTGAGCCGTACCGGAACAGGCGGTCCACGCTTAAGACACCGATCGTCTCGCCGCGGATCTTGACCGGCATGCAGAGAAACGCGATCCGTTCCTTGGCGAGATCGCCCCTGGAGCGGGTCCGGTTCAGGAACAGCGGCTCCCGCCCCACGTCCGGAACGATCATCGGTTCGCCCTTTTCAAAGACACGGCCGGTCACCCCTTCGCCGACCTTGAAACGGCCGCGGCCGATCTCCTCCGGCGTCAGGCCGTGCGCCGTCTCGATCACCAGTTCGCCCGTTTCGGGATCGAGCAGCGTCAACGTCCCGCGGCGCATATCGAGAATCGAGGCCAGTATCTCGAGGATCCGTCGCGAGGTCTCGTTGAGATCCAGCGACGAGGCCAGCGCGCGGCTGATCTCGTACAGCGCGGTCAACTCCGCAATCTTGAGTGGGGTATCCTGCGTGTTCATGCCGTCGCCGCTCACATCGAAACGGCCGGGTTGCCGCGCTCCTGGGTCCGGATGCGAACGGCCGTCTCGACCGGCAGCACGAAGATTTTCCCGTCGCCCGTCCGCCCGGTCGAGGCCGAGTGCATCAGCACATCGACGACCTTGGGAGCCTGTTTGGCCGGGACAAAGATCTCGATCTTCATCTTCGGAACGAAATCCAGCGTGTATTCCGCGCCCTGATACAGCTCGATATGGCCGCGCTGTCGCCCGAAACCCCTCACCTCCATGATCGTCATCCCCTGGATGCCGATCCGCGTCAGGGCCTCCTTCACCTCGCCGATTTTCTCGGAACGAATATAGGCTTCAATCTTTTTCACCGCTTACCCTCCAAAATGGAAAAGGCGTCTTCTTTTGGATGAAAGAAGACGCCCTCGTCATGAACACACCGTTGTGTTGTATTTTTTATAACACAGCGATCAAAGTCCAGTCAAGAAATATTATGCGACGCAGATCTATCGAACCAATTTTTTATATTTGATCCGGTGCGGTTGGTCGGCGTCGGTCCCCAGCCGTTTATGTCGGTCGGCCTCGTAGTCTTGATAATTCCCCTCAAACCAAACCACCTTGCTTTCCCCTTCGAATGCGAGAATGTGCGTGGCGATCCGATCCAAAAACCAACGGTCGTGGCTGATGATCAGCGCGCAGCCGGCAAAATCAAGCAGCGCCTCTTCCAACGCGCGAAGGGTTTCCACATCAAGATCGTTGCTCGGCTCATCGAGCAGCAAGACGTTTCCGCCGCTTCTCAACAGCTTCGCGAGATGAACCCGGTTGCGCTCTCCGCCGGAAAGGGCTTTGATCCGTTTTTGTTGATCGGTGTTTTTAAAATTAAAACCGCCTACATAGGCCCGCGCCGGGAGTTCCCGCTTTCCGACCAGGATGATATCGTTTCCGCCGGAGATTTCTTCAAAAACCGTTTTCTTTTCGTCGAGCGTGTCGCGCGACTGGTTGACATAGGCCAGCTTGACGGAGTCGCCGATCCGAAGCCCTCCCCCATCCGGCTTTTCCAGACCCGCGATCATATTGAAGAGAGTGGTCTTCCCCGCGCCGTTCGGCCCGATGATCCCGACGATCCCGCCTCGCGGCAGGCTGAAATTCAAGCCGTCGATCAGCAGCCGGTCGCCGAATCCCTTCTTAAGATCGGTCGCCTCGATGACGAGATCCCCCAGGCGCGGCCCCGGCGGGATCATGATATCTTTCGTCTCGTTCCGAGTCTGCGACTCCTCCGACGCCAGCTCCTCGTAGGCCTTCAGACGCGCCTTGCTCTTGGCATGCCGCCCCTTCGGCGCGGTCCGAACCCATTCCAACTCATGCTGTAACGCTCGGCGCTTGGCGCTTTCCTGTTTTTCCTCCTGGGCCAGGCGTTGCGTTTTTTGATCGAGCCAGGATGAATAATTCCCTTCCCACGGAATCCCCTTGCCGCGATCGAGCTCCAGGATCCAACCGGCGACATTGTCGAGAAAGTACCGATCATGCGTCACGGCGACAACGGTGCCGGGGAAATCTTTCAGAAAGCGCTCCAGCCAGGCGATCGACTCGGCATCCAGATGGTTCGTCGGCTCATCCAGAAGGAGCATGTCGGGCGCGGAAAGGAGAAGCTTGCAAAGCGCCACCCGGCGCTTCTCGCCGCCCGAGAGCGTGGCCACATCGGCATCCCACGGGGGAATCCGGAGGGCGTCGGCCGCAATCTCCAGATGCCGGTCCAGTTCCCAGGCATTGACTGCGTCGATCCTTTCTTGTAACTGGCTCTGTTTCTCAAGCAGAGCCGCCATCGCGTCATCCGACATCGGCTCGGAAAATTTCGCGCTGACCGCATTAAATTCGTCAAGCAACGACTTGGTGTCCGCGACCCCTTCCTCCACGTTGCCCCGGACATCTTTTGCCGGATCGAGCTTCGGCTCCTGCGGCAGGAAACCGATCCGCACACCCTTCGCCGGCTTCGCCTCCCCCAAGAAATCGGGGTCGACCCCCGCCATGATCCGAAGCAGGCTCGACTTTCCGGAGCCGTTCAGCCCCAACACCCCGATCTTCGCGCCGGGATAAAATGAAAGCGAAATGTCCTCCAGGATCTTCCGCTTCGGCGGAATAATCTTGGTGACTTTATTCATGGTGTAAATATATTGATACGTCGCCAATGAGATTCCTTTCCTTTTAGAAAGATTAGTGTATCGACAATCCGCTTCCAAAACTAACGGATCAGGTCTAAGATCGTCTTTCAGGTGATTATATCACAGTCGCCTTTTCATTTTTCGAACGATAAACATGGGCCAGATCGTTTAATATTTTTATGCGTTCCTTGATCGGCGGATGAGTAGAGAACAGCCCGACAGCCCAGGTGGAACCGCTGTAGGTATTGAGCGGATTGACGATGAAAAGATGCTGTGTTCCGCGGTTCGCAATATCGAGCGGATCCGGATCGGCCGATATTTTATCAAGCGCATGCGCAAGACCGAGCGGATTACGCGTCAGCTCCGCTCCCCCGCTGTCGGCCAGAAATTCCCGCGTTCGGGACATCGCAAACTGAATGATCCGCGCAAAGAGCGGCGCGACGACGGACAGCAGCAGCGCAAGAACGAAGATCAGCGCGGCCGCCTGCGCTCCTTTGCGTGATTTGAATCCGCCCCATCGACTCGCACGCCAGAAACTGTCGCACAAAATCACGATCGCGCCGACCAGAACGGCCATCAAGACGGCATATCGCGTGTCGAAATGCCGGATGTGGCTCATCTCATGACCGATGACGCCCTGCAACTCCTCGCGGTTTAAAATTTCAAGCAGCCCGGTCGTGACGGCGATCGAGGCCCGCCCGGGCTCGCGCCCCGTTGCAAAGGCGTTCGAGGCGCCGGACCGAATGACATAAACCTTGGGCTTGGACAACCCCGCCGCAATCGCCATCTCCTCCACGACGTTGTGAAGCACGCGGTATTCCGTCGGGTCGGCAGGAACCGCCCCCATCAATCCCAGAACGATACGATCGCCGGAGAAGTAGGAGATCAACGCGAAGACGAACGACGCCGCGACGGCCGCGACCAGACCGAGGGAAGGATTGCCGTAAGCGCCGCCGATCAGAAAGCCGACCGCCCCGAGCAGTAGGATCACCAATATGATCAGGATCCACGACCGGCGCTTGTTGCGATTGATCTGGTCGTACAGATTGTCTGGAGGGGCCATTGAAGAATCCGTTGCCCCTATAGGGGGATTTTATTTCGTCTGTATTTCCTTATACCGATTCGTAATCGGGACGCGGCGGTCCTTGCCGAAGGCGCGTGGGGTGATCTTGATTCCGATCGGGGCCTGGCGTCGCTTGTACTCGCTGCGGTCCACCATCCGGATCACCTTCTCGACCGTCCGGCGGTCGAATCCCATCGAAACCAGCTCTTCGTACCCGACATCCTCCTCGACATAGGCCAGCACGATCGGGTCGAGCACGGAATACGGCGGAAGCGTGTCCTGGTCGGTCTGGCCCGGCTTCAGTTCGGCCGTCGGCGGGCGCTTGAAGACCCGCTGGGGGATGAGGGGCCGCTTCTCCTGGGCATTTCGGTGATTGGCCAGTTCGTAGACAAGAGTTTTGGGAACATCCTTGATCACGGCGAAACCGCCGGCCATATCGCCGTACAAGGTCGCGTATCCGACGCTCATTTCGCTCTTGTTGCCGGTCGTCAGGACCAGCCAGCCGAATTTGTTTGAAAGGGCCATCAGAATGTTTCCGCGGATCCGGGCCTGAAGATTTTCCTCCGTGGCATCGGCCGCACGGCCCTTGAACTCTTTTGTGAACATCTTGAGATAGGTCAGAAAAACTTCCTTGATCGGGACCGTGAGCAGCTTGATTCCCAGCGCCTTGGCGAGGAGATGGCTGTCCTCCTCGCTGGCATTGGAGGTGTACTGCGACGGCATGAAAACCCCGACGACGTTCTCCTTGCCAAGCGCGTCCACCGCGATCAGGGCCGTGAGTGCCGAATCGATCCCGCCGCTGATTCCAATGACCGTCTTCGAGAAGCCGTTTTTGGAAACGTAGTCCTTCACACCCAGCGTCAGGGCCCGGTAGATTTCGGTCAGCGGATGAAGCGGCTCATAGGGCTTGGGATGGAGCGGCCGTTTCTTGGACGGCTCTGTGCGGTGCGACAGGACGAACCGTTTTACGGGAGGTTTCTCGGCGATGAAGGCCCGTCGCTTTTGGCGGCGGCGCGGATCATGCAGTCGCGCGCGAAACACGCCGTCGATATTCAGATCGGCCGTCAGCAATTCCTCTTCGAACGCGCGTGCATGGGCGATCACCAGTCCGTTTTGATCAAAAATCGCGCTTTGCCCATCAAAGATCAGCTCGTCCTGCCCGCCGACCATGTTGGCATAGGCCACAATCACGCTGTTGTCCCTCGCGCGGGTGGCCAGCATCTCCTCGCGGGATTTCGTTTTCCCTCGGTGATATGGCGAGGCATTGATGCTCACGATCACCTCGGCGTCGCCGACCAGCGTCTGCGTGAGCGCCGGCCCCGCCGGATGCCAGAGGTCCTCGCAAATATTGACGCCGACCGCCACGTCCCGGACCACGACCACGGGACAATCCGTGCCGGCTTGAAAGTACCGGTTCTCGTCAAATACGCCGTAGTTGGGAAGATGGATTTTATGATAAATCGTGACCAGCGCGCCGTCATGAATCACGGCCGCACCGTTGTAGATATCATCCTGGCGGTCCACCATGCCCACGACGGCCGTGATGCCCTTCGTCTGCTTGATCACGGTCTGGAGAGCCTGTAGGTTGTCCTGGGCGAACTGGGGTTTTAAGAGAAGGTCTTCGGGAGGATAACCCGGTATGGCCATCTCGGGAAAGACCACCAGATCGGCCTCCAGCGCCTTGGCCTTTTCGATCGTCTCGCAAATCGTCTCGGCATTGCCTTCCAGATCACCGACGGTACAGTTGATCTGGGCCAACGCAATCCGCAGCGTCCGCATTCGCACTCCTATCGATAGGGGCTCGCGTCGCCCTCTCCATACATCGGCTGCAAACCGCCGAGTACAGGCCGGCATAGCCGGATGGAGCCTCCCCCTCTCGCTCGCTTCCGCTCGCTGGGTAGATGGCGCAAGCCAGTTGTACGTTCTGATCACTCCACCTGCCTGATTTTATTTAATTTCGCTGGCCAGAATGATCGCCTCGGCTATCTCCTTCATGCTTTTTCGCGTGTTCATGCTCTGCCGCTGGATGATGCGAAAGGCCTCGTCCTCCGCGATCTTCTTCTCCCGCATCAGGATGCCTTTCGCGCGTTCCACGACCTTGCGGTTTTCCAGGGCTTCCTGCATCTCGTTCGACCGGCGAAGCAGTTTCGTGTTCTCGATCGCGACGGCCGACTGATTGGCCACGGCCTGAAGGATCTTGATCTCTTCATCGTAAAACTTGTGTTCATGGGAGGTATAACTGTTGATCACGCCCACGGCCCGGTCGCGGATCATCATCGGAACCGACAGCAGCGAGCAAAGCCCTTCTTTGCGCGCCAGGTCCGCGTACATATAGCCCGGTTCCTTGGTAACGTCCATCACGGCGATCGGCCGCTTCTCCTTCACCGCCTGACCGCTGATGCTCTGGCCCACCTTCAGATTCGGCTTCCGTCGGTACTCCTCGCTCAGGCTCTGGGTCGCCACGATCTCCAGTTCCTGCTTTTCTTCATCCAGCAGCATGATCGAACAGATGGTCGAGTTCATCATTTCAGCCGTCATCGCAACGATCAGCTGGAGGATCTCCTTCAAATACCGGTTGGACGCGATCGTCTTGCTGACCTGCGAAAGCGTTTCGATCTGCATCGCCTTCTTCGTCATTTCCTCGTACAGACCGGCGTTCTCGATCGCCCCGCCGACCTGATGGCCGATCGTGGTCAAAAGCGCGAGTTCGCTGGCCGAATGATGATGCGGCCGTTTGTGCTGGACATTAATCACGCCGATCACTTCGTTCTTGGAGATCACCGGGATTGAAAGAAAGGCATGGTAGCGGTCTTCGGGAAGATTATGGAACACCTTGAATCGGGGATCATCGCTCGCGTTCTTTGCAATCGCCACGAGCTTCCGCTCCTTCGCCACCCAGCCTGTAATCCCCTCCCCCAGCTCGAGCCGGACGCGGCCGATCAGTTTGGGATGGGGATTTTTTGTCGCCTTGAGAATCAATTCCTTGTTTCGGTCATCGTACAGATAAAGCAGACAGGCATCCGCCTTTGTCACCTGGACCACGATATCGATAATCTGCTTCAAGACATCGTCCAGATCGAGATTGCAACTGATCGATTCACTGATCTGGCGGAGCAGTTCCAATTCGCGTGTTTTCTCGGCCAGCGACCGTTTCAGGCTCGTAATTTTTTCATCGCTGGTTTTGATTCGTTTCTCTTTGGTTATCATGGAATTTTTCAGCCACCCTGGAATTTATAAGCGGCTCAAACTATACCATATTTTTGGGTTAAAACCAAGACCGGAAAGGGTAATTTTACCAGGCGGGATATTTAATAATTCATCAACCTTTTATATCGGTTATACAATATACTTCGTGTTTAACAACAATATGATTTATTGGGGCCGGTCGTTCAGGCGGTCATGGAATGAGAATTGGAAAGGAAAATTCGAAAGCCGATCAGGAGCAGCGGCGACCGTATGCGAGGCAGCCGATGATATTCCGGAAGGTCTGTCCGGCATGGCTGAGCCGGCGGTAACTTCGGGTGCAGTCGGTATCATCACCAAGCAGCCAGACGGTCGCCTTGCACTCCTTGCCCTCAAGCCAGTCCATCCGCCCCCCAAACCACCAAGCCGCGGCCCACTCGCCCCGGTTTGCATTCGGATTGCCGCCCGGATTTAAGAGATAATTAAGCGCCAAACGCTGTGCCCCCCAGATTCCCTCGCGCTCGTTTCGACCGTAGAACACATAGTCGTCGGCGATTGTTCCGTTGCCGCGAATTGCCGTATCAGGACATGGGACGCCCCCCGCGGAATCGATGCCGGCCCGAAACTCGAGCGCGCCGGGGCAGAAGGCCCAGAGGGCTCCGAACTCCGTGAGCCACAGCGGTTTGTCTGCCAAGATCCCGCCGTCCATCGAATCGGCCCAGGCCGCAAAATCATCCATTCCGGCGCTCCAGGCCGTCATCGTCTGTTCGAGCTGGCCCTCCTCCAAGGTCGAACCGAAACAGGCCGGTCCGCCGGGCGCGCAGGTCGGATCCGTAGGAAGATAGTTGTGAACGGAAACTGCATGGATCACGTCCGAGGCGCGCAGATCGGCCGGCCAGTCGGGCCAATGGCCCTCTTCGATGAATTGCTTCAGTGTGAAATAGGCCTGCTCGCAGTACGATTTCCGATCGGTCGATGAAACCTGGCAGAAGACCAATTTCGGGATCGCGGCCGGATTGTCGATCCTCAGGGCGTTTGCAACGCGGGTCGCCACGGCGCCAAAAAATTCCGCATACGCTTCCGGCGATAACCCATCCTGGTCGATATGATCGGGTTCATTCGCAATCATCCAGATCCAGTCGGGATGGCTGCGGACAACATCTTCGAACGCAGTCGCCCCGGAAAAGGAGATCAGGGTTTGCTGGGTCTGATCCCAACACCACCAGCGATACGCCGAAACCGGGGGCTCCCCCAAAACCGTCGCATAGTAATCGCAGGATCGTAGAACTTGGATCGATGTGTCATTGGAAGGAACAAGATCCCAGTGATAAGGCGCGGCCCGCAGGTCGGGCGGAACGATAAATGTCGTTTCGCGCGAATTGGCGCCGGCAACCCCCAAAACAGGCGGCGAGGGAATGATCAGCCCCTTAGCCGCCGCCGGTTCGGGCGATTTCAAAACCAAGTCCTCGATCGCATAGCCTAGGGAGATAATCACCGCTAACGATAGGACCGGGGCTAAACGACGCAGGCCGGATTTGAAATCGATTCTTGTCATGATGCATCACTCATTACGGGCTGCCTTGATTAACCCATGCCATCAGAATTGCGGGTTTTTAACTATACGCCTCTAAAAATACAGAATCAAGTCCTGCCCTGCCGTCAATAGTTTTCTGTTATTCCGGATGATGGAAGACGATCTGACACGGCTCATACAAAAAAAAAGCGCTCCGGCTTCAGGCCGGAGCGCCCATAAAAAGAATGCAGAGCTGCCTTACGGCAAAGTAATGGACAGCGCCTGGGTATCGGTTGAACCTAGCGCATCCGTCACTTGAATCGTAAAGTTGTATGTGCCCGCAAGCGAGTCCGCCGTCTGTGAGATTGTGCCGGACAACGAGTCCAATATAAAAGCGGGCGGCAGTCCTCCAGAGATGATGGTCCATGTGTAAGGCGCGGCGCCACCGGTCACACTGAGGGTTGCATTGTAACACGGCGGGGTTTGTGCAGGAGCCGTGCAGGCTAACGGCGTATTCGGCAAACTGGTGGTCACGATCGAAACGTCCACCGTAAGCGGTGCATCCTTGGTGCCGGCCACTGTAATCGTGTCGGTGATCGCATCCGCCTGTTGCGGCTGCCAGGTGATTTCAACTTGAAGACTGGACGATTTCATCTCGACCTTCGAAGAGTCGTCATCACAGACATTTACATCGAATACATACGGTCCGTTACCCTTATAGTCCGGAAGCGTAACGGAGGCGGGACCATGAAGTTTCCCCTGATCTACGGTCAGGGCAACGGTCGTTCCGGGAATGGGCATATTGTTATTGATGTCCGCAACATGAATTTCCATCGTGGAGCATTCGCCGTTGTGAATCCAGTAGTTGGCGCCGAAACCCGGCCGCGGATCCCGATGATCTTCGTCGATCACGATCTTGCTGGTCTCCGGACTGAAATAAGGAGCTCCCGTGAATACCATCGTTGTGGACTTTTTCACCTTCTGGTTCGTACTCCTCAGATCCACCCAGATGGCGGTATTGGCGTCCCACTGTCCGTTGGGAGGAGTCCATTTACCGTCGCCATCCACATCCACGTAAAATTCACCATGGTCAAAAATATGATTATAGAATCCTGCCGTGACGCCGGTTGTGTCCGTGGTACAGGTGCCGCCTTTAGGCGCATTCGTAAAGGCATCTTTACAAGGCTCTCCCGGATCCCAAACCCCGTTGCCGTTTGTGTCGATATACGAGTCGCCCGGACCCTCATAGGTCAGATTCCCGTTCATATCGACGAACGGCTCCCCGGCGTCCCTGATGCCGTTGGCGTTGGTATCGGAAAACGGCTCGCCGCGGCCCTTGTCATAGAAGGGTTCCCCGGGGTCGTATGACCCGTTGCTGTTGCTGTCGGTAAATTCCTCGGCATCGTCATAGATGCCGTTGTCGTTTTCATCGATGAACGGCTCGCCGCCGTTGTCGTCAAAGGGCTCGCCGGCATCGTAGACGCCGTTTCCATTCAGATCATAAAAAGTCTCTTCTCCCTGAGTCACGGCAAGTACGGTGACCCAACCGTCCCGCGGGTTGGGTTCCATAAGGTCATACCCGTTGCTGTTAAGATCAAAGAAATGCTCGCCGCTATCATACCCGACCTGACTGCTTACAGCCACGGCCTGGACATCGTCACCGGACGCCGTCGTTTCGGCTATGTGGTTAGGACCGGCAACGATCCTTGTTCCTGTCACAAAGTCATCTCCGCTGGGCACCGTATCCAATATTCCGTTCAGACCTGCGCTGATGACCGTGGTAAAAATTCCACTCCCGTTGATGTCTTCAAACGGCTCAAGGGCATCCTTCCCGCTCGCATCGAGGTTGTTGTACATAAGTATCTCATTGCCGATCGGGTTCAAATTCTGACGCGGGTCGGTATCAATCGGCATCCGATTCTGCGTGCGCAACACGACCGTTGTTGTACCCTGTTCATCCGTCACACCCTGGCGGTCGATCGCCCCGGCTTCGGTATAGAACGATACCGACGTTCCGGTAAGGATATTGAAATTCCCGAAGCGATCGGCCAGGAAGGCACTGATATTGGCGATCTCGTTGACATAGTCCAGACCGGCCAGGTTATGAGTGTCGGCCGCAATGGTAAAGAAACGGGCCGAAGGAACACCGCCGCCGATCGAGAGCGGCGTCGAAGTGCTGTAAACCTCGCCCGAATCAAAAGTGGAGTTATTGTTAGCATCGACATAGGCCAGGATGCGTGTCGGACCGGCTACGAAACCGGCCTTTAAAAAGGTCTTGGCCACGCCCCCGACCGTTGCGGCGGCCGGCGGATCGATCTGGGCCCCGCCGCCCGGGTTCATGCCGTTTAGAAATTCAAATCGTACAACCGTCCCGTCCCCGATCGGATTTCCCTGTGTATCGGTGACGCTGAATGAGACCTCGGACACCTCGGTCTGGCCGGATCCCTTCACGCCGACCACCTGGGGGTTGGCCTCAAGAAACTGGATGCCCAGAACCGGCAGTGCGTTGATATCCACCGCGACAGATGCCGAAACGCTCCCGGCCACGGCCGTTATCGTGACCTGACCGGCCGTTGGACCGGCCACGAAACTGGCGCTCGCCAGACCGCCGGCCGTCGGAACGGACAGCGTATCGGCCAGCGATGATCCGCTCGAGAAATCGGCCAGGGTGGGATTATTCATCGTGAAGGTTACAGAGGTATTGTCCGGAACAGGCGCTCCGGTGCAGTCAAAAACCGTCGCGGTCACGCTGGTGATCGCGTTCACATTCATCGGTGAGGCCGGGTTCAAGGTCACCGCCATCGGCGTCACGGCGTTCGATGGAATCCCCGAGCATGTAACTGTCACACTCACGTCATTGCTTGTGATCGCCCCGCTCGTGGCATGGATCGTAACCGGCCCTCCGATCGCAATTCCGGTGACCAATCCCTGGGTGCTGACCGTGGCGACGGCAGGACTGCTGGAAGACCAAATATAGTTGACGCCGGTGACCGTGGCGTTGTTTGAGTCCAGTGCGGTCGCGACCAACTGTAAGGTCTGGCCCGTGGGGATCGTGAAGGGTCCGGGTGAGCCAGCCACGTTCGCCAACTGAATCGTCGCAACGGTGGGCGTGCCTATCGGAACGGGCGGCGCCGGATTGGTGACAGTTACATCGGGATTATTCTTACAGGCCGCCATGCCCAGAAGCACAATAAACCCGAACCATCTGACCGCCGACCGTTTCATACCGCCTCCTTCATTGGATGCCATCGGTAATGCAAACTTCACCAGGTCGATTTAACCTCTTATTCCAATCTTCAATTCCTCACTGACAATTGTCATAATTGCCGATATTAAATGTGGTCGACCCGACCAGCACCACGTCCTGATTGAACTGGGACGTTCCCTTAAATGTATACTTGGCCGAATAGGACGCCGGCGGATAGGGACTTCCATTGCTGCCGGTGTCATACTCCTGCTTCGTCTGAAGATTCACAAATTCCAGCGTATCGGTAATACTGTCGCCGCCTGTGTTTACCTTTATGGAAACCGGTCCGAATGATTGGGCCGTCAAGGCGGGCGCGGAGCTCAGGTTGGTCGCGCTGGGCGAGTATTCGATCGTGTAACTGGTAAAAGTGATAAAGGCCGGGGCCGGCGGAGAGTTCACGCCCTTCATGAGTGCGGCGGAGATCGTGACTTTGGCCGCATGCTCGCTAAACCCCTCGGGGTCCTGGGTCGACGGATCGCCGTCGCAATCTGTCGTAAAGACGGAGTCCACGTCGCTCGTGTCTCCGCCAAAACCGGTAGGATCGGTCGGAACGACCGAGTCTACGGTGATACAGGCGCCGGTGACATCGACGCCGTTGCATTGCCCGGCGCCCCCGATTTGTCCGCAGCCCAGCGCCGCTCCGAGTACGGCCGTGGCCCCCAAAAAGAGCCAGGTCCGCCACGTTTTTGCCAGATTGACCTTGTTCACCCCGTCCTCCTTTGGTTGACGCTTAATCGGACCGATCAGAACCTCTCCTTCAAAAGGCCGGCGATCTGCTTTTCTTCGA
>Ga0153915_10004787_pt1 | contig 12524 bp, 11 predicted proteins | sample Opewatmetagenome_2_FD_107003 | JGI IMG/M metagenome (GOLD analysis project Ga0153915, IMG submission 107003) | Freshwater wetland microbial communities from Ohio, USA - Open water 3 Core 3 Depth 3 metaG | ecosystem: Environmental > Aquatic > Freshwater > Wetlands | place: USA: Ohio, Lake Erie... | reverse complement strand
TCCAGAGTGCCGGATCGACAGGTGTTGACTATATAATCCGCACACCAACTCTGGATGAGACGACTGAAAAGGCATTCATATCTTCTCTGGAAGGAGTTTTTGGGAACTTAACCGTTAATGAATTCGATAATGTGTCCGCCCAAATTGCTTCCGAGACTACCCGGAATGCCTCCTTTGCAGTAATCATTGCGATCGCCGCGATGCTTCTTTATATTGCTTATGCTTTCCGTAAGATGCCCAATCCGTTCAAATACGGTGTCTGCGCCGTAGCAGGACTGGCCTTTGATCTGCTGGTCGCTTTAGGCATCTTCTCGATTTTAGGGTCTATCCGGGGATGGCAAGTCGACCTGATGTTCGTTACGGGTATTTTGGCCATTCTGGGATATAGCATTAACAATACCGTGATTATCTTTGACAGGATGCGTGAAAATACCGCCCGGGGAGTTAGCCCGGACATAGAAATTATAGCGAATGTCAGTATTGTGGAAACCCTGGGCCGGTCTTTCAACAGCAGTCTGACAACCTTATTTACCCTCCTGGTGCTGGCTTTATTTGTCGGTTCAACGATTCAAAATTTCGTGATCGTCCTGATCATCGGTGTTGTTTCCGGCGTCTTTACTTCGACCTTTGTATCTCCGGAGTTATTGGTGGCCTGGCAGAAAAAGAAGGAATTGCCCGGAAAAAACGGCAACCTGGTAGCAGCTAAAGCGAAAAGCTAAAGCTATTTTGCTTATCCCGCGATTGAATTAGGAGCGGGAAAGATAAATGGATTTTACTAAAGCAATATACAGCGGACATTTTCCAAAATGTCCGCTGTATTGTTGTGTAGTAGGGCTAAACCACGATTAAGCTAAAGAGTGGATTTTCCGGATATATTGAATCAAGGGGATAATCAGGGGCGGGATGACCGCATGAGGAGAGGGACCCAGTAAGTCCGGGGAGAAATCGTTGTCCAGCAGCATCTCGAAAGTGGCTTTAATGGAGTTGGTTAAAGCCGTTTGATGATAGCCGCCTTCCAGGACTATAGCCAGACGGTTCTGGCAGACTCTGTCAGCCAGAGTTTTTAAGATTTTAACCAGATTCACGATACCGGTGGTGCTTAAATACATGGAAGAGATATCATCGGCCCAGTGCAGATCAAAACCCGCCGAAACCAGTATTAGCTGCGGCTGAAAACGCTCAACGACCGGTATCACGATCTTTTCAAAAGCGGTCTGGTACTCTGCATCCCCGCATCCCGGAGGAAGGGGTATATTAACTTTAGTTCCGGCGGCCTGCCCAAAACCAGTTTCTTCAATATGTCCGGTGCCGGGGAATAAAGGGTCTTGATGGACAGAGACATATAATACCTGCGGATTGTAATAGAAAACCTCCTGAGTACCATTGCCGTGATGAACGTCGAAATCGATGATTGCCAGACGTTCCAGTCCGTAGCGGGAGAGAGCATGGCTGGCAGCGATGGACACGTTATTAAATAGACAAAACCCCATAGCTTGATGGGGAGTAGCATGGTGTCCCGGTGGCCTGACCAGCGCAAAGGCGTAATCTACGGATCCATCCAGGACTTCTTCCATCGCCCGGATAGTGCCGCCGGCAGCATATAAGGCCGCTTCAAAAGAACCCGAGGATAAAATAGTATCCGGGTCGATCGCGCCCCCACCCTTACTGGCGATGGATTGTATAAATTGGATATGCTCCGGGAAATGCACCCGGCTAAGCTCACGGATGGTGGCGGGTCGGGAGGCAATGGGGGTCAACCGGGATAGCAACCGGGTCTGTTTAAGGGAAGAAATGACTTTCTCCAGCCTATCTGAAATCTCAACATGGGCCCCAGGATCATGCTTGCTATGTACCGGATCGTATACAATGCCTACTTTCACTGTATCCCCCTCCGATTCCCCAAAGGCTAGATAACGATCATAGCATATTCAACGTCCATGATCAAATTATACGATCGTTGAACACGAAAAACATAATAGAATATAGGGTCCTTATTGTTCAATGAAGACTTACCAACCCTGATTGAACAGAACCATAGTTCCCGGGTGAGGGAAGCAGACTATTATTGAATCAGGTACAGCCTGAGCTTTAGAAGCTGCTGGACATCATTTTGTCTTCAACACTGGCGATCAGCTTATCCACCTCTTCGCGGTCATTGCAGAAGGAGTAGACATTATTCAGATCAATCATTTTATTCTTGTACAGATTGACCAGAGCCTGGTCGAGCAATTGCATTCCCAGGCGCACGTTGGTGCGGATAGCATTGGGCAATTGATGGATTTTGCCTTCTCGAATGAGGTTTCTCACGGCCGTATTGGCCAGCATGATTTCAACAGCCGGGACCCGGCCTTTGCTATCCAGCCTGGGAACCAGTGCCTGGCACATGATGCCAATAAGGAGGGAGGCCAAACGGGTCTGGGCCAGACCGCGCTCATCCAGCGGAAACATATCGATCACACGCTCCACGGCCTGATAGGCGCTGGGGGCATGGCCGGTCGTTAAAACCAGGTGGCCGGTTTCGGCAATGGTCAGGGCCGCGGAAGCTGTTTCCAGATCCCTCATTTCTCCCACCAGGATCACGTCCGGGTCCTGTCTTAAAACATGTCTCAAGGCCTCTACGAAAGAGTGGGTATCTTCTCCCAGCTCTCTCTGAGTGATGCTGCAACTTTTACTGGTATAGACATACTCAATAGGGTCCTCAATAGTCACCACGCGGCGCTTTTCTTTTTTATTGAGATAGTCAATCATGGCCGCCAGAGTGGTAGACTTGCCGCTTCCGGTAGGCCCGCTGATCATTAATAGACCTCTCGGCCGCAGGATCAGATCTTTACAGACTTCGGGGACGTGTAAAGAATCAATATCCGGTATGGAATTGGCAATCAAGCGCATTACCAGGGCGACGGAGCCGCGCTGCAGAGCAGCGTTACAACGCACCCGCACCAGGTCAGGCACGGAATAAGCAAAATCCAGCTCCAGATTTTTACGGAATTCCTCTTTTTGCGGATCAGAGGTAATTTGATCGAAGGCGGCCTGCGTATCCTCCGGAGTCAGAGGAGTCGCGTCGATAGCGGCTTCGAGCGAACCGTGTATCCTCAACATAAAGGGGGCACCGGCTGCCAGATGCATATCGGAAGCCCCTTTATATTTGGCAATGCGAATTAAATCCACAATATTCATCGGGTGTATCCCTCTCTTTTAAATGTCAGAACAAAGTCTATAGCCGACTGGGAGGAGGCTGGCAGGTCAACTGATTCCTGGCTTTCCGTTTCCAGGGGTGCAGTAGTCTCGGTTTTGACGGACAATGAAGAGACTACGGTTTCGACGTACCGGTGGCTTCCATCCATTTTCGTGGCATATGAGAGAATTGCCTGAGCATAGGTATAGATATCATTTTCATTCGGTGTTTCACCGGTGAGAACCAGGGCATCGCTGGCGACTGAGATGCCGGTCAGCGTAATCGTTGAGCCAAGATTCTCCAGGGTAGTAATCAAATCACCATTGACCTGTTCCTGGCTGTTGGTAAGGCTATCCACGGCGGTCTTAATGTTATCGCAAGCAGCTTGGGACTCGGCGGCTTGTTTCTCCAAAGCATCCAGGCTTTTCTTGATTTCGATTTTCTGGGTGTTCTTCTGGTTAATGATTTGATTAGTGGCATCCAGCTGGCTTTGGAGAGAGGAAATACGTTCTGCGTTAGATTGGGTAATGGCATAGCTAAAAATAATCAATCCGGCGGCCACGGCGACCGCGGGAATAGCGATAATTCTCCCCATGGAAACCGGCTTGGGGCGATAGGGGGTGGGCAGCACATTGATCGCGGCTCCCGGAAAAATATCCTTTTTGGCAGTGGTCGGGACTTTGACAGCCGCAGCGAGGTTGGCCTCGAAGCGGTGGAATTCCAATTGCTCGGGAAGCTTCAAGGCGGTGGTCAGCACTCTCACCGGATGGTCGATGGCAGCGGACAGACGATCATGCAATTCCGGACGGATCAGTAAATCACCCGAGACGTAAAGGGGAACGCCTTTTCCCAGGGGCTTTTCCGTATTGTTGGTATCGAAAAACTTGATAGTACGGTCCAGCTCATTGATTATCATCTCCAACTTCTTTTCTTCAGAAAAATCCTTCTCCGGAAAAGAGACGGTGCGGATAGGTTGGGCAATGCCGTCGGACAGGATGATAATATCGAATTCCGCAGGCTGGAGATCCAGCAGAATGGCGGTGCTGATGGGGATCAACCTGGTTAAGGTCACGGGTTTGATGGTCATGAAACTCGGCTTGAGTCCGGCTGCGTAGAGGGTCTTGACGAGGGAATCGGCCATCTGGCGGGGGATAGCGACAATAAAGACCTGGATTTTACCATGTGAATAGGCGATGGACCTCCAGGATAGATATAACTGATCAATAGGGACCGGCAAGACCCGGCGGGCTTCCCGGCTGACAGCTTCGGAGATCATGGAATTAGGCATTTCGGGTAAAGTGATCGGACGGGTCAAGCAATGGAGACCACTCGAAATCAGCCTGACTTTTTTTTCTTTGACAGCCTGGCTTTGGATCAAATGCTTGATTTTGGCAGCCACAGCCGCCTCATCAATTACAATAGAGTCCTTAATCAGGCCGGTTTCCAGCTTCACCTCGGACCAGCTTTTAATACGCTGTCCCTTATTAACAAGCAGGCGCAGGCTGGCATCATCGATATAAAAGCTGACAGTATTATTCCACATGGCTGCTTCCCTCGTAGTTATAAATGGTCAATTGAATGTTAGCGTTGTAACCTTCCAATTCCACCGGTGCTGCGGGTGAAGTTGAGGAATCGGTGTCATCAAGATGCAATTGAGGTGCCGGCCGGTTTATCTGGGCTGAACTAACCATGCCGGTAGGGAAAATGGTACTCAGGCTGATAATGAAGTCTCTCAGATTATTTAATTCTCCTTGCGCAGTGATACTTATTGAGAGTGTTTCACAATCAGCATTGACCAGAATCTCCTCCGCCAGTCCAGGCGAGGTGATATTGGTAATTTCAATGCTATATCTGGCGGCATCCTCCAAGAGCTGGTTGGTGGCCTGAATGGAGTCGCCGGAATAAGAGAGCAATTCTTCGGCCGATTTCATTTCGTCGGTATTCTGCTGAATGGTCAGGTTAAGCTGCTCTTTCTGCTTATTCTGGCCATCCAGAGTAGCTTGGGACAGCTTTTGTTTGGCCTGGTCCAGAGAGGTTTCCAACTGTTGCTCCTGGATGGACTGCTGGGACATTCTCAGCCCCAGGTAAATGCCGGCAATGACCAGCAATGCGATGACAATAAAAATCCAACTGAATTTACTTACTTTCATGATATTTTCCGTTCTTTAATCGACAATTTGCCAGGAAATAATTTGGGCTCCGTCTGCCATGACGAGGACATTGGACTCAATACGGGCTACGGTTGCCCCGTCTGAAGGCCGGGTGGCAGTAGAATTAATAGTATAGAGGCCGCCCGAAATTTCACCAACCACATCAATGCTGTCCGGCTGGGCTACCACCCAGGTATATTGACCGTCCAGATCGGCGGTGCCGGTGATGTAGAAGCTTTGGGTTACGACAGGATTGGAGGAATCTATTTTTTCATGAATGCGAGTCGGGTCGCCCCAGTTGACCAGGTAATCGGAAGCGGTTTCAGTTATCCTGGGTTCTTTAGTTGAGAGATTACCGCTGAAGTGTTTAGCCGAGTCGGCCTCATAAACATAGCCGTCCGGCAGCCGGGCGCCGATCTGGTCCAGGAAGATGGTCGGCGGGACTCCGTTGCGCTCTGCGGTAATGGTATATTGATAGGTATCAGAATCTATCCTGGTCAGCGTTCCGTAGACCTTTAAATAGGAAAAATGACCGGAAGTCTCGACGAAGTTGCCCATGTAGAGGGTATAGAGACCATAATCTACGACATCAATGCCGACGTGGAAATCATTGATATTTTCCGGTAAAGCTTCGGCGGGAGTAACCGCATTCTGCAATTCCCAGATGGTATACTCGATTCCGGCATCGGCGGCATAAATGCCCTGGGCTTTAGTCTGGATCTGGCTGGTGGCTTTCAAACTCGTTGAGGCATAGTTCAGACTGGGCACAACGATCAGTCCTCCTATTGCCAGCAGGATCAGTACCAGCGGTAAGGCCAATCCTTTTTGATTACGTATTAAACGGCGCCGCAAATTCATCCACATTTCCTAATATCCGTAGCTGGGACGTCTTTCTACAATATATTCCCGGGTCTCGGTCCGATTATCGATTACCGCCGCTAATTTAACGGTAAAGGTAGGACTGGTGTAAGTGGCGCTGGAGGTATTAGCGGTATCGTCCGGATCGTAGTAAAGCGACTTACCTACCAGAATGGTTTCGTTAGTGCCGCTGCTGCTCCAGTGGTTCCGGTACAGCATCCCCAGATTATTCTCGGAGAAGTAATAGGTTATCATATGATTGACGGTGGAGGCGGTGCTGCCGATTCCCCGTTCATCCCAGGATAGGATAAAAAAGTCAGGGTAAGTTAAACCCTCCGTTGTCATCGTTTCGGCCGATTGGACATCCTGGCAGATCTGGTTCCCGGCAAATTCCAATTGATTGACCCGGGTCAGATAGGCGTTATTGAGGTTATTATTACTTTGAATTTGAAAAATCGATGTAGCAACGGCCACGCCGATAACCACCACTATCGTCGAGGTGATGAGCAATTCCATCAAGGCAAAACCGCGCTCTGCTTTTCTCATTACCGGTCCACCTTATAGTCCTGGAGGGTAAATATAGTCTCGCCGTTACGGCGGGCGGTTACGGTAATACGTTGAATCCCGGTATCCGGTGAGCTTAAAGGGGAAACCTCCACTGCGGCGGTATAGCCGGAATAATCCGGGTTATCCGGAATGTCCGCCGGGGTGTAAGTATCCGTATCATAAATATAAGCGATTGACTCCCCTTTGATATATTCGATCTGCAACCGGGCCAGGCTTTCCGCTGTGGCCCGCTCATCAGAGGTGATGGCAGCCCGGGTGGCCGTATTAATCCCGCTGAAAAAAGCCAGGCTGATAATCCCCAGCAAAAGCAGTGCGATGGAGGTCTCCATCAAGGAGATCCCTGCCTCTGAGCCGGAGCGTTTTCGCCAGGCTGGAATAAATTTCCATACTTCCAAGATTATTCTCACAGCTAGATTCCCTGTCCGTATATGGAATACATTGCGGACATCATAGAGAGCGCCATTACTCCTACTACCAGACCGATAAAGATAGTCATGACCGGCTGGATCATAGCGATCAGGGCTTTGGTGCGGTCTTCAGATTCCGCCTCATAGCTCTGGGCGACGGACTGCAAGGTACTATCCAGGTTGCCGGTTTCCTCACCCACTCGGACCATCTGGACCATCATGGGCAGGAAGATCGGGTGTTTGCTCATCGGCCGGGAGAGGCCTTCGCCGCCCAGCATATCATCGCGGATACTCTTCAAACACTCTATGACGACTTTGTTGGTAGAGTTCTGTATCACCAGGGGCATAATCTCAGTTAAAGATAAGCCGGCTTTAAAAAGCGTGCTGATAGTGCGGCAAACCCGGGCCAGCTCATTCAAATGATTAATATGCCCAACCACGGGGAACTTAAGCGTCAGACTATCCCATTGATATCCTCCCTGCGGAGTCTTGATATAGGCAAAAGCCGTAATGCCGATCAAAGCGAGGCCGCCCAGGAGATAACCTCCGATGGAGCGCAGGAGATTACCCATATCCAGCATCAGCCGGGTGATCAGGGGCAATTTGGCTCCCAGCGACTCATAGAGGCTGCTAAAGGTTGGCAGGACGAAGGTGACCAGAATGGCGACCACCACGACAGCTACTATCAAGGTAATGATGGGTAAAGTCATGGCATTTTTGACGCCCTTGCCGGAGTTGACCTGTTTTTCCATGTAGTCCGCCATCTGGCGCAGGGTGACCTCCAGGCTTCCCGTCTGTTCGCCGACTTTCAGGGACTGGCAATGAATCTGAGGAAAAGTAGAGTGATGTTTAGCCATGGCGGTAGAAAGCTGGCTGCCGGCGCGAACATCTGAAATAACTTCACTCAGGACTTTTTTAAAGGAGGGTTTAGTATTTTGGACCTCCAGGAGTTCCAGGGCTTTGACGATATTCAAGCCGGATTCAACCAGCAAGGCCATCTGGCGGTAAAAAAGAATAACCTCGGTGGGCTTGACCTTCGTGAGAGTCTGGAAATACTTATCCAGGCTGGGGGCCGTGGTTGTTTTTTTCAGGTTGACAATCTGATAGCCCGCATAACCCAATATCTCGGTAGCATGGTCCTCATTCCGGGCTGCCAGCTTTCCCCGCACTATTTCCTTATTTTCGTTATAGGCGATATAGGAGTAAACGATGGGAACCACCTCCTCTCAGGCCAGTGGATGAGCTAATCGATAGTATAAGCATTCCGCAATATTTCGGACGGAGTAGTCATATTTGCTTTGACTTTGAGCATGCCGTCCCTGAGCAAGGTGACCATGCCCTGTTTGAGGGCTTCCGCTCTCAACTCGGTAGTAGCTGCCCCTTTCATGATCATCATTCTGATCTCATCGGTCATTTGCAGGATTTCAAAGATGCCCATTCGGCCCATGTAGCCGGTCTGGGAGCAGGAAGGACAGCCGGCGCCATAAGTAAACTCGGTGCGCTCATCCCGGGCTTCCTTGGTGTAGATCATCTGCTCCAGGAGAGAGACTTTAACCGGGCGGGAACAGTCCGGGCAGATGCGGCGCACCATGCGCTGGGCCACAATGCCGGCCAGGGAGGAAGCGATCAGGAAAGGCTCAATGCCCAGGTCCAGCAAACGATAAACCACACCGACCGCATCATTGGCATGGATGGAGGATAGCACCAGATGGCCTGTCAGGGCGGACTGGACGGCGATATTGGCGGTTTCCGCATCGCGGATTTCTCCCACCAGGATGACATTCGGGTCCAGGCGGAGGATAGAGCGTAAGCCGCTGGCAAAAGTCATGCCGGCCTTGGAATTGACCTGGATCTGGTTGATATTTTTAAAGCGGTATTCCACGGGGTCTTCAATGGTAATGATATTTCTACCCGTGCTGTCCAGACAGTTGATGGAAGCGTACAAAGTCGTGGTCTTGCCGGCGCCGGTAGGACCGCTGACCAGGATCATCCCGTAAGGGACTTTCAGCATTTTCTCATAAATGGCCAGGGATTCGCTGAAAAAACCCAACTCCGGCAACGACATCGTTGCCCGGGCTTTATAAAGGAGTCTGAGCGCAGCCATTTCGCCATAAACCGTAGGCGTGGTGCCGACGCGGATATCGATATAACGGCCCTTGGCTTCCACCGAGAATTGACCGTCCTGGGGGCGGTGGCGGTCGGCGATATTCATGTTCGCCAGCACCTTAATGCGTGAGACCAGGGGCACGGCTGTCGCGATAGGCAAAGATAACGCTTCCTGCAAAGTCCCATCAATACGGTAGCGGATTCTGAGCCGGTCTTCCTGGGGCTGGAGGTGAATATCGGAAGCCCTGGCTTTCACGCCTTCATCAATGATGGAAATCAAGGCCTGAGCGACCGGAGCGTCAGTAATAGTGGTGAGATTGATGGCGGCATTCTCATCGGATTCATCGGTCGAGATATTGGAGATCTGCTTTTCGATCTCATCATAGGACCGGTAGTTAAAATCGATAGTCTCCTGGATTTCTTCCAGGGTAGCGGCCAGGGGCTCAACGCGCATATGGCTCTGATGAGCCAGCGCTTCCAGGGCAAAGATATCGGTAGGATTAGCCATGGCGACCGTCAAAGTATTGCCTTTAATCGTCACCGGGACGGCATTATACTTGCGAGCCATGTCTTCCGGTATCAGCTGAATAGCTTCCGGCTGCGGAAAATGTGTTCGTAAATCGATTAATGGATCTTCCATAGATAACTCAGATTCTCCAGGCGCGAGAATTTAGAACGTAGAAATTATCTTATCTAACCTCGAGGCTGTAAACAATAGCGCTTTAGTCATGGAGTCCATGACTTAAGTCATACTTCCCATTTAATGTATTACATAATATGGGGTCTCTAACCTGAAATTGTAGATGTGTGCAAAAACGAGTATAATAGGCTGAGTTTGCAAGAGTAGACTAGCCTCTTAAGTTGGGTTATAATTTGGCTAGTCATGAGATTGGGCGGATGATCCGCCCAACAATAAAAGGAGGCATTTTTTGGGTAAAATTAATGTAGCAATCATCGGTGTCGGAAACTGCGCTTCTTCTCTGGTACAGGGAGTCTATTATTATCGCAATGCCAAGGAAGGCGATAGCGTTCCCGGTTTAATGCATGTCAATCTGGGTGGATATCATATCAGCGATATCGAATTTGTAGCTGCGATTGATATCGATAAAAACAAGGTCGGTAAGGATTTATCGGAAGCCATTTATGCTCCGCCAAACAATACTTATAAATTCTGCGATGTGCCTCCATCCGGAGTTAAAGTAGCGCGCGGTATGACTCATGACGGTTTAGGGAAATATCTTTCTCAGGTAATTCAGAAAGCCCCCGGGCCGACTGCGGATATCGTTAAACTCTTGAAAGAGACCAATACTCATGTAGTTTTGAACTACCTGCCGGTGGGCAGTGAATCCGCTACCAAATGGTATGTAGAACAAATCTTGAATGCCGGCTGCGCCATGGTCAACTGCATTCCGGTCTTTATCGGCAGCCGCAAGGACTGGAGCGATCGTTTTGCCGATAGAGGACTGCCGGTCATCGGCGATGATATCAAGTCCCAGGTCGGCGCTACCATTGTTCACCGGGTGCTGACCAAGCTTTTTGTTGACCGCGGTGTGAAATTGGAGAAGACTTATCAATTGAACTTCGGCGGCAATACTGATTTCTTGAATATGCTGGAAAGAGAGCGCCTGGAATCCAAGAAGATTTCCAAGACGGGCGCCGTCACCTCCCAGCTGCCGTATAAAATGAATCCGGATGATATTCATGTCGGACCGAGTGATTATGTGCCGTTCCTGCTGGACCGGAAATTCTGCCACATCCGCATGGAAGGCCGTACTTTCGGCGATGTACCCCTGCTGGTAGAGGCCAAGCTGGAAGTCTGGGACAGCCCGCACTCAGCCGGCGTGGTCATAGATGCACTCAGATGCTGCAAGCTGGCCCTGGATAACGGACTAAAGGGGGCACTGACTGCCCCGTCCTCTTATTTCATGAAGACCCCGATGATCCAGTATTCAGACTCAGAAGCGCTGCGCTTGACCGAAGAGTTCATCAGCACCTATTCCCAGGCAGCCACCAAGAAAGAGAAGAAAGAAACCGAAGCTAAGTCTAAGCCTGCCAAATAATGGGATAAAATCATATCTGAAGGGATACAGGCGAGACGGATGAAGATAGCATTAGTTTCCCCTTACGATTTCTCCTATCCGGGTGGGGTGGTGCGCCACGTGATGAGTCTGGAGAATAACTTCACCCGGATGGGACATGTAGTCAAAATCATCGCACCGGCCTCACGGCCGGTCGATGGTTATGGCGACCGTTTTATAGCCATCGGCAAGCCGCGGCCCATACCTACCAGCGGATCTATTGCGCGAGTTCCTATATCCTTTACCATGGCAGACCATATCAAAGAAGTCCTGGATAAGGAAAAATTTGATATAGTCCATTTGCATGAGCCTCTGGCGCCCATGCTGTGTGTGACCGTGTTAAGAGTCTCCAACTCCGTTAACATCGGCACTTTTCATGCCACGGAAAGTAAACCCAGCTACCGCTGGTCCAAAGCGGTCATGATCAAGGGCCTGCTGGAAAAGTGGTCGAACCGGTTGGACGGCCGCATTGCCGTTTCCAAACCTGCCAGGGATTATATCAATAAATATTTCCCGGCGAATTATGATATTATTCCCAACGGGATCGATCTGCAGCATTTCCGTCCGGATGTAGAGCCCATGCCCCAATACCAGGATGGCAAGTTCAACATTCTGTTCGTTGGACGCATTGAGAAGCGCAAAGGGCTGGAATACCTGATTAAAGCCTATAAACTGATCAAGCCGGATTGTCCGGATATTCGTTTGATCATTGTGGGTCCCGGCACCCGGCTGAGAGGGAAATATGAAAAATCCGTTATTGAATCCGGTGTGCCGGATGTGGAATTCCTGGGCAACGTAGACTATAAAGATTTACCGCGGTATTATAAGACTGCGGATGTATTTTGTGCTCCGGCTACCGGGCATGAGAGTTTTGGCATAGTCTTGCTGGAAGCTATGGCCACAGGAAGGCCGGTGATAGCCTCCGATATATCCGGTTATGCCAGCGTCATATCTGACGGTGTGGACGGCATTCTGGTGCCGCCAAAACAAGAAGTGCCCCTGGCGCAGGCCATCACGGGTCTAATGAGGAATAGAGACAAATGCCTGCAATTGGGGGAATGCGGCAGAACCAAATCCAGCGGATTTAGCTGGGAAAAAGTTTCCCGCAAGGTAATGGATTATTACACCCGGACCCTGATTTCGCGGACGGTAAGGGTATAAGAGAGAAGGAGACACCCTCATC
>Ga0153915_10004786_pt1 | contig 12525 bp, 13 predicted proteins | sample Opewatmetagenome_2_FD_107003 | JGI IMG/M metagenome (GOLD analysis project Ga0153915, IMG submission 107003) | Freshwater wetland microbial communities from Ohio, USA - Open water 3 Core 3 Depth 3 metaG | ecosystem: Environmental > Aquatic > Freshwater > Wetlands | place: USA: Ohio, Lake Erie... | reverse complement strand
CTCGGACTCCGACTCGGACTCGCGCTCGGATCCGGGGTCGGATCCGACTCCGGCTTGGTCCCGTCCTCACTCATCGCGCGTCAACGATGTTAGTCTGACTTCGGCATGGCGCAGGCTTTGTTTGCCAACCAGCGGGAGACCAACCTCCAGTCGACGATCGCCCTCGTCGAGGAAGTCCTGACCGAGCTCGGCTATCCGCCCGCCGCGGCACGCGTCCAGGACGCTTCGGCGCTCCACGCATGGCAGATCGCGAAGGGCTCGGCGACCACCCGCGTCACGCTGACGGACCGCGCCGAGTTCACGCACATCCGCGTCTGCGCGACGGTGATGACCGTGGATGCCAAGGTCGACCGCCCGGCGCTGTTCAACCACCTGCTCGACCTCAACGCGGGCCTCTGCGGTGCTGCCTTCGCGACCGATGGCGACCACGTGCTCCTGGTCAGCGAGCGCACCACGCTCGATCTCGACCGCAGCGAGGTCATGGACCTCATCAAGCGCGTGACCGTGTCGGCCGACGATCACGACGACGTGCTCGTCGCCCGCTTCGGCGGCCGGCTCGGCGCGTAGCTACTTCTGGACGTCGCGACCGCGCGGGCCCTCGTCGAGCGCGATCGAGGTCAGCGCGTTCGGGCACAGCACGAGCTCCGAGGTCTCGCGCTGCAGGCGACCGCGCGAGTCGATCATCTTGGCGTCCGAGAGCACGACGAACTCGACCGGCCCCGAGCTGGGCTGGCACGACGCGAGGTATCCGCTGATCCGCGCACCGGTGTCGTACTCGATCGTCACGCGATGGCTGACGAGGTCATGCAGCTTCGAGTAATTCGGCATCGCCGACGCTATATCACGACCGTCGCCGCTATCTCCACGGGTCGGAAGGGTCGATCGGTGCCGGCGGTTCGGCCGCCTGCTCCTCGCCGACCTGCTTGATGCGGCCGCTGCGGTCGAGGTCGAACTTCAGTCGCTTCACGGCCCCGAGCCGGAACTCGGCGCGGCACCAGAACACGGCGCCGTCGACGCCGACCGGGACCTCGGCATCGCAGTCGAGCGCGCGCAGGAGCTTCGCGTTGGACTTGAGGAGCTCGGCGGCGATGACGTCGCCGTGCGCGAGCGTGGGCCGCTGGGCCACGTAGAGCGCCGCCGCCGCGACGATCGCGATGAAGGCAAGTACCGCGAACGAGCGCATCGAGCCCTCATTCTGCTACACCCGCCCCGTGAGCGACAAGCTGCGAAAGTCCCGCTTCGCGACCGACGCCGACATCGAGATCAAGGGCGCCTACGGCCCGGGCGATGCCACCGGCGACGCCACCCCACCCGGCCAGTTCCCGTTCACGCGCGGCGTCCAGCCGACGATGTATCGCGGCCAGCTGTGGACGATGCGCCAGTACGCGGGCTTCGGCACCGCGGCCGAGTCGAACCGCCGCTACAAGTACCTCCTGTCGCAGGGCGGCAAGGGCCTGTCGGTCGCGTTCGACCTGCCGACCCAGATGGGCCGCGACTCCGACCACGCGATGGCGCGCGGCGAGGTCGGGCGCGTCGGCGTCGCGATCGATTCGCTCGACGACATGCGCGTGCTGTTCGACGGCATCCCGCTCGCCGACGTCTCGACGTCGATGACGATCAACGCCACCGCGGCGACGCTGCTCGCGCTCTACATCGCCGTCGGCGAGGAGCAAGGTACGCCGGCGAGCGCGCTGCGCGGCACGATCCAGAACGACATCCTGAAGGAGTACATCGCGCGCGGCACGTACATCTATCCGCCGGCCGGCTCGATGCGCCTCATCACCGACACGTTCACGTACTGCAGCCGCGAGGTGCCACAGTGGAACACCGTCTCGATCAGCGGCTATCACATCCGCGAGGCCGGCGCCGATGCGGTGCAGGAGGTCGCGTTCACGCTCGGCGACGGCATCGCGTACGTCGAGGCGGCGCTCCAGGTCGGGCTCGCCGTCGACGACTTCGCGCCGCGGCTGTCGTTCTTCTTCAACGTCCACAACAACTTCCTCGAGGAGGTCGCGAAGTTCCGCGCCGCCCGCCGGATGTGGGCCAGGATCATGAAGGACCGGTTCGGCGCGAAGAACCCGAAGAGCCAGATGCTGCGGTTCCACAGCCAGACGGCCGGCGTCACGCTGCAGGCGCAGCAGCCGCTGGTCAACATCGCGCGCGTGACCGTGCAGGCGCTCGCCTCGGTGCTCGGCGGCACGCAGTCGCTGCACACCAACAGCTACGACGAGGCGCTCGGGCTCCCGACCGAGGAGGCTGCCCGGATCGCGCTCCGCACCCAGCAGGTGATCGCGCACGAGAGCGGGGTCACCGACTTCATCGATCCGTTCGCCGGCAGCTGGGCGGTCGAGGCGCTGACCGACGACATCGAGAAGCGCGCGAACGCATACCTCGCCGAGATCGACAAGCTCGGCGGCATGGTCGCCGCGATCGAGCGCGGCTATCCGCAGCGCGAGATCGAGCGCCGCGCGTACGAGCACCAGCGCGCGGTCGAGGCCAAGCAGCGCATCGTCGTCGGCGTGAACGAGTACGTGATGACCGACGACGCGCCCATCCCGGTCGCGACGATCGATCCGAAGCTCGAGACCGAGCAGTGCGCGCGGGTCGCCGCGGTGCGCGCGCGCCGCAACGCCGCCGAACACACGCGCGCCGTCACCGCGCTGCGCGACGCGGCGGCCGGCACCGACAACGTGTTGCCGGCGATCGTCGGCGCGGCGAAGGCGCTCGCCACGGTCGGCGAGATCGCCGACGTGCTGCGCGCCCGTTACGGCGAATATCAGCCGGCGCGCTGACGCCGTGTTCCACCAGCCTTGACGGGCGACGCGACACGGCGGGAAGGTAGCGTCGTGATGAAACTCGACATCAATGGCACCGTCCGCGACGTCGATGCCACTCCGGACATGCCTCTCCTGTGGGTGGTGCGCGACCTGCTCGGCCTCCCCGGAACGAAGTTCGGATGCGGCATGGCCCAGTGCGGCGCGTGCACCGTGCACATCGACGGCAGCCCGGTCCGCGCGTGCGTCACGCCGGTGTCGATCGTCGGCACCCGCAAGGTGACGACGATCGAAGGCCTGTCGCACGACGGTTCGCATCCCGTGCAACGCGCGTGGGCCGAGGCCGACGTCGTGCAATGTGGCTACTGCCAGTCGGGCCAGATCATGACCGCGGTCGCGCTGCTCGAGACCAAGCCGGAGCCGAGCGACGCCGACATCGATGCCGCGATGTCCGGCAACATCTGCCGCTGCGGCACGTACATCCGGGTGCGCGAGGCCATCCATCTCGCCGCGAAGCTGAAGCGAGGTGGCAAGTGACGATCTCTCGCCGCGGATTCTTGCAGGCCAGTGCCGCCGGCCTCGTCGTCAGCTTCTACGTCCCGAACATCGTCAAGGCGATGCCGAAGGCGGCACCGCAGCCGCTGCCGCAGGCCAACGCGTTCGTCCGGATCGGCACCGACGATTCGGTGACCGTGATGCTCGCGCACTCCGAGATGGGTCAGGGGATCTGGACCGGGCTCGCGATGCTGATCGCCGAGGAGCTCGACTGCGACTGGAGCAAGGTGCGCTCCGAGCACGCACCCGCCGCGATGGTGTATGCGCACCCCGCGTTCGGGATGCAGGCCACCGGCGGCTCGTCCAGCACGTGGGTCGAGTTCGATCGCTATCGCAACGTCGGCGCGGTCGCGAAGGACATGCTCGTCCGCGCGGCCGCGGCCCGCTGGAACGTCGCCCCGGCGGCCTGCAAGGCGGCGAACGGCGTCGTCACCCACGGCAAGGATCGGCTGACGTACGGCCAGCTCGCCGAGGCCGCGATGAAGCTCGCGCCGCCGACCAAGGTCGTGCTCAAGCAGCCGAAGGACTGGAAGCTCATCGGCACGAACGTGCGCCGCATCGACACGCCGGAGAAGATCACCGGCAAGGCGCAGTTCGGGATCGACGTCCACTTCCCCGGGCTCCGCACCGCCGTGGTGCTGCGCCCGCCCGCGTTCGGCGCCACCCTGGTCAAGTTCGATGCCTCCGCGGCGCTCAAGGTTCCGGGCGTCGAGAAGGTCGTCCCGACGGCGAACGGCGTCGCCGTGGTCGCCGCGCACTTCTGGGCCGCGAAGCTCGGCCGCGACGCGCTCAAGGTCGAGTGGACGAAGCCCGCCGACGGCGGCGTCGACAGCGTCAAGTTGCTCGGCGAGTTCCGCACGAAGGCCCGGACGACCGGCGCGATCGTCGTCGACGCCGGCAAGGTCGACACCGCGCTCGCGTCCGCCAAGTCGAAGCTCGAGGCGCAATTCGAGTTTCCGTACCTCGCGCACGCCCCGATGGAGCCGCTCAACTGCACGGTCAAGATCGACGGCGATCGCTGCGAGATCTGGACCGGGACTCAGATGCAGACCCTCGAGCAGGGCGTCGCCGCGAAGATCCTCGGCACGACGCCCGACAAGGTCACGATCCACACCCCGTTCCTCGGCGGTGGCTTCGGCCGGCGCGGCAATCCCGTCTCCGACTTCGTGTCCGAGGCCGTGATCGTCGCCAAGGCCGCCGGGGTTCCGGTCAAGGTCGTGTGGACGCGCGAGGATGACATCCGCGGCGGCTACTACCGGCCCGCGTACGTCCACCGGATCCAGGTCGGGGTCGACGCGAACGGCAACCCGATCGCGTGGGATCACGTCGTCGTCGGCCAGTCGATCATGGCGGGGACCCCGTTCGAGGCGTTCGGGATCAAGAACGGCATCGATGGCTCGTCGGTCGAGGGACTCGCCGATTCGCCGTACCTCGACGAGACGCCCGCGAAGCGCGTCTCGCTGCACTCGCCGAAGACTCCGATCCCGGTGTTGTTCTGGCGCTCCGTCGGCAACACGCACACGGCGTTTGCGATGGAGAGCATGATCGACGAGCTCGCGGCCGCCGCCGGCAAGGATCCGCTCGCATTCCGACTGGCGTTGCTCAAGGCCAAGCCGCGCCATGTCGCCGCGCTGAAGCTCGCGGCCGAAAAGGCCGGCTGGGGCACGCCGCCACCGGCCGGGCACGCCCGCGGGCTCGCGGTCCACGAGTCGTTCGGCAGCATCGTGGCCGAGTGTGCCGAGGTCTCGGTCGACCAGGGCCGGATCAAGGTCCACGCGGTCACCGCCGCGGTCGATTGCGGGACCGCGGTGAATCCGCTGGGCATCGAGGCGCAGATCCAGAGCGCGATCGCGTTCGGGCTCAGCGCCGCGCTGCACGGCAAGCTCACGCTCGCGAACGGTCAGGTCCAGGAGAGCAACTTCCACGACTACCCGGTGGTCCGGATGCACGAGATGCCACGCGTCGCGGTCCATCTGATCGCGAGCGGCGCCAAGATGGGTGGCATCGGCGAGCCCGCGACCGCACCGATCGCACCCGCGGTCGCAAACGCGATCTTCGCATTGACCAAGCAGCGGCTGCGATCGCTTCCGCTTCGCCTCGCATAGGTACGATCATGATCCGATCCGGACTCGTCCTGTTGATCCTGCTCTCCGCCTGCTGCCCGACGCCGTCGGCGCCCGCGACCGCCGGCCCGAAGCCGCCCGATCCCGTGAGTCGCGAGACCGCGCTCGCGGCGTTCGAGACGGTGCGTGCCGTGTTCCAGCACCCTCGCTGCCAGAACTGTCATCCCGCCGGCGACACGCCGCTGCAGGGTGACGACAGCCGCGTCCACACCCAGAACGTGCAGCGCGGTCCCACCGGCACCGGCGTGCCCGGCCAGGAGTGCACGAGCTGCCACGGCGCCGCGAATCTGCCGGCGAGCTACGGCGAGCACACGCCCCCCGGCACGACGAAGCCGTGGCACATGCCCCCGCCGGAGATGCGGATGGTGTTCGTCGGCATCGCCCCGGGCGCGTTGTGCGAGCAGATCAAGGATCCCGCGCGCAACGGCGGCCGAGACATGGCCGCGCTGCGCACCCACCTCGACGATCCGCTCGTGACGTGGGGCTGGTCGCCCGGCGTCGGTCGCGCCGCGATCCCCACCCCACGCGCCGACTTCATCACCGCGTTCGAGCTGTGGCGCAGCGCCGGCGCGCCGTGTCCGAACTGAAACGACACACGACGAGCGACCCGACCGGATCGCTCGTCGCGTGGTGACGTTGCGGAGAACCAGCTTCGCGCTTACATCGTCGACGCCGGCACGCCGGCATCGTCGTCGTCGCCGGTCGCGGCATCATCGTCGGTCGAGGTCGAGTCGTCGAGCTCGGCCTTGATCTCCGGCTTCGCCTCGACCTTGGGCTCGGGCTTCGCGTCGACCTTGGGCTCCTCGGCCTTCGGCTCGTCCTTCGGCTCTGGCTTCGCCACGTCGGTCTTGGGCTCCACCGTGCCGGAGCCCTCGCTGGTCTCGAACGTCTTGCCCTTGGTGACAAGGGCCTTCGGCTCGTCCTGCTTGGCGATCGCGATCGTCTTCACACCCTCGAGGCGCTTGCGGCTCGCGACCGACTCCTTCGAGCCGAGCTTCGATCCGGCCTCGAACGCCGTGCGCGCCTCGTCGAGCCGGTCGAGCTGCTCGAGCGCGGTGCCGAGATTGTTGAACATGAAGCCCGTCGCGCCGGCGCGGCTGGTCGCCTCGGTGAGGTGCTCGACGGCCTCGTCGTACTTCTTGAGCTGCAGCTCGGTGTAGCCGAGGTTGTTCCACGCCCACACGTTGTCGCGGTTGAGCTCGACGGCCTTCGAGAACGCCTCGATCGCCGCGTCGTAGTCGAACCGGTTGAGCTCGGCACGGCCCTTGGTGTTCCACGCCAGGCTCGACAGCGGCGCGAGCTTGACGCCCTTGTTCGCCGCCGCGATCGCGAGCCCACGCTCGTTCGACGCGATGTAGATGCGCGCCAGCTCGATGTGAGGATCGGCGTGCTTCTTGTCGAGCTTGATCGCGGCTTCGAACATCTCGATCGCGCCCTTGGTGTCGCCCTTCGCGGCGAGCTCGCGGCCTTGCGCGAGCGCGTCGTCGTACTTCGTCGGCATCACGCGCACGACGGGCTCGACCTTCACGGGCTCCTGCGCCGCCACCGGCAGCTGTTGCAGCGGCGCCGTCGGAAGCTTCGGCATGTACGACATCGGATCGACGCCGCGCGAAGCATTGTCACCACCACAGCCCGCGGTGGCGACGAGGAGAGCAAACAGGAATGAACGGTTGATCGACTTCATGGCCTTGAGACCCTTTCTTTCGAAAGGGGGCTACAGCATCGGACGTGCCATCCGAAGCTTCGAGCAGCCACGGCACGTTGTGAGGCGATGTGGGTGTGGAGACACGCACCTCGTCGACGCGCGCACGCGGGACTAGAACGATCTTCGCCGGCGTTGTTGCTGGCTCAGGGCTGGCTCAGGGAGCCGCGTGCGCCTTGATGTGCACGTTCGCGTCGAGCTTGCCCGACGGCACCATCTGGCCCATGTGCAGGTCGAGCTGAGTCCCGACGATGACGTTGAACGGATTCTTGAAGTCACCCATCGTGTCGACGAGCGTCTGCTTGCCGGTCGGCGTGTAGACCATCGCCGTCTCGGCGACGGTCATCATCGCGGGGATCGCGGCGATCGTGCCGATCTGCTTCGCGAGCGGATCGTTCGGATCCATCACCGACATCGGCGCGACGTAGACCTTCATCTCCGGCGTGGCGGTGTTCAGCGTGTTCGCCGTCACCTGGTACGTCAGGCTGTCGATCGTGACGTGAATGATCGGCTGATCGTTGATCGTCTTCAGCTCGGGCTTCTCGCTCAGCAGATCAACCGCCTGGTGCACCGCGACCTGGAGGCCGAGATCGCACTTGTGCGCGGTCGCATCGCACGTGCCGGTGCAGTTCATCGGGCACGCGGCCGCGACCGCGGACGTGCAGATGTTCGGCATCGACTGCGCGGGATCGCAGGTGGTGCCGAGGAACGCGTCGGCGGCCGTTTGATTGACCTGCCAGCCACTCGCATCGACGCTGAACGTCTTGGAGGGCAGATCGAGATCGAAGTTGGTGACGTCCGAGCTGATCAGGCCACAGCCTGACAACGCGAGAGCCCCCACGAACAAGCGAACATTAGTCATAAGGAACCTCAACTACGACGAGGCGAGTCCAGTCTAGCACCCTATCTCCGACCCACCCAGAATCCGTCGACACGCATGTGACCGGTGTAGCACCTACAGCGACGCCACCAGCTCCTCGGCGATCGTCCACGGATCACGCTGATGCTCGACGACAGCGTGCGCCAGATCATTCATCTGTGCAGCCATCGTACGGGCCGCGCGGTCTGCAAGCAGCGCGCGCACCAGCTCGCGAATCTGCGCGGTCGCCCGCGCGGAGGCGCGCCCCACGGCGGCCTCACCGGTCCAGGCCTTCGCGCGATGCGCCTCGACCGCCTGCGCCAGCTCGACGATGCCCGAGCCCTCGGCCGTGCCACGTGTCGCGATCGTCCTCACGATCTCGATGTCCTTACGCTCCCCGGAGCGCAAATCTAGCATCTGCATCAGATCGCGCTCGGTGCGATCGGCGCCCTCGCGATCGGCCTTGTTGACCACGAGCACGTCGGCGATCTCGAGCAGGCCGGCCTTGATCGCCTGGATATCGTCGCCGAGCCCCGGCACGGTGACCACGACGGTCGTGTGCGCCGCGCGCATCACGTCGACCTCGTCCTGGCCGACGCCGACGGTCTCGATCAGGATGCGCTCGAAGCCCATCGCATCGAGCACGTGCGTGACATCGAACGTCGACCGCGACAACCCGCCGAGGTGACCGCGTGTCGCGAGGCTGCGGATGAACACGCCGGGATCGAGGGCGTGACGCCCCATGCGAATGCGGTCGCCGAGGATCGCGCCGCCCGAGAACGGCGACGACGGATCGACGCACACCACCCCGACCCGCTCGCCGGCGGCGCGATAGTGCGCGATCAGCCCGTCGACCACGGTCGATTTGCCCGCGCCCGGGTTGCCGGTGATGCCGACGACGTAGCCCTTGCCGGTATGAGGGAACAGCGTCTTCAGCGCGGCGATCGCGTCTGGTCGCCGGTCGTCGAGGTCGCGCATCAACCGCGCCGCGCTGCGAACGTCACCTGCGAGGATCTTCGCGATGTCGATCATGGCTTGCCTTTGAACCGCTGCTCGGGGCCGGCCGGGGTGTAGATCTGCAGCGCTCGGACGGTGCGCTTCGCGGTGAACGCGTGCTTCGTGTTCGGTGGAATCTGGACGACGGACGTCGGCCCGATCGCGAGCTCGACGCCGCCGAGGGTCATCGTGCCTTCACCGTCGAGGATGTACAGCACCTCGGTCTCCTTCACGTGCGCGTGCTCCTTGATCACGAGCCCGGCGGGGAGCTCGGCCTCCGCCGCCGACAGCACCGCGTACGGATGCGTCGCCGGCTCGACGAAGATCCGGTGCATGTCGTACGCCTTCGCGTCCGCGTTCAGGATCACGAACGGCGCGGCAGGCGCGCTGCGCACGCTCGTGACCTCCGGCGTCGGCAGCGCACCGGCGCGCGCCGTGCCTTCGCGCCCACCGGGCACGACGATCACGACCGCGTGGACGTCCGAGGCCACGGCCGCCACCTCGCGTGCCGACCCCTGCGGCGCGTAGATCATGTCGCCCTTGTGGACACTCGTCTTCCCCTTCGGCCCGAACGCCCGCACCTCGGCGTCGCCGAGGAAGTACCACAGCTCGGCGCGCGACGCGGAGCGCATCCCGGTCGTGCCGCCCGCGGCGAGCGCGACCTCGAACATCGACACCGCGCCGTTGCCGCTGTTGTTCTCGTCGAGGAGCACAGCGACCGAGACCTTCCCTTGCCCCGCGAACGGCACGAGCCGGCGATCGATCACGCTCTGCCCTTCCGGCGCCGTGAACTTGAACGGCAGCTGGATCGACTGCCCGGCGAGCGGCGGCGCCCACGGATAGTGCTCGAGCAGATTGGTCACGCACGCGGCGAGCTTCGGGCTCTTCGTCGTGTCGTGGACGAGCCGGGCGTGGGTGGGCGAGCCGATCTCGATCTGCGCCCCGAGCTCGCCCTCGATGTCGAAGCGCTCGACCGCGACCGCGGCCCAGCACGCCTGCGCCGCGGGCGACAGCTCGTTCATCGCCTTCTGGATCGCAGCGAGCTGCTCGTCCTGACTCGGCGGCGCCGCGTCGATCGTCACCGCGACCGCGCTGCCGGCCGGCGGTGTGGTGGTCGGTGTGGTCGCGGTGGGGTGACCGCACGCGACCACGAACGCGCCGAGAAGTGCGAGCCTCACGCGACCTTCGGCCGCAGGTACGTCTCGACCCAGTCGACGATCTCGTTCGTGCTCGCGCCGGGCGTGAAGACCTTCGCGACGCCCATCGCCACGAGCTTCGGCATGTCGTCCTTCGGCACGATGCCGCCGCCGAACACGGTCACGTCACCGGCGCCGCGTTGCTTCAGCGCGTCGATCACGGCCGGGAACAACGTCATGTGCGCACCCGACATGATCGACAGCCCCACGGCATCGACCGACTCCTGCACCGCCGCGGCCGCGATCATCTCGGGCGTCTGGTGGAGGCCGGTGTACACGACCTCGTAGCCGGCGTCGGCGAGCGCGCGGGCGACGACCTTGGCGCCGCGGTCATGGCCATCGAGCCCGGGCTTGGCGACGAGGATACGAAGCTTGCGCTGGTCCGACATGGTTACCCTCTTATCAGATTCCGCGCGATCACGATGCGCTGGATCTCGCTGGTGCCTTCGTAGATGCGCGTGACGCGAACATCGCGCAACGCCCGTTCGACGGGGAAGTCCCGCACGTAGCCGTACCCGCCGTGGACTTGCAACGCGATGTCGCAGATCTTCCAGGCATGCTCGCTCGCGAACAGCTTCGCCATCGCGGCGTGCTGCGAGAACGGCTGCCCCGACTCCTTGGTGAACGCCGCGCGCAGCGTCATCAAGTGCGCGGCCTCGACCCACGTCGCGGCATCGGCGAGCTGCGCGGCGATCGCCTGATGCTTGATGATCGGCTGGCCGAACGTCTGGCGCTCGCCGGCGTAGCGCACCGCCGCGTCCAGCGCGCCGCGCGCGATCCCGACCGCCTGCGACGCGATGCCGATCCGGCCACCGTCGAGCGCCGCCATCGCGAGCCCGAAGCCGCGCCCGGGCGCGACGAGGATCGCGTCGTCACCGACCTCGACGCCGTCGAACACGAGCTGCGCCGTCGACGACCCGTGGAGCCCGAGCTTGTCCTCGAGCCGCGCCACGGTCACGCCCTTGGCCTTGCCGTCGACGATGAACGCGGTGGTGTTGCGGTGCCCCGACACACTCGTCGTCGGCGCCTCGCCGGCGACCTCGGTCAGCGCCCACACCACCATCACGCCGGCGTGATCGCCGCTCGTGATCCACTGCTTCGTGCCGTTGATCGTCCAGCCCCGCGCCGTCTTCGTCGCGGTCGTGCGCATCGCCGCCGGATCGCTGCCGGCCTCGGGCTCGCTCAGCGCGAACGCGCCGGCGACGAGCTCGCCCGACGCGATGCGCGGGACCCAGGCATGCTGCTGGGCCGGCGTGCCGTGCTTCGCGATCAGCTCGGCGACCATGTTCGTCACCGACACCGCGACCGCGACCGCTGCATCGCCACGCGCGAGCTCCTGGAGCGCGAGCGAGTACGCGACGGCGCCGGCACCCGCACCGCCGAGCTCCTCCGGCACCGCGATGCCGAGCAGCCCGAGCTCGCCGAGCTGGCGCAGCTCCGCGACCGGGAACTCGCTGGTGACGTCGCGCTGGGCCGCCCTGGGCGCGAGCACGCGTTCCGCGAAGTCCCGCGCCGTGCGCTGCACGAGCAGCTGTTCTTCGGTGTGGCCGAACTGCATGACTAGGGCCGGCGCACGGCGAGCTTCGCGATCATCCCCTTGGGATCGGGGAGCCGCCACGCCATCGCGGCCTTCTCCGCGCACTCCGCCCACTTGTCCTTGATCTCGATGTGGTCCGACGAGAACCCGACGGACTGCGCCTTGCCGTGTGGCCCGACGTACAGCGTGATCGTGAGGTCGTGGTGCGGCGCGTTCTTCTTGTCGCACTCCGCGAGCTTCGCGAGCTGGCCGCCGACCGCCCGGAGCGCCTGATCCTCGGTCCACGGGAGCGTCGCGCCCTTCGCGGAGAAATCGAGCGGCAGCGAGAAGTCCGCGTCGCCGCCGACCGGTTTGTCGAACGTCGCCGAGCGCGCCACGTCGAGCAGGCACTTCTCGATCGGCCACGCGCCGAGGTCGGACTCCGACATCAGCTTGATCGCGGTGATCGTGCCGTCCTTCTTGATATCCCAGTGGATGAGGACGTGCCCGCCGAGCCACTTCCGCCGCCCGACCTTCTTCATGTAGCAGTCGGTCAGCTCGGCGGTGTGCGGCTGGAGCCCGGCCTCGACGGCCTCTTTCTCCATGTGACCGCGCGCGTTGATGATCGTCACGCCCTCCTCGGGCTCGGACGAGTCCTCGACGATCTGGCGCTTCGCGACCGGCGGCGGCGGCGGTTCCGGTTTCGGTTGTGGCTTCGGAGGCGGCCTCCCGCCACAACCCGCCACCACGAGCCCCACTCCGAACAACAGTGCGGCCCACCGGTCCATCAGTTCGCTTCCACCG
>Ga0153915_10004785_pt1 | contig 12525 bp, 13 predicted proteins | sample Opewatmetagenome_2_FD_107003 | JGI IMG/M metagenome (GOLD analysis project Ga0153915, IMG submission 107003) | Freshwater wetland microbial communities from Ohio, USA - Open water 3 Core 3 Depth 3 metaG | ecosystem: Environmental > Aquatic > Freshwater > Wetlands | place: USA: Ohio, Lake Erie... | reverse complement strand
GGAAAGTGCGCTTCTTCGAGTCGTCGGAATTCGAGATTACCAAGGAATCGTTGCCGAAAGAGACCGAGGTCCGGGTCTTGAAATATGCCAGATAAGAAGGGGTTGAAGCTCTCCGCAACAGATATGCGAGGATTGCGCTCACTATGCATTTAGGCCATTATCCGCACCGTGTGGAGATTGAGCCCACTTAGGGTCTTTAAGGAATGAAGAATAAAGGGGAGCGAGGGTAGACATGAGAGAGATCCGGACGGACCAGATTATCGAGGCCGTCAGAGAGATGTGCATGGAGACCAACTATGATCTGGGTTCCGAGATGCTAAGGGCCTTCGAGGAAGCCCTCCAGGTGGAGGAATCCCCCATTGGCAAGGATATTCTGCACCAGCTGATCGATAATGCCCGCATCGCCCGGGAGGAAAGGGTTCCCATGTGCCAGGATTGCGGCATGACGATGGTTTTCGCCGAGCTAGGGCAGGATCTCCATATTGTGGGGAGCCACTGGCTGGATGCAATCAATGGGGGCGTCCGTGTAGGCTATCAGGAGGCCTATCTGCGCAAGTCGGTCCTGAATGACCCGGTTCACCGGATCAATACCCAGGACAATACCCCTGCCGTGGTTCATCTCGAGCTGGTCCCCGGAGACCAGCTGAAATTGATGGTGGCCCCCAAAGGCGGAGGGTCCGAGAACATGGCCAGGTTGAAAATGCTCAAGCCATCCGATGGCCGGGAGGGGATTAAGCAGTTCGTCTTGGAAACCGTCTCCCAGGCCGGGCCCAATCCCTGTCCCCCCACGATCCTGGGGGTGGGACTGGGGGGGACCTTTGAAAAGGCTGCCTTGATTTCCAAGAAGGCGCTCTTTCGTCCACTCGGGGCCCCGCATCCGGATCCGGACATCGCCGGCTTGGAAAAAGATCTTTTGCAGGCGGTGAACGCCCTGGGAATTGGTCCCCTGGGACTGGGCGGGAGGGTAACAGCTCTGGCGGTCCATGTGGAGGTCTTCGCCTGTCATATCACCAGCCTGCCGGCTGCAGTCAGTATCAATTGCCACGCCCATCGCCACAAGGAGAGAATCCTTTAGGAATTAAGGCATAGCCCTCGATACTCCTTAAAGGAGAGGCAAGGAATGAGGAGGAAATGGCAGAGGCGAAAAGGATTTCGACGGCCCTCAGCATCGAGGTAGTCAGTTCACTCCGATCAGGAGATCGGGTATTGATCTCCGGTTGGGTGTATACGGCACGAGATGCGGCCCACAAGAGGATGCACGATCTTATTGAGCGCGGGCTCGATCTGCCCTTCGATATAAGAGGACAGGTGATTTACTACGTGGGGCCGAGTCCGGCCAAGCCGGGCCGCATCATCGGTTCTGCGGGCCCTACCACCGCGTCACGCATGGATGCGTACGCTCCTGCGCTTATCGCGATGGGACTCAAGGGAATGATCGGTAAGGGGGCACGATCGAGGGAGGTCATCCAAGCGATGATCCAGCATAAGGCCGTGTATTTTGCCGCCGTGGGGGGAGCCGGCGCTCTGTTAGCCCGCTCCATAAAAGAGGTAGAGATGATAGCCTATGAGGATCTCGGACCCGAGGCGATCCGAAGGCTGAAACTCGAAGATTTCCCTGCCATCGTCATCAATGACGTGGAGGGGAATGATCTCTACCTGGAGGGGGTCCGATCCTATCGGCAAGAGGAGCCAAAGGAGACCTGGTAGTTCCCATAGGAAGCAACCATGAAGATCCACGAGTACCAGGCGAAGAAGATCCTTTCCGATTTCGGAGTCTCCATTCCTCAGGGGGAGGTGGCGGAAACGCCCGCCCAGGCCCGAGTGATCTCTTCCCGATTGGGAAGGGAGGTCGTGATCAAGGCCCAGATCCACGCTGGCGGACGGGGAAAGGGAGGAGGGATCAAGGTGGCTCATTCGCCGGATGAGGCGGAACACGCCTCCTCCTTCATACTGGGTATGCAATTGGTCACCCATCAGACCTCCCCCCAGGGCGTGAAGGTGCGCAGGGTCTTGGTAGAGGAAGCGCTGCAGGCAAGAAAGGAGCTCTACCTGGGCGTAATCATCGATCGCTCGACGGCGCGACCGGTGATCATGGCGAGCGAAAGCGGGGGGATGGAGATCGAAGAGGTGGCGGCGAGAACCCCGGAGAAGATCCTGAGGGTTCAAATTGAGCCTGGATTGGGGGTTTTGCCCTTCCAGGCCAGGAGGATTGCCTTCGGGCTGGGATTGCCCGTAGACGTGATCAACCGGGCAGTTAGTCTCGTAACCTCCTTGTATCGCGCCTTTGAAGCGAAGGATTGCTCCCTGGCGGAGATCAATCCCCTCATCCTGGGGGAGGAGGGTCGTCTTTTGGCCTTGGACGCCAAGATGGTCTTCGACGACAACGCTCTCTTTCGCCATCCGGAGATCAAGGAACTGCGGGATGTTGACGAGGATGATCCGCTGGAGGCAGAGGCCTTGAAATACTCCATCAACTATATCAAGCTGGACGGCAACATAGGATGTATGGTAAATGGAGCCGGCCTGGCAATGGCCACCATGGACATCATAAAGCTGTACGGAGGAGAACCTGCCAATTTCCTGGATGTTGGTGGTGGCGCCAGTGCGGAGCAGGTGGAGAACGCCTTCCGGATCCTCCTCTCCGACCGGCATGTGAGGGCGGTCCTGATTAACATCTTCGGAGGGATCATGCGCTGCGACGTGGTTGCCCAGGGGGTCATTGAAGCGGCCCGCAATCTGATGATCAAGGTTCCGGTGGTGGTAAGGCTGGAGGGAACCAACGTGGAACAGGGACGGAGCCTTCTGAAAGGATCGGGCCTGAACTTCACGGTGGCCTCTGGAATGAAGGATGCAGCGGAAAAAGTGGTAAAATTGGCCCGATTACCTAAACCAGTTTATTAAGGGACTTGTTTTAAATGAGTATATTAGTTGATCAGAATACCAGAGTCCTCGTGCAAGGGATCACCGGGAAAGAGGGAACCTTTCATACTCGCCAGGCTGTAAAGTACGGGACCCAGGTAGTGGCGGGGGTGACCCCAGGAAAGGGCGGAGAGACGGTGGACGGGATTCCCGTTTACGATACCGTGGTGGAGGCGCTTGCTTCCGTAGGAGCCAATGCTTCCCTGATCTTCGTCCCGCCTGTCTTCGCGGCGGATGCCATTATGGAGGCCGCGGACGCAGGGATCCCCCTGGTGGTTTGCATCAGCGAGGGGATTCCCACCCTCGATATGGTTCGCGTCATCCCTTGGCTCAAAGCCAAGGGATGTCGGTTAATTGGCCCCAACTGTCCCGGAATCATCTCGCCCGGAAAATCGAAGATCGGCATCATGCCCGGCCACATCCACAAGACGGGCTCCGTGGGGGTGATCTCCCGAAGTGGAACCCTCACCTATGAAGTCGTATTCCAACTCACCGAGCGCGGGATCGGTCAATCCACCTGCATCGGTATCGGGGGCGATCCAATCGTCGGAACGCATTTCGTCGATTGCCTGCAACTCTTTGAGGCCGATCCGGATACGGAGGCGGTGGTACTGATTGGAGAGATCGGGGGGACCGCGGAGGAGGAGGCCGCCTCCTTCGTAAGGGATAGGATGCGAAAACCCGTGATCGGCTTTGTGGCAGGCAGCACCGCGCCACCGGGTCGGAGGATGGGTCACGCGGGGGCTATTATTTCGGGTGGCAAGGGCACGGCCGCGGAGAAGATCTCTGCCTGGAAGGATGCCGGTGTCCGAGTGTGTCAGAGCCCGGCGGAAATCGGAGCTACGGTAGAGGAATCCTTGGTGAAAAGGAAAGGGGCATAGGAGGTCAGGGGAATCGATGGCGGGGGAACACATCCGGAGGTACATGAATGGGAAGATCCTGATCGAGATCAATGAGGAGTGGTGCAAGGGCTGCGGCATCTGCGTGGAATTTTGCCCCAAGAAGGTGCTGGCTATGAATCGCCGCGGAAAGCCCGAGGTGATAGACCTGGAATCCTGCACCAAATGCCAGCTGTGCGATCTGAGGTGCCCGGACTTCGCCATCACGGTGGAAGAGTTGCCAGGCGAAAATGCATAGCGAGCGCAATCCCCGCAGCCTTGCTGCGAGGAGCTTCCATAGTGATGGTGAGCGGATCCTCGCAACTGGATCTCGAGCCGAGAAGAGAGGGGGAAGCGGGTCTTGAGGGAAAAGCTAAGATCGGTCAAACTGCTCCAGGGCAATGAAGCCTGTGTGGAGGGAGCGATTGCTGCTGGGGCAAGGTTCTTTGCCGGGTATCCCATCACGCCTTCTTCGGAGATCGCAGAGGGCTTGGCAGAGAGGCTTCCGCAGGTAGGGGGCAAGTTCATCCAGATGGAGGATGAGATTGGAGCGATGGCCGCGGTGATCGGCGCCTCCTTGACCGGACTGAAGTCCATGACGGCCACCTCCGGCCCCGGTTTCTCCTTGAAGATGGAGAACCTGGGGTTCGCGTGCATGACCGAAATCCCCTGCGTGGTAGTCAATGTGATGCGAGGCGGCCCCAGCACAGGTCTTCCCACCTCTCCTGGCCAAGCAGATGTGATGCAGGCCCGCTGGGGAACCCACGGAGATCACCCGACCATTGCCTTGGCCCCGGCCTCGGTTCGGGACATCTTCGAGACCACCATACTCTCCTTCAACTTTGCCGAGCGGTATCGGACGCCGGTGATCCTCCTCCTGGATGAAATCGTGGGCCATTTGCGAGAGAAAATGGAGATTCCCGATCCCTCTGAGATCCAGGTCGTAGGTCGTAAAAAGCCCTCCGTCCCGCCGGAGGAATACTTACCTTACGCCAATGATGCCTCCGATGTTCCGCCCATGGCCAATTTTGGGGAGGGATATCGCTACCATGTGACGGGACTCAATCACGACGAAAGGGGATATCCAACCAGTAAGCCTGAGGTGGTAGCAGCGCAGGAGGCGAGGCTTCTGCGAAAGATCGAAAGGCATAGGAAGGAGATCGTCAGGTTTGAAAGGGTCGCCTTGGAAGACGCAGAGGTCGCCATCTTTGCTTTTGGCTCTACCGCCCGCTCGGCCAAGTTGGCCATACAGCTTGCGCGAGAAAAAGGAGTTCGAGCCGGGCTCTTTCGAGCTATCACACTTTGGCCCTTCCCGGAGGAGGAGATCGAAGAATTGGCCTCTCGATCCCGAATTCTGATCGTGGCGGAGATGAATCTTGGACAGATGGTTTACGAAGTAGAACGGTGCGCCCATGGGAGGGCACCGATTGTTAGGGTCAACCGGGCCGACGGAGAGCCGATAACCCCGGATCAGATCCTGGAGAGGATTCTGGAGGTGGCGCGATGAGCATCTATCGGAAGTATCTCCGTCTGCCCATGTTTCCCAATATCTGGTGTGCGGGGTGCGGCGATGGTATTGTCCTCAAGGCGCTGCTAAGGGCCATTGATCGACTGCAGCTTCCGCAGGATGACGTTTGCATGATCTCGGGGATCGGCTGCTCCAGTCGTCTCCCTGGTTATGTGGACTTCAATACCCTACATACGACCCATGGGCGAGCTCTGGCGTTCGCTACGGGGGTAAAGTTGGCCAAACCGAAAATGACGGTGATCGTCATCAGCGGAGACGGGGATGCCTTGGCTATAGGCGGCAACCACTTCATTCATGCGGCTCGTCGCAATATCGACCTCACCTGCATCCTGTTCAATAATCTCACCTACGGGATGACCGGAGGCCAGTATTCACCGACTACTCCTTCGGGGCGATTGGCCAGCACCGCTCCCTACGGGAACATCGAGGCACCCTTCGATATCTGCAGGTTGGCGGAGGCGAGCGGGGCCACCTTTGTGGCGCGCGGGACAACCTATCACGCCACCCAGTTGGATAAGCTCATCGCCGAGGGGATCGAGAATAAGGGATTCTCCTTGATCGAGGTGATCGTCCAGTGTCCCACCATTTATGGCAGGAAGAACCGATTGGGAGATGCGGTGGCTATGCTGAAGTGGCAGAGGGATGATACCATAGGAGTGAAGGCCGCGGAGAAGTTGAGCCCGCAGGAATTGGAGGGAAAGACGGTCACGGGGGTCTTATTTTCTCGGAGCAGGCCAGAATATTGCCAGGAATATGAGAAGATCATATCTTTGGCCCAGGGAAAAGATCATCTTGGATGAGAATGCATAGCGAGCCCAATCCCCGCAGCCCGGCTGCGAAGTTAGCGAGCAAAAATCGGTGGACAAGATAAACTTGCATTTGAAGATCCGCGGCAGCTCTGCCGCGAGGCGCTTCAAAGATTTCGAAGATCTGGGGAGGAGACGATGGGGAAACGATATGAAGTCAGGCTGAGCGGTGAGGGGGGCCAGGGACTCATATTGGCGGGGGTGATTCTGGCAGAGGCGGCAGCCATCTATGATGATAAGAATGCTATCCAGACCCAGTCCTATGGGCCGGAGGCCCGAGGTGGCGCCTGCAAGTCGGAAGTGATCATTAGCGAGGACGATATCGACTACCCCAAGGCCACGCACATCGATCTGCTCCTGGCTCTCACTCAGGAGGCCTGCGATCGGTACGCGGGGGAACTGAGGAAGGAAGGCATCTTGATCGTCGATTCCTTTGCCGTGGAGAGGATTCCAGAAGATCAATTCAACGTCTTCCGGTTTCCCATCATTGAGACCGCAAGGGATGAAATCGGGAAAACGATCGTAGCCAATATCGTGGCCCTGGGGGCCATCGTTGCGCTTTCGGGGATCGTCTCGCTGGGCGCCATGGAGAAGGCGCTGATGGCTCGAGTTCCCAAGGGGACGGAAGATCTCAATCACCGGGCTTTGATCGCGGGCTTCGAGATGGCGGCAAAGGCCAAGGAGGGCCTGGAAGCGCGATTTTCCCCTGGTCGGGAGGGCGGAGTTTGAAGATAGGGCACAGCCCACCTATTAGGTTCGCCCTGAGGTTGGATGACAGATAGGATGGCCGAGAAGGCTTTCACCATATCCCCTCCGCCAGAACATCACTGGTATTCTTTTGTCAATGAGAAATATCGCCTCGGCATGCTCCTCATCCTGGAAGAACTGTCGCGTCTGCGAACCATTCAGGATAATTTCGTCCTGGTGGGCGGTCTATCCCTCTTGCTTTGGGGAAGACTGCAACATCAGGTCTTGTGGGATGTCGACCTGCTCTTCAAGGACAAGTTCTCCATCCTCAAGTTCCTGGCTCTCCCCAAAGATCCGCAGCTCGATGTGGTTTCCCTCGAGGATGCATTCGCCGATTCGGAAACGATCATTAGTTTTCATACCGCCTGGGGTTTCAATGCCCGATGGGTCAACCTCGATTATCTTGCCCGAGGGAACTGGTATTATTTCCACAAGACCACCGTTGATCGGCAGGGAGATTTCGAAGAAAAAGTGGAATGGGAGGGAAGGGAGATCCATATTAAATTGCCCGTGGCCTTCCCCTGGGATATGTTTATCGAGAAGAGCCTTTCTCCTCGACTGGAGAATGATCTCTCCTCTGTTAACGACCTCAGCTATGATCTTCGTCATGTTTTTATCCTTTTCGAACAGGAGAAGGAAAATCCCCAATTCTGGCAATATATCCGGAAGAAGGCGGAGGAGTTCTCGCGCCTTCTCGAACTGAAGCAGAGGCTCCTCTGGATCTTCGGCCAGAGGGCGAGGTTAGGCTACGGGCACATCGCCGTTGCGGACTCGGTGATCCGCCAGATCGAGGGATGGGACCATTAAAGCCCGTTCAGGGCATAAGGGGCGATGATGGAAAGGACATTGGTGCTCATCAAGCCAGATGCAGTGGGGCAGAGGAGGATCGGGGAGATCATCCGTCGCTTCGAGGATCAGGGACTTCAAGTCGTCGGTTTGAAGATGGCGTTCTTGGCGGAGCACGAGGGGGCCAGGTTTTACCATGTCCATAAAGACAAACCTTTCTTTCCAGAGCTCATCAAATTCATCGCCTCGGGGCCCATCGTGGCGATGGCCTTGGAAGGAGAGGAGGCGATCTCTCGCGTCAGGGACCTCATGGGCTCCACCGATCCCACGGAAGCCAAAGAGGGCACCATTCGCCACCTGATGGGAACCAGTGTGCAGAGAAACGCCGTGCATGGGTCCGATTCCGTCATGTCGGCGGCCATGGAAATTCCCTTCTTTTTCAACCAGATGGAGGTCTTTCCCGCGGCAATGGAGGGCGCAGGAAAGGGGTAATTTCGGCTTGACAAGGTGGGGGTTGGCCAGTATAATGCCGCATCCAAAATGAGGAGTCAGGATGTTAGTAAATATTCGCCAAATCATGGATGATGGCCTTGATTTTGAGCTCGAGAGGCCGGAGTTTGTCGTGGAGGAGGGAGGAGAGCCGCTTCCCCTTCGCCAGGTGCGAGCCAATTTTCATCTGGAGTGGCAAGATGGGCAAATTCACATCTCGGGCGACGTCTTTGCGGTGATCACCATCCATTGCTGCCGGTGTTCCAAGGAGTTCTCTCTTCCCGTGAAAGAGCGTTTCGATTTTCGGGCCATTCCGCCATTGGATCTGAAATTTCCCGAAACGCAAGAGCTTTCGTCGGACGACCTGGAGGTCACCTTTCTGGAGGGAGAGGAGATCGATTTGGAGGAGATCATTCGGGAGAATATCTATCTTTCGATTCCCCTTCGGGCTCTTTGCTCGGAATCCTGTCTGGGTCTGTGCCCCCATTGTGGAAAGGATCTTAACGAGGGCAATTGCAGCTGCACCGAGGGAAGCCTCGATCCTCGTTTTCAAGCGCTGGAAACCCTACGTCGGAAGATGGCCCCCAAGGCTCAATGAACGCCTTGATTTTCTCGTAAGGAAAGGAACAACATGCCCCTGCCGAAACGTCGACATTCTAATTCCCGCTCTGGCAAGAGAAGGGCGCACGATGCTCTTGCCATCCCCAATCCTTCGAACTGCCCTCAATGCCATGAACCGAAGCTCCCTCACCGGGCTTGCCCCCATTGCGGATTTTACCGCGGTCGCCAGGTCGTCGAGAGCAAGACCGAGAAATAGAGGGAAAGGAGACGATCCTGGATTCCTCCCCGCGTTTGGACGGGTTTGGATTGAGATAAGAAATGGCAACAATAGCCGTTGATGCGATGGGCGGGGACAGAGGCTGTGCTCCCGTGATTGAAGGGGCCTTGGCCTATGTCCGGGCACATAGTGACTCCGTCATCCTGGTAGGAAAAAGGGAAAGGATCACAGAAGAGATTTCCCGCTATAGGGGGTCTTCTGCAGCCCTCGGTATTCAAGAAGCCTCCGAAGTGGTGGAAATGGATGAGTCGCCCTCGACAGCTTTGCGCAGGAAGAAGGACTCATCGATCCGAGTTGGCATTGAGCTGGTGAAGCGGGGAGAAGCGGCGGCTTTCGTAAGTGCAGGCAATACTGGGGCGGTGATGGCGACCGCCATGGTGATCCTCGGAAATCTTCCCGAGGTGGAGAGGCCTGCCATAGCCACGGTCATGCCCACCCTGAAAGGAAACTGCATTTTGTTGGATGTGGGAGCCAACGTGGACTGCAAGCCCAGGCAGCTATTGGAGTTTGCGATCATGGGCAACATCTATGCGAAGGACATACTGGGCAAGGGAAAACCGAGGGTTGGCCTCTTAAGCATTGGAGAAGAGGAGACCAAAGGCAATGAATTGACAAAGGAAACCTATAAGGCCTTGGAGGAGGAGACCTCCCTGATCTTTGTCGGCATGGTAGAGGGAAGAGATCTCTTTAGCGGGAACGTTGACGTGGTGGTTTGCGACGGCTTCACGGGAAATGTGGCGCTCAAATTCAGCGAGGCCTTGGCAGAGATGATCGGGGCGCTCTTACGGGAGGAATTCTCCAAGACCATCGCCAGCAGGTTCGGCTATCTTCTGACGCGACCAGCCTTTGAGCGGTTCAGGAGGAGGGTGGATTACTCGGAATATGGAGGAGCTCCTCTCTTGGGAGTCGACGGCGTATGCATTATCAGCCACGGGAGGTCCACCGCCAAGGCGATCAAGAATGCCTTGCGGGTTGCGGGAGAGTGTGTCCACAATCGGGTCATTGAACACATTCGCGAGGGCGTTCACGATAGCCTCCGGATGAGACTGATGGCAAGCGGCTAAAGAGGAGATTTGCCTCTTATGTACCGGGCAAAGATTATCGCCACCGGGTCTTATGTACCGGAGCGGGTTTTGACCAATTTCGAGTTAGAAAAAATGGTCGACACGTCCGACGATTGGATTCGAAGTCGCACGGGGATAAGGGAGCGCCGCATTTCCGCCGAATCAGAGGCTACCTCTGATTTGGGGGCTGCGGCTGCAAAAGAGGCGATGAAGGGAGCGGGCATGAGACCCGAGGAGATCGATCTGATCCTCGTCGCCACCATTACCCCCGATATGTTCTTTCCCTCTACGGCGTGTTTCATTCAAGACAAGATTGGGGCGAAGAACGCTGCTGCCTTCGACATCCTGGCCGCCTGTTCGGGCTTTATTTTCGGTCTATCCATTGCCGATTCTTATCTTCGCACCGGGGCCTTCAAGAATATCCTATTGATTGGCGCGGAGACGCTGACCAAGATCACGGATTGGAGGGATCGAAATACCTGCGTCCTCTTTGGAGACGCAGCGGGGGCCGTCCTACTAAGGGGAGAGCAGGGAGAAACGGGGATTCTTTCTACCCATCTCTATTCCGATGGGAGCCTCTCGGGGCTCTTGAACCTTCCTGGAGGTGGCTCACGCAATCCCGCGACCGCAAGTACCGTACGCCAAGGGTTGCACTTCATCAAAATGAATGGAAATGAAACCTTTAAGGTCGCGGTCCGTTCTTTGGAGCAAGCCTGTCGAGATGCCCTCTCTAATAATGGGTTGGATGTTTCACAGATTGATCTTTTTATCCCTCACCAGGCGAACTACCGGATTATCCAGGCCGTGGCCTCGCGTCTCACTTTTCCACTGGAGAAGGTATACCTGAACCTGGAGGTATATGGAAATACCTCTGCGGCCTCCATTCCCCTCGCCCTGGACAAGGCCGTTGCGACTGAGCGCATAAAGGCGAACGATCTGGTTCTGCTTTCTTCCTTTGGGGGAGGGATGACCTGGGCTTCCGCGGTCATCCGATGGTAGGGCGCGGAAGAGGTCGAAAATGCAAAGCGAGCGCTTTCCCCGCAGCTTTGCGCGGGATCGGCGAGCGAACTCCAAATAACATCCAGAATTCCTTGCATTTCGAGATCTCCCGCTTCCTGCGGGGATCCAAAAGTCCATAGCGAGCACAATCCTCGCCGCTCTGCTGCGGGATCGGCGAGCGAATGGCGATGGAATAGAATTCCTTGCATTTGAAGCTCCTTGCAGCTCTGCTGTGAGGAGCTTCGATCGGTTCGTCTCCTTCCCGAAAGTTCCCAGGAAAGCTATCTTGATTGCTCTCCTATTTTGATCAAAGGGGCATTATCCTCGGGCCCCTATGGCGGAAATGAGGAAGAGGAATGGATTACTTTTTGAGCGATACGCAGAAAGAGATACGCGCCCTTACCGCGAGGATTGCCCAGGAGAAAATCGTGCCCGCGAGGGCGGAGTTGGACGAGAAGGAGGAATTTCCTTCTGAAATCCTCAAGGTATTGGCGGAAGTGGGGCTCTTTGGGGTCTATGTCCCCGAAGAGTATGGCGGATTCGGGGGAGGAGTCCTGGACCTCTGTCTGGTGACCGAAGAGCTCAGTCGTGCCTGCAGCGGGGTGGCCGTCTCTTATGCCGCCAGTGCTCTCGGTTGCTACCCGGTGCTGCTCTTTGGCAACCCGGAGCAGAAGAAGAGGTTCATTCCTGAGATTGCCAGCGGCGCCAAACTCGCCGCCTTTGGACTGACGGAAGCCAATGCGGGATCCGATGCGGGGGGAATCCAGACCACCGCCCGATTGGATGGTCATGAGTACATCTTGAACGGAACCAAGCAATGGATTACCAATGGAGGGGAGGCTTCGGTCTACACCATCATCGCCATGACGGATAAGAAACGAGGGGCCAGGGGGGCTTCCGCCTTCATTGTGGAGAAAGGAACCTCCGGCTTCTCCTTTGGGAAGAAGGAGAAGAAGTTGGGGATCCGGGCTTCCGCGACCCGGGAGTTGATCTTCGAAGATTGCCGCATCCCTAAGGAAAACCTCCTGGGGAGGGAGGGCATTGGCTTCTTGGTCGCCATGAAGACCGTGGACAAGTCCCGGCCGGGGATCGGTGCGCAGGCGGTAGGCATTGCGCAGGGAGCGCTGGATGAGGCGGTCAGCTATGCTCGCCAGCGAGTGCAATTTTCCCAGCCTATCATCTCCTTCCAGGCCATCCAGCACTTGCTCGCAGATATGGCAACGCAATTGGAGGCCGCCAGGGCCCTGGTCTATGCAGTGGCCCGCTATGTGGACTCCAATGCGAAGGATATCTCCAAGGAAGCCTCCATGGCGAAACTGTTTGCCTCCGATGTAGCCATGAAGGTCTGCGTGGATGCGGTGCAGATCCTGGGAGGTTACGGATACATGCGGGACTACCCTGTGGAAAAGATGATGCGGGATGCCAAGATTACCCAGATCTACGAGGGCACCAACCAGATTCAGAGGAACGT
>Ga0153915_10004784_pt1 | contig 12526 bp, 13 predicted proteins | sample Opewatmetagenome_2_FD_107003 | JGI IMG/M metagenome (GOLD analysis project Ga0153915, IMG submission 107003) | Freshwater wetland microbial communities from Ohio, USA - Open water 3 Core 3 Depth 3 metaG | ecosystem: Environmental > Aquatic > Freshwater > Wetlands | place: USA: Ohio, Lake Erie... | reverse complement strand
GGGATCAGCATGGCGTGCTCGGTGATCCGCACCTCTGCCGCGAGCCGCGAGCGCGCACCGAGCCAGCTCGACGCTAGATCCGTCTGCGGGACATCGCAGAGCGTGCCCCGATCGAAATAACGAGCCGCGATCGAACCGCTCGCGAGCGGAGTTCCTTTGGGAAGATAGCCCGGAAACGCTCTGCTTGGCTTCATCCAGACGATGCGCCCCGCTTCCGAGTACACGACCGCGCGCGCTTCCGGTGACAACTCAACGAACCGTATTGCTGCCATGACCGGCGACGCCGTGAACATCCGCTCGATCACACGCACCGCAAGTAGATCCACCGGCGTCACTGCGCACAGCGGCTTGGTCCAGAGCTCCGGCGTCAGATGTTCGATTGCCAGCACGTCGGCATCGCGCTCGTCGGCAGGATCGCGATGCTCGCAAGAACACCGGAACCAGCCAGATGCATCACCCTCGTTCGGTAGCTCGTGGCCCAGCACGTAATGCGCGACCTCGTGTGCGATCGACATGCGACGGCGACCGGGCGTCACGATGTCGTCGGACACGCGGATGCGCGCCTTGCCGTTTACCTGGAAGATACGAGCCGTCGCACCGGTCAGATGACCGAACGTAACTTCGATGCCGAGTTCCTTCGCGCTCTCGATCGGATCGATGTCTTCCGGACCGCGTGCGCCGACAAGCACATTCAGATCACGGCCGAGTTGACGCGGCCATGACAGGCGGCGCGCCACGACTACTCTCCGCGCTCGATCAAGGACTCGGCGTCTTCGAGCGCGCTGCGCAGATCTTCCTCTGCCATGTGCTCGTAGTCGCGATGCGCGAACTTCATCGTCGGATGCAGTACGTGCATCTCGTTGAGGCGCGCGATCATCTGCGCCGGACTCATCGCACGAATCGCGGCACGGATCGCTCCGCTCACGATGTTCGACGGTCGCTTCGCCCGCTCCTCGCGCTGCAGCTGCGCCAGAGCAAGCGGCCGGATTGCTAACGCGGCCGGACTACATGCAGGTCGTGCCGCCGTCCATGCAACCGGCACCCGTGCAGGTGAAGCCAGTGCACGAACTACCACCGCAACAATGATAGATGCACGTGGCTCCCGGCGCGCAGTTGATCGTCAACCCGATGCACGAGTGATTGCCAACGCAGAAGACCTCGCATCGCGATCCGGCGGCGCAATCCAGCGTCGAGGTGTTGTCACACGTATGGTCCGCTTGGCACGTGAAGCCGCACGATGAGTTCATGGAACACGTCAGCCCGTTGCGGCACGACGTGTTGTCACCCGTGCAGCTGACAGCGCACTGAGTATCCGGCGGACATGCAACCGGTTGATTGGCTGGCGCCGTGATCTCGCACGTGTTGCCATTGCAGCTTCCGTTTGCGCTTGCGCATGACGACGGCGTGCAGCCTGGCGGCGCGGCGTCCGGCCTCGCATCACCGCGCGGTCCATCACCTGTGATGGCGCCGTCCAAAGTTGCATCGATGCCGGAATCACCGGGCGACAACGAGCCGTGCTCGAATGTGCAGTTCGAAACAACCGCCGCGATCGACGCCAGCGCTACCGCGACGAGGACGCCGCTGATCAGAGGATGATGACGTCGACGCATTTGCCCTGTTGCGGATCACAGACGAGCGGAGCGCAGCACTGCGAGGAGTCCGTGCACGCGCCACAGCTGCCATTGATGCAGGCCTGGTTGCCGCAGTCGTTACACGACGTGCAGCCCGTGCCTGTTCCGCAGTCGCCGCCAACGTCGAGCACAGCACCATCGTAGTGGATCTTGGTCGAGCTCGAGTTGTTGAAGTCGTGCGCGAACACGCCGCCGAAGACCTCCAAGCTCGATGACGATCCGACGAGACCTTGCGACGTATAGAAGTACGCGGCCAGTTCGGCGCCGGAGCTGATCGAGAACCCGTTCGAGCCGCCGATGTAGTAGCGGGACAGCGCGGGGTAGTTCGGCGAACCGATCGTCATTGTGCTCGACGCGCCGACGTTGCCGCCGACGACCACGTCGAGCGTCGCCGTGGGATCAAGCGTGATCGCGAGCGGCTTGGACAGACTGATGTCTCCGCCGACGAAGAGAGCCGTGTGGCCGTGTGCCACGATCGTGACCGCTCGCGAGCCCGTGATCGCGCTGAGGTAGTACTTGCCGCACGGCAAGTCGATGCGCACCGGGCTCGATGGGTTCTGTGCCGCAGTCGCGGACAGACTGATCGAGGCGTTGTCGTTCGTTGCCATGGCGGCTGCCACCCAGGTCGAGATGGGCAAGATCTGGTTCGGCTGGCATTCGCACGGCTCGGGCACCGTCACGTTCTGTTCGACACGCGAGGCGTACGTGACCGTGCCGGATGTCGTGGTGCCTGTCTGCTGGTACAGCGTCTTGCCGAACGCGATGCTGCCCGTCGTCGAGATGTTGCCCTTCACGTAGCCATCGTCACCAACCGTGCACGTCGGCGACGAGAGCGGACCGCCGACGTGCAGCTCTTGGCCGACGTGCAGATCGTTCGACGTGCTGAGGCCAGCCGCTGCCGATGCCCACAATGAGCCGCTGACGTTGGTCACGCCGCTCGATCCGAACATGCGGTTCATGCCGACACCAGCGCCGGGGCCGCCCGGCACGTACGGACCCTGCGAGCTGTCGTACGCGTCGGTCGTGATCGAGTTACTCGACGTGACGTCGAGGCATGAGCAGAGCGCCCAGCGAAACGTCGTCTGCGCGGTGCAGTTCGAGCTTGTGCCATTGCCGAGATCAACCGGCGGCCCACCACCAGCGCAGCCAGGCGCCGTCGTCGCACCTTGCGAAGGTACGCATGCGCCGTCCGAGCATCCCGTGCCCGGGCCGCATGCGGTGCCGCACGTCTTGCAGTTCGCGCTGTCGCTGTTGAGGTCGACACACCGGCGGTTGCACGCGGTCAGGTTGCCTTGGCACGAGTCGACGCACTTGCCGGACGAACAGACCTGCGCCGCCGAACACACCGTGCCGCAGCCGCCGCAGTTGTCCGGATCGTCGTTGGTCGGAATGCAGGCGCCGTTGCACATGTGCTGGTACGCAGGACAGCCAGGCCCGTCCGTCGGCGCATCGCCGACGCCACCATCACTGCCATCGCCAGCATCACCGTTGTTGCCGTTGTTGTGCCCGCCGCACGCCGCGACCACGATTGCCACTACGAGCAGCTGCCTCATGTCGCGATCGTATCGGATCGCGGACGTCGACCGAATGTGCGCAAGCGCGCGACCTCGCCCCACCTGCTTATCTAACGTGACGATCGCAACGTACGGAGGCCGCCAGCCGCATCACGGCGCCATGAGGTCCACCAATCCAACTCGATGAGCGGCTGCGCCGATCCGATCGTCCGCTGAGCGTGAGCGTCAGCGCGCGCCGTCGCGTAGCGCGCAGCATTCGCCCCTAACGATGTTCTCACTGCATCGCTCGAGGTGCTCCCGCGGTGGCCGTCCCAGACTCGCGGGTGCACAGCCAGATATCCGAACGACTGGAGGGCTCCATGACGATGGGTGATCGCAGACACCGAGGGAGATCCTGACCATGTTCGTTCACTTCGCGGTTCAGGCGGTGCGTGATCTCGCGCGCACATTGAAACCCGTGGCCAGGCCGGTAGATCGCGTCCGGTCGGACGACGAGCACCTGCACGCCGCGATCACGTGGCTGCAACGTTCGATCGACGTCTGCGGTGGGAAGGCGTCCTCCAAGGGCTATCGGGTGGGGCACGGTTGGCTGCCGCCCTACCGCGAGACCTCGGGCTACCTCATCCCCACCCTGCTCCGGGTAGCGGCGAGCCTGAGCCGGCCCGAATTCGGGCACGTCGCGGACCGCGTCGGTGACTGGCTGGCGAGCGTGCAGCGGCGTGATGGCGGGTTCAGCGAGGAGGAGCTCGGGCCGGAGAGACATCCGGTCGTTTTCAATACCGGCCAGATCCTCCATGGCTTCAACGCACTCGTGATCCACCGCCACCGCAGCGATCTGCTGGGGCCTGCGCGCCGAGCCGGCGATTTCCTTCTCGAGTGCATGGACGCGTCGGGCTGCTTCGTCCGCAACACCAGCCACGGAATCGTCCACGCGTACAACGTGCGCACCGCCTGGGCGCTCTACACACTCGGCACGATCACCGGAGACGAGCGCTACACCCACGGTGCAGTCGCCAATGCCGACTGGACCCTCCAGCAGCAGACCGACCAGGGTTTCTTCCGGCAGAACCAGTTCAAGCCAGGCGGCAACCCGAACACCCACGGTATTGCGTACGTCCTGCAGGGTCTCCTGGAGATCTCACTGCTCAGCGGCGAACGCCGGTTCGCGGACGCGGTACGTCGGAGTTGCGAGCGGATCGTTTCCATCCACGGCGCGAAGCGGCGCCTCGTGGCCGAGATCGGCGAAGGCGGGGAGTTTCTGTCCGACTACGTCTGCCTGACCGGTCTCGCGCAGCTCGCGATCGTTCAGTTTCGGCTCTACGCGCTGGACGGCGATCAGCGCTATCTCAACACGGGACTCAACCTCCTCGACGAAGTCGCTGCCTCCCAGAACGTGCTCGCGACCGGGAGCCCGCACTACGGCGCCATCAAGGGATCCGAGCCGATCTGGGGCCGGTATGCGCCCCTGCAGTATCCGAACTGGGCCACGAAGTTCTTCGTGGACGCACTCCTCACGAAGAAAGAGGTGCTGAAGCGCAATGAGAATAGCCTTCCTGTTCAACTACCCGCTGGTTGACAACACGCCCTGGAAGCAGCAGCTGCTCCTCGAGCTCGCGGCCAGGAACAGCCTCTTCGTCGTTTTCGGCAAAGCAGGCCTGAAGGATCACTGGCAGGGATATCTGCGACGGGCGCAGGAGGACGACCTGCGACAGGGCGCGAAGACCAGAACGCTCGCGACGAGCACGCGGCGCCGCACTGTCTCTGTCGTGAAAGAGCTGGGGATCCCGTACCGGACGGTACCCAACGTCAACGACGATGATTGCATCCGGCACGTGTCCGCGTTCGGACCCGACTACGTGGTCACGGCACTCGATCACATCCTGTCGAGGCGAGCGATCGACCGGCTGCCCGTCGTGCTCAACGTCCACTACGGCGTGCTGCCTGACGTGAGGGGCTGGAATGCCACCGAGTGGTCGCTGCTGGTGACCGGACGGATGTCCGTGTCCTTGCACCGGGTCGTGGTGCCTGTCGACTCGGGCGAGATCTATGGAACGCGAGACATTGCCGTCGAGGCGGCTGACGGACTTCCCGGGATTCACCTCAGGTGCCAGGAAGCTGCCCTCGACCTGTACCGCGCGTTCTTCAGCGACCCCGATCGTGCCATCAGGCAGGCTCGCCCGAACAACGGCCCAGGCAAGACCTACTACAAGATGAACTGGCGGCTCAAGAAACAGGTCGCCGAGATGATCCGCGAGAGCCGATTGTCCGAGGCCGAGAGCACCACCGCGTGATGCCGCGCTACGCATGACCGGTTGGCTACCCAGGCTTGCGCGCGATCATGCTGATGCCTTCGACACCGAACTTGCGCGCGGTCTTCTCCTTCGACGTCCCGCGAAACGGGTCGTGCCGCGCGACGATCGCGACGTCCACAAACCCGGCACGCTGCATGACTTCGATCTGCTCTGCGCACGGCAGAGCGCCGGCGATTCAACCGGTCCACAGATCGATATCGCTGCGAATCTTCTCCGACAGCTCGTTCGCAACGATGATGTCGGCGAGCTGGAGGCGTCCGCCCGGCTTCAAGATCCGGAACGCCTCCGCGTACGCGCGATCCTTGTCGGGCGTGAGGTTGATGACCCCGTTCGAGATCACGACATCGATCGTTCCCGACTCGACTGGCAGCTCGAGCGCATCGCCGACCCGCACCTCCACATGATCGAATCCCATGGCACGCGCACCAGCGCGAGCTCGCTCCGCCATGGCGGGGGTCATGTCGACACCGATCGCCTTGCCGCGCGAACCGACCCTGCGCGCTGCCAGCAACAGATCGGTGCCCGCGCCGCAGCCGATATCGACGACCGTCTCGCCGGCCTCGATCGCCGCCACGCAGTGCGGGTTACCCACGCCAGCAAACGAAGCAGAATTCGCAGCCGGGACCGCGGCAACCTCCGCCGCGTCGTAGCCGAGCAGCGACACCGCGTACCCCGGTCCGCGGTGAAAGTGGAAGTCCCCGGTCGGATCTTCGGCGACTCGCGCGTAGATGAAGCTGATCTCGCGGCGCAGCTGATCGACGTCGAGCTCGATGGGACATGAGGTAGCCATGGATTCCTCCTAGAAGCTCAGTGTGGCAGCACCCGCTTGAATCAGCTCGTGCATCACGCTCGCTCCCGTGATGACCGTCCCAGGGATGAAATCTTCCTGGGTGTAGCCGCGGGCCTTCACACACGGCGTGCAGGCCCACAGCGTGCCTCCGCGCTTTAGAAAATCCTGGATCAGCGCCGCGAGCGGCTCGAGCGGCTGCACGTGGGTCAACTCCGATGCGCGCTTACGCACGAGGTCGACGCCCGCGCTGGTGAGAAACACCGAGACCTTGAGCCCGGCGGTCATGCCACCGTTCGCGATCGTGAATGCGACCGAAGAAAGCTCGTGATCGGTACCATGGGTGATGAGGACGACGAGATTTCGTTGTGTGTTGGCCATTGGCTCCTCCGTGCCTCGCGCCGAAGTGCACCGAACGTGCCGGGCTGCGTCGGTGCCGGTTCGCTGGGATGCGGGTCGTTCATGTCCGATCGGATATGACGTGACCGATGTCCGATTCGACATGAACTGCGTGACGCGAGTCGTCGTACAATCACCGGATGGGAGCCCGGCAGCGCCTCGAACGCGGATTCGGGATGCGTGTGGAGCGCGGCGTTGAAGGACTGCTGATCCTTGCTGCGCTCGCGTTCGACGATCTGCGTCCCGCGTACGTCGCGTTCGGGTTGCTCGCGCTGCAGGCCGTCGTGTCCCCGGTGGCGAGTCCGTTCGCACTGTTGTACGTGCTGCTGGATCGCGCAGACCGGCCGGCCCGCCTGGCCGACGTCTACTACGACGCGACCGGAACCCGCGGTGCCGCAGCGATCTCGAGCCTGGTGATGGCCATCGCGTTCGTGCTGATCCGACATGAGGTCCCTGTCGTGGGCCCGCTCCTGCTGGGCGCACCGTGTGCATCCTGCCTGCTCGCCGCCACCGTGGGCTTCTGCGCCGGGTGCGGCTACTTCGTCTTGGGACGCGACCTGATCGTTCACCGCACGCCAGAAGGAGCCGTCGATGTCCAGCTCAGCGATGTCGATCAACAGCAAGTGTCTGCTTCGTCGTAACCTGCGGACCCAGCCGTATGGTCGCTGTTCGGTGTGCACGCTCCAGCTGCGCGGCTGCCACGCCTGGCAGGCGAGCGTGCTCTCGTTCTTCGTGATCGTGCTGGTGCTCGGCGCGATGGCGACGCCCGCAGGTGTCGCCCAGCGTGGCATGCTGATCGTTGCGGTGCTGCTCGTGCTCGTCGAAGGGCTCGCAAATCATCGTCGCACCGACCAGCTGATCTACAGCGAATACGAGCTGCGTGGCCACGCTCGCAAGCTGGAAGCGGCGGTCGCCGCCGCAACGGCCGAGCTGCGCGCCGCAAATCAGGAGCTCGCGCGCACCAATCTCACGCTCATCGAGACCGACCGTCAGCGCGAGAGCTTCGTCGGTGGCCTCACGCACGATCTGCGGACACCGCTGACGGCCGTGACGGGCGCGGCCGACAACCTCCTCGCCGGAATCGCCGGTCCGCTCACCGATGATCAGCGCGAGTATGTCGAGATCGTGCGCGAGCACGGGCGCAGACTGAACACGACCATCGGCGAGCTGCTCGAAGCGGCCCGCGTCGAGGCTGGCAACATCGCGCTCGCAGTGTCCGACGTGGATGTGCGCGAGCTCGCCGACGAAGTGCGTCGAGGCCTCGAACCCGTTGCACGCGAGCGCGGGCTGGTCGTGGGCGTCGAAGGTGATGCGCGCGTCCATGGCGACCGTGACAAGCTGCGCCGCGTGCTCGAGAACCTGGTGGGCAATGCGGTCAAGTACACACCGCGCGGTGGCCAGGTCGCCGTCGCGCTCAAGCCCACGTCTGATCGCATCGAGATCTTCGTTCGGGATGATGGCCCCGGCATCTCACCGCAGCTGTTGCCCCGGATCTTCGACCGATACGTGCAGGGTTCTGATGGGCAGGTCGGCACCGGTCTCGGGCTGTCGATTGCGAGGAATCTCGTGCGGCTCCACGGCGGCGACGTGACCGTCGCGAGCTCTCCCGGCCAGGGCAACGAGTTCCTCGTCGTGCTGCCCCGCGATGGGATGCGACGCAAGCTCCCGATCGTGGAGGACTGATGGCACGCATCCTGGTGGCAGACGACGACCGCGCGATCCGCAAGATCGTGCGCGACCGGCTGGTCGCGGCCGGCCACCACGTCGATGTGGCCGAAGATGGGCGCACCGCGCTCGCTTCGATCGAGCGGTTCGCACCGGATCTCGTGCTGCTCGACCTCGCGATGCCGAATGTCGACGGGTTCGGCGTCCTCGCCGAGCTCGCGCCGCCAGCACCGGTGGTGGTCGTCATCACCGCGCACGGGGACATCGCGACCGCAGTTCGCGCGATGCGTGCCGGCGCGTGGGACTTCGTCCCCAAGCCGTTCGATCCGGATCACCTCGAGCAAGCCGTGGGACGTGCGCTCGAGACCTGCCGACTGCGCCGCGATGTGGAGGCGCTGCGTGGCACCGTCGACGATCGTCATCATCTCGTACTCGGCGACAGTCAAGCGATGCGCGAAGTCATGGCCACGGTGGAGCGCGCGGCAGCCAGTGACGCGACCATCTTGCTCGGGGGTGAGAGTGGCACCGGCAAGGAGGTGCTCGCTCGTTTCGTCCATCGCGCTTCGCGCCGCGCGGGCGGGCCGTTCATCGCCGTCAACTGCGCAGCTCTGCCGGGCGAGCTGATCGAGAGCGAGCTGTTCGGCCACGAGCGCGGCGCCTTCACCGGCGCGGCCCGCGCCAAGCCAGGCAAGGTCGAGCTGGCAGCCGGCGGCACGCTGTTTCTCGACGAGATCGGCGAGCTCGCTCTTCCTGCACAGGCGAAGCTGCTGCGCGTCCTCCAGGAGCGCGAGGTCGAGCGCGTCGGCGCGACTTCTCCGGTGAACGTCGATCTGCGCGTGATCGCCGCCACCAACCGTGATCTCGTGGATGCAGTCGCCCAACGCGGCTTCCGTGCGGACCTGTTCTATCGCCTGAAGGTCGTCGCGGTCACGGTGCCGCCCCTACGCGAGCGCCGTGACGATATCGCGCCACTCGCGACGCATTTCCTCGCACGCATCGGCCGCGAGCTCGGGCGACCTGGTCTCCACATCGCCGACGATGCCATGGAGGTGCTGAGAGCATATGCGTGGCCCGGCAACGTCCGGGAGCTCGGCAATGTGATCGAGCGCGGCGTCGCTCTCTCCACCAGTGACACGATCGGACGAGACGACCTTCCCGAGGAGCTGTTCGAGACAGCGCCCCGTGGAGTGACGGTGGCCGCCGGGGTCGGGTATCACGAGGCCGTCGTCGAAGCGAAGCGCGCGATCCTCCGCCAAGCGCTCGAGGCCGAAGGTGGTCACCAGACACGCGCGGCACGCCGCCTCGGTCTGACTCAGCCGTACCTGGCCCGCCTGCTCAAGAAGCTCGAGATCCGTTAACTCCGACCTGTGGCACGTGTCTGGCAGTCTCCTGTCGTCGAAGCGCGCGCTGTTTGGCTACCGCTCCAGGTCGGCTGAGCGGCTTGCTTGACGAACGGCCCTCGCTCTAGTATTCAAGTGAGTACTTGAATGAGTGCCGACACAGCCAAGGAACGCATCTACGAGCAGTTCGCGCGGATCGGCAAGGCACTTGCCGCCCCCGGGCGTCTCCAGCTGATCGATCTTCTCACGCAGGGCGAGCGCCCCGTCGATGCTCTTGCGCGCGAAGCCGCGATGTCGGTCGCCAATGCGTCGCAACATCTGCAAGTCCTGCATGCTGCTCGCCTCGTCGACACGCGCCGCGAGGGACAGCGGATCTATTACCGGCTGGCGGCGCCTTCGGTGGTGGACCTCTGGCTCACCTTGCGGAACACGGCAGAGAGCCAGCTCGCCGAGCTGGACTCGGTCGCGCGCGAGTATCTCGGCGAACCCGAGAAGTTCGAGCCGATCGATCGTGCGGAGCTCGCACGCCGGATCGAGGCCGGAACGGTGGTCGTGATCGACGTCCGACCTCCCGAGGAGTTCGAGCAAGGGCACATCGCGGGCGCCATCTCGGTGCCGCTGGAAAACATCAAGACCTGGGCGCGCGAGGCGCCGAAGCGCAAACAGATCGTCGCGTACTGCCGTGGCCCCTACTGCGTCTACGCGTTGCAGGCGGCGGCCGAGCTCCGGAAGCGCGGACTCGAGGCCATGCGCGCTGTCGACGGGGTCGCCGAGTGGCGGGCCGCGGGACTGCCGATCGAGAGAGGGAGCCCATCATGATCTTTCGGCCGTTCTATCGGTACGAAACGGGCTGTGCCGCCTACGTGTTCGGCTGCGGCGGGCAAGGCATCTGCTGCGTCGTCGATCCACACGAGGCCGACGTCGACGCATACATCGAGTTCGCGAAGGCGAAGGCGATGCGCATCGCCTACGTGTTCGAGACGCACGTCCACGCGGATCACCGATCCGGCGGGCGCGCCCTGGCCGAGAAGACGGGTGCGAAGTACGCCCTGCACCGCAACGCCGATGTCGCGTTCCCGTTCGAGTCTCTCGACGATGGCCAGGTCATCGAGCTGGGCAACACGATCATCCGCGTGCTCCATACACCCGGCCACACGCCCGAGAGCATCGCGCTCGTCGTCAGCGATCTGCGTCGTGGCCCGGAGCCTTGGTTCGTGTGCACCGGTGACACGATGTTCGTCGGCAGCGTCGGCCGGCCCGATCTGCCCGGGCACGAGCGCCACAACGCCGCAGAGCTGCATCGCAGCTTGCACGACAAACTGCTCTCCCTTCCTTCGGCACTCGAGGTCTACCCGGCGCACTTCAGCGGCTCGGCGTGCGGCGCCGGCCTCAGCGGCAAGCCGATGAGCACGCTCGCCTTCGAGAAGCAGTGGAACGACCTGCTCGGGTTGGATCGCGAAGCGTTCGTCGACGAGGTCGCTGCCAACATCCCCGCCAAGCCGGCGGAGATGGAGTCGATCCTGCGATTCAACCAAGGGCGCACGCCGTGACGTCCAGCCCTTCGATCCGTCTCGGGCTCGGACCGAACCTCGCGCAGTTTTCGCTGCTCGTCGTCGTCAACGCGTTCGTCGGAGCGATGGTCGGCCTCGAACGCTCGATCCTACCGGCGATCGCCGAGCAGGAGTTTCACCTCGCGGCGCACGCAGCCGTGCTCTCGTTCATCGTCGTGTTCGGCGTCACCAAGGCGCTGACGAACTACTTCGCCGGGCGGTTGTCCGATCGCGTCGGTCGCAAGCGCGTGCTCGTCGGCGGCTGGTTCGTCGCCCTCCCCGTGCCGTTCCTGCTGATGTGGGCGCCTACCTGGGGCTGGGTGCTCGCGGCGAACGTGCTGCTCGGCATCAGTCAGGGCCTCACGTGGTCGACGACCGTGATCATGAAGATCGATCTCGCAGGACCCGCACGCCGCGGCTTCGCGATGGGGATCAACGAGTTCGCCGGCTACGGCGCGGTGGCGCTGTCGGCGCTCGCGACCGGCTACATCGCCGCGACGTACGGCCTGCGTCCCGAGCCGTTCTATCTCGGCGTCGGCTTCGCAGTGCTCGGGCTCGCCCTGTCGGCGATCCTCGTCCGCGAGACGCACGGCCACGCGCACCACGAGGCGAAGAACCACGCGACGCCCGTCGTCGCGCTCTCGCAGCGCGAGATCTTCATGCGCACCTCGTTCACCGATCGCGACCTGTCGTCGATCTCGCAGGCCGGGCTCGTCAACAACCTCAACGACGGCATGGCGTGGGGACTGTTCCCGCTGTTCTATGCCGCTGCCAATGTCTCGCTCGAACGGATCGGATGGCTCGCCGCGATGTATCCGGCGGTGTGGGGACTCGGACAGCTGATCACGGGCGGACTCTCGGATCGCATCGGCCGCAAGTGGCTCATCGCCGGTGGCATGTGGGTCCAGGCCGCGGGCATCGCGCTGATCGTCATGTCATCGGGCATCGTCGGCTTCGCCGCGGGCTCCGTGCTGCTCGGTGCGGGCACCGCGATGGTCTATCCGACGCTGCTCGCGGCGATCGGCGATATCGCGCATCCGTCGTGGCGCGCGTCGTCCGTCGGCATCTACCGGCTGTGGCGCGACCTCGGCTATGCGGTCGGTGCCGTGATCGCCGGCGTCACGGCTGACGTGCTCGGCATCCACGCGGCGATCTGGGTCATCGCCGCGGTGACGTTCGCATCGGGCCTCGTCGTCGCCGTGCGGATGCGCGAGACGCTCGGGCGCAAGCCGGCGCCGTCTGCGGACTGCATCTCTCTCGAGGAGCTCGCGACACGCACGCAGGCTGGCGAACCGCTCGCGATCGTCGACGTGCGTTCCCGTGACGAG